>ERZ890510.867-NODE-867-length-21924-cov-8.282546_pt1 | contig 21924 bp, 18 predicted proteins | sample MGYA00521265_ERZ890510 | MGnify/ENA primary metagenome ERZ890510 (study PRJEB32303, sample SAMEA104408624) | aquatic metagenome | biome: Brackish water; feature: Chemocline; material: water | place: Baltic Sea | collected 2014-10-26T21:54:00 | depth 110 m ...
ACCACTGGTAGAACTTCACTAAGTCACTTCGAACAAGAAATCTATTGGTGGAAAACAGTTTCCTCATGACATCAATAATGTTGGTCTGAAAGTGACCACCCATTTCCTTCTTGTTGATAAAAGAGACCGTTGATGGTGGTTCAGTCCAACTATAAATCCGAAAATCAACAAAAACGATTCCGTGTCTCTTTTTGAAGTAAACCTCAAAAAACCACCCTTCGGATTCGTCATCCTTTATCAGGAAAGAGTAACCTTGTTTTCCATTATGAAATCTATCCTTTATCTCTTCATCGAGATAACATCGAAAGACCTCACCAATTCTGAACCCGTAAATTAGTTGAAGAAGTGAAGTGAAGTAGACAGATTTACTCGGGTTTGGAATGACCTTAGTCTCTAAATAAACTTTCCAAATATTCCGACATTCACGGGTGATTGTATCAACCAACTCGATGTAATTTTGTCTTTTGTAAAAGGATGGGTGGTCCTCGATAGATCTTGGTAAATCAACTCTTTCTCTTACCCACTTACGACTGATAGGATGAGATGTGATTATTGGTTTCGTTCCGTCAGAATCCGTCAGTGAGTCTAGAAATTGAATTACGGTTGTTAACGTTTGTCTAATTGTGGTTTTTGAAAAATCTTGATCAATCAAATGATCGATAAAACCGTCAAAATACCCTCGGAAACTGGTTTTGGTTACAACAGAGAGAGAAACTGGATGTTGAGAAACATAATTTCGAAACCGGTTTAGGTAAGTTCGTTTCGAATATATAGTGTTGATACTACGTTCTGTCCCTCTTCTTGTGGACCTACCTTCTAATAGTAGATGTTCGGAGTGATCATCTACCAGTTCTGTTAATCGTTTTCTCTTCTTTGGATTAGTATCCCCACTCTGTTTTCGTTTTAATATTTTAATAGAGTTGAGAAATGAGGATCGTTCTTCTCCATCGTCATCGGTCGAACAGAGATAGATTAAACGGTTTTCACCTTTTGACAGATTGAAATACCAATAGAGTTTGGGTCCCCGTTTCAAAATAGTGAACGACCCTAAGGGTATAGATTTGTCGTCCTTTTGGAGGTAGGAGATTAGACTAGGATCGTATCCGTATTGACTTACTTCGGGTACCATATTCGGTCCTCATAAATTGGTGAGGGACCGAACAAGATAATGATTACACAAACGATTACAACTATGTTTGTAACAGGTGTAAGTTGTTGTCTGGCTTAGCTTATTTCCTAAACATATTCTTGAGGACAAACCACACGTTTTCCTTCCGTTCTCTGAGTCTTCGGGAGAAATATGGGTACCACATATCGCCAAATGGTACATACACCCTCATACCAAACCCTTCGGAAGCAATGGCCTGTTGTGTATCCGTTCGGATTCCGTAGAGCATCTGGAATTCAAACCGATTCGGCGCAATGTCGTTGGAACGGACAAATTCTTTGGTGGCTGCAATTAAAATGTCGTCATGAGTCGCGATGCCGGGGTAGCGCCCTGTGGTAATCAGCTTCTCCATGTGTTCCAAATACCGATCTCGAATGGTCGGCATATCCTGAAAAGCTAGTTTTGCAGGTTCTTTGTAAGCACCCTTGCAAAGCCTAACTCGGGCACCCATTTCGCACATTCTGGCAATGTCGTCTGTGGTGCGTTTTAGATAGGCTTGAAGAACAATGCCAACGTTCTCAGAATAGTCCGCATGAACTTTCTCGAAGATTGATACGGTCGACTGCGTCACATCAGTACCTTCCATGTCAAGCCGCACAAACGTATTGGTCTCCTTTGCTACAGTCAGCACCTCATGAAGGTTGTCGATACAAAACGACTCATCTATTTTTTGGCCTAACATTGACAATTTGATCGAAATATTTTTGTCAATCGCGCCATCCGAGGCATCGATAGAGCGGACAAGGGAGATGTATGATTCCTTTGCCTGAGTTGCCAACTGTGGGTCGCTAATGTACTCTCCAAGCAGGTCTAGCGTAGTAGAAAAGCCACTAGACTTCAATTGGGCTGCAACGGGCAGTGTGTTTTCGACCGTTTCAGCGGCCACAAATTTGCGGGCTAAAAAAAAGGGAAGCTTCATGCGAAAAGAATATGTCCAAAAGAGGGGAGGACTTGGCGCGCCCGGATGGGCGCGCCAAACTACAACAGGTTAAGCCCTCAATCAACCGAAACGCATCGGATAGATCAAAGGTTTAAAACAGGTGTTCTTAGCCTGCGATTTTTTTCAAACCTCGATCTAGATCTGACTTCAGATCTTCAACAGACTCCAGCCCGACAGAAATACGGAGCAAATTGTGAGGAGTTGTTGATCCCGGCCCTTCAATGGATGCACGATGTTCGATCAACGACTCCGTACCTCCGAGGCTGGTTGCATTGGCGAAGTAATGCAGATTGCTGGCAAGTGCTTTCGCTTGCTCGGCCGAACCTTTTACCAAAATCGAAAGCATTCCTCCGAATCGTTTCATTTGCCGAGACGCGATCTCGTGGCCGGGATCGGTTGGCAAGCCAGGATAGTGCACTTTTTCAATCGAAGGGTGCCTAAATAGAAATTCCGCCAAGGCTTGTGCTGACTCACATTGCCGTTCGAGTCGAACAGCCATAGAACGAATTCCCCTTAACGTCAACCAACATGAGAACGGATCAAGAACGGCCCCTGCTTTTTGCTGAATCGAGTGAATCCTTTCAGACAGCATATCTTCCTTAGCAAAGACGAGCGCTCCGCCCAGAACGTCTGAGTGCCCACCAAAATATTTGGTTATGGAGTGCATAACCACGTCGGCCCCGAATTCTATAGGCCGAGTAATAAGCGGAGTGCACCACGTGTTATCGACTACTACGGTGGCGCCAGCCTTTTTGGCCTCCAAACTGACTGCGGCAATATCTGTTACGCTAACTTGAGGGTTCGAGGGAGATTCTAGCCAAACGAGGCGAGTTGGTTTTTTCAGCGCATCTCTTACCATTTTCAGGTCGGTCATGTCGACACTGTCTACCACCAAGCCCCAACTCCCAAAATAGTCGGTGGCTAGGGCGCGGACGCCATAATAGATATCATGAGGTAGCAGAATCCGGTCGCCGGGCTTTAATGACTGCAGGATGGCATTTGCCGCCGCCATGCCTGAGGCGAATGCCAAAGCTTGTGTTCCTCCCTCGAGCTCCGAAAGGGCAGATTCTAATTTTTGTCGAGTAGGATTGCCTAGTCTTGAATATATAAATCCAGCTGAGTGTTCTCCTTGGTCGTCTCTTGCATACGTAGTCGCCATTTGTATGGAAGGAGAGAGAGCTCGGCTTTCAAGATCGGGTTCTGTGCCAACCCGCGCAGCAATCGTTTCTAAGCTTGATTTCATTCTGTGTAAGACTGAGTTTAGGGCATGAATACATCCATGTCGGAAAAAATACCCTATAGTATTGGCTGAATTTGGCTGATCGAATCAAAATATACGGTGGGCAGGGTAACCTTTACATTTTTCCGTGGTCTTTGATGTAACTATGGCGCCGAAGGCGCCGTAGTGTTTGGTGCGTCTTCCGATGAGTGGTCTGGGGGGTGCTGGCAATGGGCAGTTTTCTGCAAATCGCCGGCACCCCCCGGCCATTTTATGCCTTCATCAGGCCAATTGAGAAATTTGACGAAATCAGGATTGCCGCAGGTTCTTAGGTTCCATTTGAAAACCGGGGTACCTATGTTGACAACATGCAACGAAGTCGAACTCCACAACGTCTAGGTGATATTTTAAACGCATGGGTGCAATCTATGGGGTTTGCGGGCCCATTTGCGAGAGGGATTGTCATTGCCAAATGGGAAGGAATGCAGAGCGAACAGATGATTCAGCATATTGAACGTTCTTGGATGAAGGGCGACAAGTTGTTTGTTCAAGTACGCTCGGCTGCGTGGCGCCAAGAATTGCATCACCAAAGGGAAGAATGGAGACGCCGGCTCAACACCGAAGTGGGTTCTGAAGCCGTTCGCGAAATTGTTTTTCGATAGAAGAAACAATCTCGGTTTCACAAACGGGATACCGGCGCAGATGCCACAAAGAACTCTCGTCTCGAAGGGAATAGTCCGGGGATAATGCGAAGACCTACTCTGCGTCGCGATGGACCGAGTCTAGGGAAAACGCGGGTAAGCACACGGCAATGTAGTCGGCACCACCCTCAAAAGGGCTTGAATATCGAATCCACTCTCCTGGTTCGCAATGAATGGCTTGCCCAGCTTGTACGTCAATAGTTTCTCCATGACTTTCAACTCTTAAGCACCCCCTCAATACTAGTGTGTACTCGTCAAAGGAAGGTTTCTGACCGGGCTCAGTCCAGCCCTGCGGGCTGGTCATGTGGGCTATGCTTACCGCTGGAGTGCCTGTATTCACTTGTCCAACCCACTCTCTGATCATCTTTGGTGGATGTCCAGCGGCTTCGATGACGGTAGCCGACGAGATGAGCACTGGCATGTTTTATTCCGAATACTGACCGAAAATCACACTGGTATTATGCCCACCAAATCCGAAAGCGTTGGACATAGCAACTTTTACTTCTCGTTTCACAGGAGTGTTAAACGTATAGTTTAAATCACACTCGGAGTCGGGATGCTCAAAATTAATAGTCGGCGGAATAATCTGATGAGTAATGGCCCCGATTGTGGCAACGGCTTCCGCAGCGCCAGCGGCGCCCAACATGTGCCCGGTCATACTTTTTGTAGATGACACGTTCATCTTGTACGCGTGATCGCCAAAAACAGCTTTGATGGCATTGGATTCGGCAATATCGCCAAGGCCAGTAGACGTACCATGCATATTCAAATAATGGACGTCCGTCGTGCTGAGTTCTGCATCTTCCAACGCTGCTTTCATTGCATTCCGGGCACCAATCCCGGAAGGGTCCGGAGCCGTAATATGATATGCATCACCACCCATCCCCATGCCAAGAATTTCCGCATAGATGCGGGCTCCTCGTGCACGAGCATGTTCTAACTCTTCTACAAAAAGCGATCCTGCTCCTTCGCCCAGAACAAATCCATCTCTTGTCGCATCAAACGGACGAGAGGCTGACTTAGGATCATCATTTCTGGTGGAGAGTGCCTTTAAAGCATTAAATCCGCCTACTCCTAACTCAGATATGCTGGCCTCACTTCCACCTGTGATCGCCGCATCCATGTGCCCCAATTTGATGAGCATAAAAGCGTCACCAATGTTGTTGTTGCCTGTAGCACAAGCACTTACACAAGAATAGTTTGGACCACGAAGGCCGTACCGAATAGATATTTGGCCAGGAGCGATATCCGGAATCATCATGGGGATGAAGAACGGAGAGACGCGCCTAGGACCATTATCTACTAAGTTTCTAGCCTGGTCAAACAAGACCTGCAATCCGCCGATACCGGAGCCAAAAATCACTCCAATTCGTTCTTGCTGGGCAAGACTTAGTTTTTCGTGGTCAATTCCGGCATCCGCCAAAGCTTGACCGGCTACAACCATCGCGTACTGACAGAATGGATCCATCCGTCGCGCTTCCTTGCGATCAAGGTAGTCGTGTACATCGAAGTTTTTCAGCTCGCAAGCGAAATTTGTCGCGTAAGCTTCAGTATCGAAATACGTAATGGGAGCGGCGCCACTTTTTCCAGCCATCATCGCTTCCCAAAATGAAATTGGGTCGTTTCCGATGGGAGTAAGAGCGCCCATGCCCGTAACTACTACCCTCCGAGTAGGTCGGCTCATACCTAACTTCCAATAATTAGAAATTAATGGGTGATGTACGAAAAACGAGGTGTCTTATTTGGCAGAGTTTGCAGTCAAATAAGTTACAGCATCGCCAACGGTGGCAATCTTCTCAGCGTCTTCGTCGGGAATCGTAAGGTCAAATTCCTTTTCGAATTCCATAATGAGTTCAACAGTGTCAAGGGAATCTGCACCAAGATCATTGGTGAACGATGCATCAGCTGAAATATCTGATACATCAACGCCAAGTTTTTCGACGATAATTGCATGTACCTTGTCTGCGATTTCGGACATAACCGTTTCTCCTGCTTATGATGGGTGTTTGTGCATACTTCCATGTTACTGTAACAAAGTACACAATATTCTGGGCCAGATAGAATTCTAGGCCGATATAGGGCATTCAATCCGCAAAATTACGGGTCGAATAGGGTAGAAGCAATTTTACGATTGTACTTGATACATACTTCGCAAATGAAAGAATCTTCTAGAGTTATATTACCTTGATACGATTCACTCAAAAGAGCCACCATAAGTATGTCCTATTTGTTTACTTCTGAGTCTGTTTCAGAAGGCCATCCGGATAAGGTATCCGATCAGATTTCTGATGCCGTATTAGACGCGATGCTCAGGGATGATCCTAACAGCCGCGTTGCGGTCGAAACGTTATGTACGACCGGGCTTGTTGTTTTATCGGGTGAAGTCACGACAAAGGCCTATGTGGACGTTCAAGAAATAGCACGTGGAGTAATTCGCGAGATTGGGTATACCGATCCAAGGCTTAGGTTTGATTCGGATTCTTGTGGGGTTTTAACTACGATTCATGAGCAGAGCGCAGATATTGCTCAGGGCGTGGATTCGGATAAGGGCCTTCACGTTGAACAGGGTGCCGGGGATCAGGGAATGATGTTTGGATACGCTTCCCGTGAGACCGAATCGTTAATGCCCATGGCGCTTAGCTATTCGCACGCCCTGATGAGGGAGTTGGCTTCCATCCGGAAAAACGAATCGATTATGCCCTATCTGAGGCCTGATTCGAAGAGCCAGGTGACTGTTGAATATGAAGATGATGGCAAAACGATCAAGCGCGTTCACACCGTAGTCGTTTCGACGCAGCATGGACCAGAAGTAGCGATTTCAAAAATAAAGTCAGATGTTCGGGAATTTTTGCTCCCGAGAGTTATTCCAGCTCATTTGATGGATGACCAAATGATTCTCCACGTAAATCCGACTGGTCAATTTATTATTGGCGGACCACACGGTGATACAGGATTGACAGGGCGTAAAATTATTGTCGATACTTATGGCGGAAAAGGAGCCCACGGCGGTGGTGCGTTTTCAGGGAAAGACCCATCTAAGGTAGACAGAAGCGCAGCGTACGCGGCTCGCCACGTCGCAAAAAACTTAGTGGCTTCAGGTTTAGCAGACGAAGCGCTTGTTCAGCTAGCCTATGCTATCGGTGTAGCGGATCCGGTTTCTATTCACGTAGATAGCTATCGCACCGGTAAAATTTCTGATGACCGTTTGATAGCGGTCGTGAGAGAAGTTTTTGACCTGCGTCCAAAAGCGATCATTCAATCGCTTGATTTACTTCGCCCAGTGTATCAGCCAACTGCGGCATATGGCCATTTTGGTCGGCCAGAATTCTCTTGGGAAGAGCTTAATAGAGTAGAGGACATACAACAGGCAGCTAAGGTACTATCTTAGTACCCTTCCGAAGGTTGGGTACTTTTTCAGTCAAGATATTACTTCCTTGAACGGTAGTACTTCGTCCTATATGGCTAAGAAATATAATCTCATTCTGATCCTACTCCTGTTTTGCGCCTCCACGGTTCTTGGGCAAGACAAGAAAGTAGTCCAACGAGTCAACGAGGTTGATTTTCAGACTCAAACCCGGTCAAATGGTAGCTTTGATGTGAATAGTGGTTTGACGAGATCCCGTTTTCGTCAATTTGAATCACAAATTTACCGGTCTCCCGAACAGTTTTTAATAGAAGAAGGAGATGGCTTTGGGTGGAAATCCCCAGATATCGATTTACGGCTAATCAGCGATGACGTAGCTGCCTCGAGTCGTCACGTCACATATCAACAGACGTTTAAAGGACTCCCAGTCTTAGACCACATGGTTCGTGTAAACATGGACCGAGAGGGCCGCGTTAGCATGGTATTGAGTGCGTATTCACCGGTCTTGGCTCCGGAAGGTACGTTCAATGTGGTTCCTTCCACACCCAGTTCACAAGCGGTTGAGATTGCATTTCGGCGTTTTGCCGACGGAAAGGGGCGGCATTCGGAAGCAAAATTGGGCATTATTCGGCCGGAATCGCCTGTATTGGTCTGGGAAGTGATGGTTTGGCCCGTGAACGAACCTGCCGAATACCGGGTTCAAGTGGATGCTAGGTCTGGGGAAGTGGTGCGGGCGATCAATCAGGCTATATCATTGTCCGACAAAGGGCTCAAGACGGTAGAAGATTCTGGATCAGATCTGTTTTTACCAGCTGATCCAGTTTTTCCATTTGTAGTGAAATCTAAGATGGAACGAGAAGGTGTTTTGGCCTTCGAACCAAACGCGAGCGTCAGCCGCACCGACGGCACGGGATTGGTGTTTGATCCCAGCCCCCTTTATTCGGTTGGAGTTAACTACGGTGCGCCGTACATCGACGCCAACGACGCGACAAACAGTTCACTGGATGCAGCCAGGTCTGCCGTTCCCATCAGAGACATTTCGGTCAATTCCTCCAACCAATTTGTGCTAAATGGTCCGTTTGTATCGATCACGGGTCTAAACTCCGGCGGATCGGATGTTTATGTTCCTCCTGCCGAGGAGTCGCCCAGTGGATTTCAATACACGCGAGCCCAGTCTGGTTTTGAAGCAGTGAATGCATATTACCACATCGATAAAAGCCAACGATACGTTCAAAGCCTCGGTATTCAAGGGCGCCAGGCAAGCCCGTTGTCAGTCAATCCCCAGGGATTGACCCGAGACGATTCCTTTTTCTTCCCTTCCTCCAACTCACTTAGTTTTGGCACTGGTGGTGTAGACGACGCCGAGGATCCGACAGTTGTGTGGCATGAATACGCCCACGCTCTTTTGGAGGCGGTATCTCCGGGAATTTTGTCGACTGTTGAAGGGTCTGCTTTTCACGAGGGTTGGGCAGACTATTGGGCGGCATCCTATCTAAGGTCTCAGGTGGATAGCGGTGCGTCCAAACGATTGGATTGGAGGAAGTTGTTTGCATGGGATTCTGGAGACGGCTCTATTTGGACCGGAAGAACTGTTGATCATCAGGGCGTTTATCCGCAGGGCATTTGTTCAACGTCCGGATCAAGCTGCAACGTGCATGACGATGGCCTAATGTGGGCGACGACCATGATGGAGGTCTACGATCAGTTAGGAAGAACGACAACAGATCAATTGTCTTTGCTTTCGCATGCCTATTTAGTGGCTCCTGTTAAGTTTTCAGATGCCGCTGAAGCGGTCATTCAAGCCGATCTAGACTATAATAATGGTGTAAATGTTGGCACTTTAATCACCATTTTTGATCGGCGAGGATTGGTAAGTGCAGGGAACTATGCTCCGGTAATTGTGCACTCCCAACTTCCCAATACTGAAAAGTTAGGCGGAACCATCGAAGTTGAAGCCCAGGCCATTGGTGTTTCGGCGGAGATCGCCAATATTCAATTGATTGCTGAATCTGGCTCGACCGGATCTCAAACGATAACAATGACCAACACGGGAGTGAACGCTTTCATAGCAGAGCTGTCTCTTCCGACACAAGTTGGTACAGTCTACTACTATTTCCGAGCTGAAGATGCAGAAGGCCGCGTCACTCTGTTGCCGGAAGGGGCCCCTGCACAGCGATTTCAATTCATAGTAGGGCAAGACGTTCATCCACCCGTAATAACTCACATTCCGATTTTGGACGCTGGTTTTGTTCGATGGCCATTACAGTTGAGCGCGGTTGTGACTGATAATTTTTCCATAGGGGCAGTTGCCGTCGAATACACGCTGAGGGATCCAAACGGGATAATTAACTCAAGCGGAGTGGTTAGTCTTGTTGCGTCTGGCACCACTTTTTCGGGGCTTTTGGATATCCCCTTTGAAAAGATTCTTAAAGGATCCCATCTTCAATACGCCATTATGGCGGTTGATCGTTCTGAAGCGGCTAACTCAAGTAGATTTCCGGAGTCCGGATTTGTTGAGTTGACGGTGACTGCCGAAGGAGACTTAAGAAATGTATCGTTCGAGGCGACGGAGAATAATCAGTGGGAGAGTACTGGATTGTGGGAGAAAGGGGCCCCGACCTATGGAAGGAGTGCTGCATTCCAGGAAAGTGGCGTCGTTGCTACAAGGCTAAATGATGCCTATTCGAGTGAAGCCGGATTAAGCATTCTTGAACTACGACCCATTAATTTGGGAAGTGTATCCACCACAACTTTATCATTTTGGCATTATTACGATACCGAAAATGACGGCTTTGTATCTCCTGACGTCTCTGGTGGCCAAATTTGGGATGGCGGGTTGGTTCAAATTATGTCGGCAGATGCCCCCGAGTGGACTACGATCAGTCCCAAAGGAGGTTATCCTGGATTGATTTCCGCAGATGTGTCAAATCCGTTAGCTGGGCAAGCCGCGTTTGGTGGATTTAGTTTCGGATGGAGGAGGGAAGAATTTGAGCTTCCGGCCTCCGATAACCTGATCGTTCGGTTCGTATTTGCCACTAACTCGACCAATTCTCAGTTTTCAGAGGCCTATGCTGGATGGATTATTGACCAGGTGTCCATCAGTACTATCGAGCACCTAGACAACGAACCTCCCTCTATTCTAGAACAGCCGGACTCCCAAGTTGTCGTTTCCATTGATGATTCGGTCCCTACTATTACGGTGGTGGCTGAGGACAATGTTGGAGTAGTCGACGCATTTATCCACTGGACCTTTTCATCACGTTCGGGAAACTCCTCAGGTGTAGGTCGACTTCAACAGGATCCAAGCGAGCCGACTCGGTTTACTAAGACCCTTAATTTGACACTAGGAGCCGAGGCCGGAGACGAGTTGCGGTACTTTCTAGAATTGAAAGATCCGTCAGGGAATTTAGTTAGAGCCCCGAGTGGTGCTGCGGAAAACCTGGTTCTGTTCAGAATTAGAGATACTTCGAATCCTATCGAATCGATATCAGCGTCCGGAGCGTGGCAGATGCAAGCGGACAAGTGGAGGATTGCCGGTAATTCAAGCATTCCTATCTCATCTTTAAATTTAAATCCTATCCAGATTCCGACAAATTCTGTGGAGGCCGTCTTTGTTATTAATCATTCGTACCAGTTTGGATCTGAAATGGCAGGTCAGGTTGAATTGTCTGAAAACGGAGGAGCCGAGTGGCAACTGCTGATTCCTTCGCAGGGATATCCTGGTCAATTTTTAAGTGGCAATGTTGCGAATATGTCTGGTGAATCCGCGTTTATTGGCTCTTCGAGCGGCCAAATTAGGTCCGTATTCAACATTCAGTCTTGGGCAGGAAAGCAGGTGTTGTTACGGCTGGTGGCTGGGGCAACGTCCAGTGCCAGCGCAACGCAGAACTGGACAGTAAATAGTATGCAGGTTGTTTTTGAATCAGAAGAGGACCAGTTTGAGGTACCCCTTCAGTTTGAATTGTTGCCAGCTTTTCCGAATCCGTTTAGCGACCGAGCCAACCTGGCGTTCACGCTACCCGAAGCCGAGGAAGTGGATATTAGGCTCTACGATTTGTTGGGAAGGGAAGTGGCATTGATTCAGTCGGGAATATTGAGTCAAGGAGCGCATCGAACGGTGGTTGAGCGCAATAATTTAGTGGCTGGAGTCTATTTGCTTAGAGTTCGAGCAGGGAATGAAATTCGGGTCCGGAAACTTGTGATCGTCAATTAGTCGCACAAGAATGAACAAGGCCTTAAATTCCGCAACATTCTAATTTTCGAATAAGACAAAACACCGAGAGTAGATTCGGCGTTCGACATCATTCGACTCAAATCAGCCTAGGGCAAAGTCAGTCTAGGGCAAAGTCAGTCTGGGCCAAAAGGAGCCTCCTGCTGGATTTGATCCAAATTGAATATCAGGGCGATAGTCTAATATTAAACATAAAAAATTATGTCGGCGACCACAGAAGTTATGCCTTATAAAGTAAAAGATATTTCACTTGCTGCTTATGGGCGGAAGGAAATAGAGTTGGCCGAAGCAGAAATGCCAGGGTTGATGTCGCTCCGCGATCGATATCAGGGCGAACAACCTTTCAAAGGGGCTCGAATTGCTGGATGTCTTCATATGACCATTCAGACCGCCGTTTTGATCGAAACGCTTATCGAATTGGGCGCCGAAGTTTCTTGGTCTTCGTGCAATATATTTTCGACGCAAGATCATGCTGCTGCCGCAATTGCCGAAGCCGGCATTCCCGTTTATGCTTGGAAAGGCATGAATGAAGTTGAATTTGACTGGTGTATCGAGCAAACCTTATTTGCTTTCAAGGACAACAAGCCCTTAAATATGATTTTGGACGATGGCGGCGACCTAACCAATATGGTTTTGGATCGCTTTCCAGAACTTGTCGCGGGAATTAATGGCATTACTGAAGAAACGACTACCGGGGTTCATCGCCTTTACGAGCGTGTCGAAAAGGGTACGTTACCCCTTCCTGCCATTAATATTAACGACTCCGTTACGAAGTCTAAATTCGACAACAAGTACGGATGTAAGGAATCTCTTGTGGATGCTATTCGACGAGCAACAGACATCATGATGGCCGGAAAGGTTGCCGTTGTTGCTGGGTATGGAGACGTTGGGAAAGGCTCTGCTGCATCACTCAGGGGTGCTGGTTGCCGCGTTATCGTGACAGAAATTGATCCGATTTGTGCGCTCCAAGCCGCAATGGACGGTTTTGAAGTACGAAAAATGATTGACGCTGTGCCGCGCGCAAATATCATTGTAACGGCGACAGGTAACAAAGACATTATTTCTGGCGCTCACTTCAAACTTATGAAGGACAAAGCGATTGTGTGTAACATCGGTCATTTTGACAATGAAATTGATGTCGCTTGGCTAGCGGACAACTACGGCGGTTCTAAGGTTGAGATTAAGCCACAGGTTGACAAATACACCGTAGATGGCCATGATGTGATTCTTCTTGCAGAAGGGCGCCTGGTAAATCTTGGATGCGCCACGGGACATCCATCGTTTGTCATGTCCAATTCATTTACGAATCAGGTGTTGGCCCAGTTGGAGCTTTGGTTGGGAGTTGAGAAGTATGAAAACAAGGTTTACATGCTACCCAAACATCTTGACGAAGAGGTTGCGCGTTTGCACCTTGCTAAAATCGGAGTTGATCTTGAAATACTTCGTCCGGATCAGGCTGAATATATTGGGGTCAAACCAGAAGGACCTTTCAAGCCAGACTATTACCGGTACTAGTCTTAGTGGATTGTAAAAGAGGGGCGCCCATACGGGCGCCCCTCTTTTTTTGCTCAATTTATTATTCTGTCGATGTGTGACGTTGGGGCGTTATTTGCCGCGCAGTTCACACTGCCTATTTCACACAGCCTATTTCACACTGCCTAGGACGGCAATGCCCTTCATCGCCTGAAAAAAGCCTTAGTCGGCCTCCCAGGTCATAATATCTTCTTCAGATTTTTCTTTAGTCGCCCAAACTTCAGCATCTGGTAGCGGATCTGATTTTTCGGTGATGTTCTTTCCTAGCTCTTGCCATTGGGTGGCTAAATAGGTATTCCATTCGGCATAATGTGCCATTTCAGCTGGGAGTTCATCATCCGCATAGATGGCTTCGACCGGACAAACTGGAACGCACGCGTTGCAGTCGATGCACTCGTCGGGATGTATCACGAGGAAGTTTGGTCCTTCATAAAAACAATCTACAGGGCATACTTCCACACAATCCGTGTGCTTGCAATTAATACACGCTTCTGTTACTACGTAAGGCATAATTTACCGATATCTTTCAGGTTTTAGGACCTTCATTGAACGTTTTGTCAACTAACTTGGAAACGACGCGTAGCATTCCAAAATTGATGCTATCCGACGTTTGCCATCACGACGAAGGAAAGATAGTAATCGAATAAAACGAACGCCAACACTTTCGCTTTTACAATATGTCATGGCTTTCAATACTTTCAACGGCCAGGCAGTCTCATTGGGTTGAAGCTGCAATTTGGATAACGGGGCTGACCTTGGTTTGTTTGGCAGATCCTACGAAAAATTCGGAGGTAGAATTATGCGTATTCAAAATCATGGGCTTTTCCGGTTGCCCTGGTTGCGGACTAGGGCATGCCTTGGGGTTTTTGGCACGTGGTGAATTGTTACTTGCTGTAAAAAGTCACTGGATGTCTCCGGCAGTGGCCGTTATACTGTTGACCAGGATCGGGGGTTTAGTTTTTAGAAAGTCTTCTGTTTGAATGATATGAAGACCTGAATTTAGAGAATTACGGATATGTCCAAAATAATCAAGTATTTGCCCGAGCTTCAGGGAGATGAACAACTTCTAATTGCTCAGATTATCACTACGATGACAGAGGAGCAGGCAGAACAATTTGCTCATGTTTACCGACGACGACGTAAAGATGAAATTTCGGTCCTGTTGTTAACTTTGACGGCATTTATTGGTGTGGCCGGGGTGAATAGGTTTTATTTGGGTCAATTGGGCATGGGCCTCGCTTACTTGTTCACAGGCGGGTTTTGTCTGATTGGTACAATCGTAGACTTGTTTAATTACAAATCATTGACCGCATCATTTAATGAAAAACAAGCATTGGATGTGGACCAATTGATACGAGGTGCTTTTCCAGCATTGCCCGAGGCAACATGAGAAGGAAGTTGATTTCGTTTCTAATTCCGGTCGTGGTCTTAACTTTTCTGGGGATTGGGTGCCGAGGAGAAAGTGCGACTTCGCACACAGTAGACCTGTCGACTATCATTTTGCCATCTGGCTTCGAAATTTCGATTTATGCCGATAATGTTCCTAATGCGAGAAGCCTAGCCTTGAGTCCCAACGGGACCCTATTTGTTGGTACGCGGCAGGGAGACAAGGTGTACGCGCTTCAAGATACCGATGGAGATTTTGTAGCAGATCTGCAATATGAAATTGGTGAAGGTCTGGTTATGCCCAACGGAGTGGCATTTAGGGATAATTCTTTGTTTGTGGCGGAGGTCAGTCGCATCTTAAGGTTTGACGATATCGAGAACCATCTTTTGGAACCGCCAGACGCAGTCGTGATTTTTGACGATTTCCCTTCGGATCGGCATCACGGTTGGAAGTACATCGCTTTTGGTCCGGATGGAATGTTATACGTACCCGTCGGCGCCCCATGTAATGTCTGCGATCGAGGCGACCCCTACGGGACAATCACTCGCATAAATCCTGACGGATCAGGTTTTGAACTATTTGCTCGGGGCATCCGAAATACCGTTGGATTTACGTGGCATCCTGAAACGGGCGAAATGTGGTTTGCGGATAATGGCAGGGACAATATGGGTGATGATATACCAGCCGACGAGCTCAACTATGCTCCAGCGGCTGGAATGGATTTTGGATTTCCCCATGTTCACGCCGGGACTATATTGGATCCTGAATTTGGACAGGATTTTGAAATTAAAGGCGATTCTGAATTAGAAAAGAGCCATTCTGTTGCTGAATTTACGCGCCCGGCTCAGTTGTTGGGACCTCATGTAGCTCCGCTGGGCATAGAGTTTTATACCGGCGAAAATTTCCCTGAGTCATACAAAAATCAATTATTCATAGCGGAACATGGGTCTTGGAATCGTTCGGTCAAAACGGGGTATCGAATTTCCATGGTCACTATCAAGTCCGACCAGTCCACCAGTGATTACACTACATTTGCGGAAGGTTGGTTGCAAGGGGAGGAGGCCTGGGGAAGGCCTGTAGATATCGAATTGATGCTTGACGGATCCATATTGATTTCGGATGACCTAGCTGGGGTCATTTATAGAATTCACTACACGGGAAAGTAGGTGTAACTTGGCTGTACAGCCTTTTTCCTACTTGAGAAGCGTCAATAGGCGTGTTTGGATGCCCTTTTCTGTCGTCAATCGCACCAAATACGTTCCTGAATTCCAACCACTGGCATCTAACGTGTAGGAATGATTTCCTGCAGACGTAAGTCCATGCGCCAAAACGACTTGGCTGCGTCCCAATACATCAAAAATTTCTAAGGTAATCTGGCCGGAAGATTGAAGGGTGATGGGTATCGTTGTCTGTGGGTTGAATGGATTTGGATAATTCACTCCCAACGTCCAGGACTCTGGAAGGGCAGCCTCATCCTCAACGGCAGTGGCGAGCGAAAGTGGAATCCATTCTGCTTCCAGTTTAGCTAGATCCCCAGCGGCATTTCTTGGATTGTTGTGTACAAAAATGAACATAACCCACTCAAACCTTCCTTGAATAAATCGACGACTTCCGCTAGGAAAAACCTCAGAAAACTCGAGTGTTGGGGATCCAACTCTTTTCAGAACGATCCTAGCCGAATTTCGAATGCGCGCGGCTACTTGAGTTGCTTCTCCAAAAATAGGATCGATAGGAACGTCGTAGTTGTAGAAGAGGTCAGAAACATTATTATAACGCCTGTATTTGACCGAACCGGCATTAATACGTTCAAAAAACGCGTCTATATAACCACCTTCCCCTTCGCCGTCGTTAAAGAAAACTTCGCCGTCGATTGGCGCATCAGTCAGAGAAGCGTGGTGGGCCGAGCGTTCGGGTTGTTCAAAGCCAAAGCGGACATCTAGAGACCGATCATTGAAAAAATTAGCGGTGTGAAAATCACGAATCACATTGGCCAGATTCAAGTCGTGCAAAACCAAGACGGAATCAATACCCGCCGCTCCCTTTTTGTTGATACCCCGTAGCATTTCCCCAACTCCTGCGGTACCCACACGCTGCCCCAGATACGTTACGAATAGTGCCGCGCGTTCGTAGTCTAGCACATTTTGGTTGCCATTAGCATCCCTTCGCCAATTAAACAGGCTGAGCGATACTTCAGATACACTGGAAACGTAGGTGGTTGGTCGCCAATAGTAGCCGTTGAAGTCTATTGCGTACTCGGCATATCCCTCTGAAAGAAACGTTTCGTCAGATCCATACGCTTGGTGTATGAGGTGGGTATATTCATGAGCAGCAATGGCTGCAAGAGTGGTTAGACTCCTAGCGCCTTCGTTGGAGTCCAAATAAAGTATATCTCGTCCGTTTCCAGTACCGTCTGTCGGATTGAGAATCAAGTCTTGGGGTGATACATAACCAAGGGTGGTCCCTGATCCGCGGCCAATATCATACATCAAGAGATCCACGAAACCATCGCCGTCAACGTTTGGAGGAAGTCCATACACATCTTGATTATTGGCAAAAAACCCTTTAGAAGGATCAATAGATCGGGCAGGGGAAGAGTTTAATGCCACTTGCCGCAGATTTGCAATCACCGAAACGCTAACATTGCCATTGTTTATCTCGGCGATCTCAACCCACAAATAATATAAATCGGTTTTTTCTACCAGCCTGAAATTCAGAGATATCCAGTTGTTGTTCTCCGATACGTTAAAGGGGCGTTCATCTCCCACCATCGGTATGACTCCGCCCTTTGCAGCAATTGGATATTTGCCTGCTGCTTTATCTGCCTTGTAGCGTGCAAATGCAGCAAGGGAAGACGGCGAATTGAAGTCAGTCCCGCAAAAATGATCTAAATCAAGGACGGGCCTTGCGCCGTGAAACGAATCTGAATTCCAAACTGATGGGACTACATTTGAGAACAGAGGGCTTGAAGAATCTTTCGAAAAAGATGTCTGCACAAAGCTCGTACTCATTAAAACGATCACTAGAAGCGATTTTAACCAGACGGAAGCGAGGTGAAGCGACGCGAAATGAACTCCGCTTGGGCTAGCCGAAACTACAGATATTGGACGATTGAAAACCATTGTGGCACGTTTGATGTATAAAACTTGGTCGCAAGACCTTTCGATCCAATGACGGTACCTGTTATGAGTTTCTACATCATTCATTTTCGCCCTTCCAATGTCCGCAAATCCATTGTTGCTGCCGTTTTATTTTTGAGCCTCTCAATTTCCTTATTCGGTTGTGCAACAACAACTTCAACAGATCGCAATTCGGACGGGAGCCAAATTACCGTTGAAGGCAGAGCGGTTGTGATGGGAAACGTTCCGTTTGCCAGGCTCATTCTGGAAACCAAGGACCGCAATTCGTATATCCTTGAAATGGACGGGGCCATGCGAGATAGTCTAATGACTCCTGCGCAAATAAAGGTCACCGGAAAGCTAAAAGTTGGAGAGTGGAACGGGCGGCCGTTTGCTCAAATCACAGTGTCTGAACTAACGCACGTCCAATAACGCGGAAACGGCCTTATTTAATCAGGGTCATCGTTCTGGTCATTTTTTGGTCTCCCACTTGGAGCGAGTACAAATAAAGGCCCGAATTTAGTCTGGAGGCGTCAAATTGTAGGGAATGTGTTCCTGGTTGCATCATTCCGTTATTTAGCGTCGCTACGCTCCTTCCCAATAAATCGTACACTTCAAGGCGGACCAATGCAGCCGCTGGAAGGGAAAATTGGATGGACGTGGTCGGATTAAATGGATTTGGGTAGTTTTGTTCAAGCGAAATGGCGCGTGGTAAGACGCTTTCTTCTTCGTTTGCGGTCGAACCAGCGTTCAGGTCAATTTTTCCCCGAATTGGAAGGACCTGCCCGGTAAAGGCGGGCTGGCCCCCGCTAGTCAAGGCGTCAAACGAAGCCCACCGCTGAGGTCCAGTTCCGGGACTAAAATTGTTGAACATAAAACTCGGGGAGACAATTGGGGCCGGCGTGTATGCTACAATAAAGTACATGTAATTGTTGTCCGTCCCAGCATTTTCGATACTAGCGTAAATCGTTCCTGACGCGGTTTTAAGAATATTTTGATAGGGAATTAGACTGATCGTTTGAAACCCAAGTGTGGGGGCGGTGCTGCCTCCGGTGTAGGTGAAGACGTCCGACACGAGGGCCGAGCCCGGTTTTCCTGCGTTGTCATTCCATATGGTCAATTTGAAATCCTTGACATTCGAATTTGTCGCAGACGGATCTAAATCGCTAACAAACATCATGGAAACGGAAACTTCTATTAGTGCGCCTCCGGCTGGGACAACAAATTTATTTGCAAATTTGTCAGTTTCAGCAAAAAAGCCACCTGGATCGGACGGAACGCTATCTCCAATAATAAGAATGCTGTTTCCACTAACCTCATGATGTACCGTACCATTGTCGTATACCACATTTTCGATGCTGGCAGTTCCTGTATATTCGGACCAAGACGCGGTGTAGTTGAATGTGACGGCTTGTGCCGAGGCTAGGTCCACATGAGGAATGACCAGTTGAACAGAGGTGAAATTACCCGTTTTTTGAACGCCTTCCCCTCCAGGTGAAAGTTCTTCGAAACTTCGGGTCCCGTTGGCGGCATCAAAGATTAAAACAGGTTTTAAGTCCGCATTAAAGGCCGTATTCGTAACGGTCATGTTTAAGTTAAATGTGCCCACGTCAGTCCATTTCTGGTACACAACTGCGCCTGGATTTATGGTGCCAGAATTAACCGTTTCAACTGCTGTCTTGCCGTCAATTTCGGGTATCCCCTGTACCATCACCGATTGCCGAGCCGCGGACGTGTACCCAAAATTGGAAATGCTGGAACCATCATTGATTAGGTTGGCAACGTGAAATCCTTGCACGAAATCATCCAGAATAGCGATCGGATATTCGTTGGCATTCAACATATTGACATACGTAGTCCGACCCGTTCCGAGGGTGCGGGCAACTTCCCCCATCAATTCATAACCAAGACGGTCCGCCAAATAGTTGGTCCAAAGGCCCCCGCGCTGATAATCTTCAGAGTCTGGTCCGCCGTACGGCTGATCCTCTCGAAACGAGAGCAGCGATCGAGAACGTTCAAATGAGGAATTTAAGTAGCTGACGGTTCTCGGAGTATACCCGTTCACCACCTCTGCCCACTCAGCTTGCCCTTCGTTAATAAATGCGATTTCCGTTCCTTTGTTGGCTTGCATGATCAAATGTTCGTATTCATGGGCCAAGGTTTGATGTAGATTTGCCTGCGATTGGGGAACACCGCTTTGACTGTACATTCCCGGGACGGTGTCCAAATGGACGATGTCCCTGTTATTCGGAATAGTAAGATCTTTTGGGTAGTAAAATCCGCCTACAGCCGAAAAATTTCCGTTATTTGGATCGTAAAAATCTTGAATGTCATGCAGTAAAACATCCATCTTTCCGCTCCCATCCACGTCTGATGGGGGCCCAAAAACCATTTCATCTACCGCGACAACACCTTTTGTGGGATCTACGGATCCAGCGGGTGTTTGAGACCCAATGGCGGTTGCGAGTGCGGAGATATCGCTCGCCGTGACTCGGCCGCCGCCAGCTACAAGCTGCGTGGTCTCAACCCAGAGATTAAACTTGGTCCCTTCTGCCATTAGGGTGAACTCAACGTTTCCTTCTGTGTTGGTTCGGATATTCAACACGGAAAAATTTCTTTTCTCACCAATCGGTTGAGAGCCGCCCTTTCGAGCTGGTAAAAGACCATTATCTTTCAAATAATGATATTCGGCCATCGCAGCCTGCCCCGATTCGGAGGCCATTAATGCAGGCGTGATATGCTCCCACTTCACAGACTCGTGCAGAATCGAGGACACACCTTTTTTCACTGGTGAAAGCAGAACTTCTTGGCCGGAAGCTCCAGATGTCACAAAAAGACAAAATAGGAGCGAACAAACCGCTGGAATCAGTCGATTTTGCATAGATCGATAGTGGTAGACTTGGCTGGAAACAGGGTGATAGGTACTACTAGCGCTACTCAATCACCTTGAAATTGTGCTGAATGAACAAATTACATGACTCAATCGCAATAATCGCAACAATCGGACCAATCTCATTTTGATAAGCTCATTGTTCGAACCCGTCTGTACAACCGGACGTGAGCACTCCAAAATGTTCAAAACTGATGGAATGGATCGTTTTGTAACACCGACGTAGTATTTTGTTCTAAACACTGTGTAGCATCGTAGGTTGCCAAAATAGTCTACTGAACCGAAATAGAAGTTTCCAAATATGAACAAATTGACGCCGGAACAAGAGCGAATTATCGTCCACAAAGGAACTGAAAGCCCATATTCTGGAGAATACGACTCGTTTTTTGAGGATGGAGTATATGTGTGTCGAAGATGCGAAACGCCTCTTTATCGATCCGATTCCAAGTTTTCTTCAGGATGCGGTTGGCCCAGTTTTGATTCCGAAATTGAAAATGCTGTACATCGCATACCGGACTCAGATGGACGGCGGGTAGAAATAGTCTGTTCACATTGCGAGGGCCACCTTGGTCACGTATTTGAGGGCGAACGTTTTACCCCAAAGGACACACGACACTGTGTGAATTCACTCTCCATGCAATTCATCTCAACCTTGAAAAAATGACGTCAACATCAACTCAGCGAGCCATTTTTGCCTCAGGATGTTTCTGGGGTACCGAGTATCATTTGAAAAAACAGGCCGGTGTCCTTTCAACATCCGTTGGATTCACCGGAGGCCATATCAAAAATCCAGCTTACAGAGAAGTGTGTATGGGCACAACGGGGCACGCAGAGGCGGTGGAAGTGATTTTTGATCCATCTATCGTGAGTTTTGAATCGCTAGCCCGCCTGTTTTTTGAGACGCACGATCCAACACAGTTAAATAGACAAGGTCCTGATGTCGGAACGCAGTATCGATCAGAAATTTTTGTCTTGAATGAAGACCAAAGGACGGTTTCAGCGCAGTTGATAAAACTGCTAGAGGATGCAGGGCTGCCGGTCCAGACCCAAATTACATCAGCGGGTCCCTTTTACAGAGCAGAAGAATATCATCACGATTATTACAACAAATCGGGTGGGAGCCCATACTGCCATATCTATACTAAGCGGTTCACGGACGGTTGAATTGAATTGCATACACTTGTCCTGGAGTGCCACCGGAAGACTGCCCGATTAAGGCCGTATTCCCGGAAAAAGAAAGATCGGATCCGAAGAATGGATTTCCGACGTCGAGGATGCTTCGCTGGCGCCATGAGCCATTCGTTTGGTGAAACACATAAACCACTCGATCCACGTTAAAACTTAGTTCTAATTGCTCATCAAAGCCGACAATTAA
>ERZ890510.868-NODE-868-length-21917-cov-7.387842_pt1 | contig 21917 bp, 20 predicted proteins | sample MGYA00521265_ERZ890510 | MGnify/ENA primary metagenome ERZ890510 (study PRJEB32303, sample SAMEA104408624) | aquatic metagenome | biome: Brackish water; feature: Chemocline; material: water | place: Baltic Sea | collected 2014-10-26T21:54:00 | depth 110 m ...
GGCCGCCCGAGAGCTCGGTCGGCAGGCGCCTGCCCAACGCGGTGGTGAGGCCGACGCGGGCCAGCATCTCGTCGACGCGCCGGGCGACTTCGGCGCGGTCGACGTTGCCCTGGGCCCTGAGCGGCATGGCCACGATGTCGGCCACGCGGGCCTGCGGGTTGAGCGACGAGAAGGGATCCTGGAACACCGGCTGGATCAGCCGGGCGCGGGCGCGGCGGTCCATGTCGGCCACGCGCAGGCCCTCGACGGCGATGTCGCCGGCCGTGGGCTCGAGCAGGCCGAGGATGAGGCGGGCGAGTGTGGATTTGCCGCAGCCCGATTCGCCCACCACGCCCAGCACGCCGCCGGTCGGCACCGTGAAGGAGACGTCGTCGCAGGCCACGACATGGCGGTCCTTGCCCAGCATGCCGCCCTTGACGCGAAAGGTCTTGTGGACGCCTCGGACCTCGATGGCGGGTGGCGAAGAAGACGCGTTCATGCGGGCAGCCGGCAGAGATAGTCGTGGCCCGGGCTCGCCGCGTGGCGTGGGATGATATGGGCGCAGGTCTCGTCGGCGAAGTCACAGCGTTCGCGGAAGGCGCAGCCCGCGAAGCCGGGGCCGATGCGGGGCACCGTGCCGGGGATCGAGCCCAGCGGCTCGTCCTGGCGCTGCTTGCCGGGCACCGGCACGCAACGCAGCAGGCCCTTGGTATAGGGGTGCCTGGGGTCGGCGAAGAGCTGCGCGGTCGCGGCACTCTCGACCACCTCGCCGGCGTACATGACCGAGACGCGGGTGGCGACGCGGGCGACAATGCCGAGGTCGTGGGTGATCAGCAGCATGCCGAGGCCAAGGTCGCGCTGCAGTTCCGCCAGCAGCCGCAGGATCTGGGCCTGCACCGTGACGTCGAGCGCCGTCGTCGGTTCGTCGGCGATCAGCAGCTGCGGGTCGCACATCAGCGCCATGGCGATCATGACCCGCTGGCGCAGTCCGCCCGAGAGCTGGTGCGGGAACTGGCCGAGCCGCAGGCCGGGCGCGGTGATGCCGACGCGGGCCAGCAGATCGGCGGCGCGGTCGGTGGCGGCCCGCTGGCTGGCGCCCTTGTGGCGGCGCAGCACCTCGGTCATCTGCGAGCCCACCGTGTAGGCGGGATTGAGGCTGGTCATCGGCTCCTGGAAGATCATCGCCATGGCGTTGCCGCGCAGCTTCGCCATGCCGCCGTCGTTGAGCTTGAGCAGATCCTTGCCCTGGAAGGTCATGCGCCGGGCGGTCCGATGGCCGCCGCGCGCCAACAGATTCATGACCGCCAGCGCCGTCACCGACTTGCCGCAGCCCGACTCACCCACCAGGCAATGGGTCTCGCCGCGCTCGACCGTCAGCGAGGTGCCGCGCACCGCCGAAGTGCGGCTGCCGAAGCCGACCTCAAGCCCCTCGACGTCGAGCAGCGCGCTCATCCATTCACTCTCATGTGTCGGTCCTGTGGGTGCCGAACAGGTCGCGCAGCCCGTCGCCCAGCAGGTTGATGCCCAGCACCAGCACGAACAGCGCCACGCCGGGGATCACGATCACCCAGGGGCTGAAGAACATGTAGTCCTTGCCTTCAGCGATCATCAGGCCCCACGACGGCAGCGGCGGCGGCACGCCGAGGCCTAGGAACGACAGTGCCGCCTCGAGCAGGATGGCGAGCGCAATCTCCAGCGTCGCCACGACCACGAGATGGCTGGCGATGTTGGGCAGTACCTCGCGGGAGAGGATGCGGAAGCGCGAGCAGCCGGCGCACCAGGCGGCGGCGACGAAGTCGAGATTGCGCACCTGCATGGTGGTCGAGCGCGCCACCACGGCAAAGCGGTCCCACAGCAGCAGGCCGAGCGTCAGCACCAGCAGCGTCATCGAGCTGCCCAGCAGGCCGACCACGGCGAGCGCCACCAGCACGACCGGAATCGACAGCCGGGTGGTGATGGCGAACAGGACCGCATCGTCGACCCGGCCGCCCAGGAAGCCGCCCAGCACGCCGATGGTGATGCCGATCAGGCCCGACACCACGGTCACGGTAACGCCGATCAGGATGGAGATGCGGCAGCCGTAGATCAGGCGGGAGAGATAGTCGCGGCCGAGCTGGTCGGTGCCGAGGATGTAAGCGGGATCGGTGCCTTCCATCCAGAACGGCACCAGCAGGCGCTTGTCGAGGTCCTGGGCGAACGGGTCGTGCGGCACGAGCGCCGGCGCCAGGATGGCGCAGAGCACGGCGATGCCGACGATGATGGCGCCGATCCAGGTGCTGACGCTCTTCCAGCCCCGCCTGGGTCCGGCATTGACGACGGCGACGCTCATGGACCGCGCAGTCTCGGATCGAGGACGGCGTTCATCAGATCGGCCACCATGGTTAGTGCCACGTAGATCACCGCCAGCACCAGCACCACGGCCTGCACCACCGGGAAGTCGTTCTTGCCGATCGACTCCCAGGCGAGGAAGCCGACGCCGTGCAGGGCGAAGACCTGCTCGATCACGATCGAGCCGCCCAGCATGAAGCCGAGCTGCACGGCGGCGATCGCCACCACCGGGATGGCGGCGTTGCGCAGCGCGTGCTTGAGCAGGATCGACGCACGCGACAGTCCCTTGGCCCGCGCCGTTCTGATGTAGTCCGAGCCCATCGCCTGGATCATGCCGGCGCGGGTGAGGCGGGTGAGCGCGGGAATCGCGGAGAAGGCCAGTACGATGCCGGGCATCACGAAGTGCTGCCACGAGCCGGTGCCCGAGATCGGCAGCCAGCCGAGATTGAGCCCCAACGTGATCATCAGGATCAACCCGAGCCAGAAACTCGGCATTGCCTGGCCGAACAGGGCGACCATCTGCACCACGCGATCGAGGCCGGTGTTTTCGCGCACCGCCGCCAGGATGCCGAGCGGCAGGGAGACGACGAGTGCAATGACGAGGCCGGTGAGCCCGAGCGTGAGCGTGATCGGCATGCGTTCGGCGATCAGCGTCGAGACGCGGGCCTTGAAGAAGTAGCTCTCGCCAAGGTCGCCGGTAAGGGCACGGCCGACCCAGTCGAAGAACTGCGCCAGCACCGGTCGGTCGAGCCCGTAGGCCTGGCGTATCGCCTCGATGTCGGCCTGCGTGGCATTGGGACCGGCGATGGAAGTCGCGAGATCGCCCGACAGGCGGGTAAGGATGAAGGCCAGGGTCATGACGGTCGCGGCGACGAGCACGGCCACGACCAGACGACGGATCAGAAAATTGAACATGCGCTCGGCGAGCTTAGTGTGATTCCATTCAAGTTACGACCATGCGAATCCCGCGCCAAAGCGTCGCCGGTGGATGGGGTCGACGGTGAACAATCGGTCACCTCAGGCGCTTGGCGAGGCCGCGCGGCTCCTATATGGGGGAGTCATGCCGGTGTTCACGAACCCGCGGCGCATGCCCTGCTTCGGCATGGCGCCCACTCTCGAGGATCTTGAGACGATCGCCGCCGAGGCGCTCGCCACGATTCCCGAGGAGTTTCGCCGGCATGTCGGCAACGTGCGCATCCAGGTCGACGACTTCCCCTCCGACGAGGTCGAGAAGCTGATGGAGCTCGACACGCCGTTCGACGTACTCGGTCTTTATCAGGGCGTTTCGATGGTCGAACGCGGCGCCGGCCATATCGCCAACGACATCGACCGCATCTTCCTCTATCGCCGTCCGATCCTCGATTACTGGTGCGAGTCCGAAGAAGACCTGCCGCACATCGTGCGCCATGTGCTGATCCACGAGATCGGTCATCACTTCGGGCTGAGCGACGACGACATGGAAGCGATCGAGGCCAAGGCCGAGGAAGAGTCGCACCGCCACCAGCCCGGCGCCTAGCCGACGCGCCGCACCGCCGGGATGCGATAGCGTCCCTCGATCAACGCTTCCCCGGGCTCGTAGGCCCGCAGCACCAGGCGCATCGGGCCGGCCGGCGCCGGCAGCCAGTTGGCAGCCCGGTCATCGTCCGGCCGCTCATGTTGCAGGTAGAGCGTGAGCGATCCGTCGGGCGACCTTGCCAAGCCCGGCGTGCGATCGCCAACGGCGTATCGTCCGATCGGATTTTCTACCAGGAAAGCGCGGCCTTCCGGCGTCACCTCGTACATGGTGAGGGACCAGAAAGCGCGTGCCGGTGGGAGGCCATCGGCGGGAAAGGCGAGTTCGTAGCGGCCGGTGCCGCCGAGCGGACGTCGTTCGGAATCGACGCTGCAGGTGACGTAGATCGCTTCAGCAGGCTCCAGGGCGGCGAGGCCGCCAAGTGCCACCAGCGCGCGATAGAGATAGTCGTCGCCGAAGTTGCCGAGATGGCGCTCGCCGTAGCTCCAGCCGCCGACGGTCGTGCCGTAGCGGCCGGCGGCGGCGCGGATCTCGGCGTGGCCCTGTTCGATCCCGGCCTGGATCGCCCGCCGCTCGGCCTCGCCAAAGGCGCGCAGGTCGAACTTGCGTCCCGGCCGCAGGCGCAGCGGCGCCAGCGTTTCGAGCACGGCGCGGTCGCGGTCCGGCAGAGGGCTCTCACCCATTGCCCTCATGCCGACCTCAAAGAGGTCCACGGGGTTGGCGCGGTTGGGGGCCAGCCAGTCGGCGACCGACTCTGCCGGGGCCATGGTGCGCTGGGGCATCAGTTCACGGGTCTCGAGGACCCGCCGCTCGTTGCGCACGTCGGGCGTTTCGAGCAGGACGCGGGCCTGCAGGATGCTGACGCGGTCGAGCTCCTCGGGACCATCGACCAGCAGGCGTCCCAGCAGCCAGACGGAATTGGTCGGTGCGCGCACCACCGTCACGTCCGACGGCGTGTCGCCTGTCCACGCGGGGCCGACAATCATGTACGGCGGCGGCCGGCCGCCGTAAAGCCGTCGGCTGACATAGGCAAAGTTGTTGGTGAACAGGTCGAGGAAGGCGTAGCTGTAATAGAAGTCGCCGACCGGCGGCACGGTGAGGAACAGCGGTCGCTGCGAGAGATCGAGCCAGGCCGATGAATAGAGCGTATCGCTGTTGGGCGTTGTGACCGCTCGCGACCGCGGACCAGCCAGAGTAGGTACGTGGCGGAAGCGGTTGAGGCTCTGGCGAAACGGATTGGCGTCGTTGACGGTCGCCTGCCAGCGCGTGCGGTACATCTCGTAAAGCGGAAACAGATAGATCGTGGCGCGTCGCGCGAGGTCCTGCAGTGATGCGGAACCGTCCTGGGCGCGGGCGATCGCGGGTGCGGCGAAGAGGCCGCCAAGTAGGGTGCGGCGCCCGAGCCTCATGCCGCGCGCTCCCTGAGGCGGCGGCGTTCGGCGACGAAGGCGGCGGCTTCCTGCCATGGCGTCAGTGTCCAGAAGGAACGGGCGCGGCCTGAGGGCGACGCGAGCACGAAGGCAACCGCACCTTCAATCGTCCCGGCCTGCCGGCCATAGGGCGGGGCTTTCACGCCGAGTGCCAGGGCGGCAGCGTGCTTGCTTGTGAAGGCGATGGCCGCCGGCCGGTAGCGCCGCAGCTTGGCGTGCAGCGATCCGGCGTCCATGGCGGCGGCACTCAGCTCGTGGTCGGAACCGACTTCGGTCTTGTTGAGATCGGTGAGGCCCAGCCGCCAGGCCAGCAGTTCGCCAAAGCGCTCGGGCGCGAAGCGTTCCGGCGTCAGTCCGATTGCATGCAGCGTTGGCCAGAAGGCGTTGCCGGGGTTGGCGTAATAGGCGCGTGCCCTGAACGACGCCGGACTGGGCGCGGTGCCGCAGAACACCAGATCGAGACCGGGCGTCAGCACGTCGGGCAACCGGTGGCTAGTCCGCTTTGGTGCCGGTACCACGAATCACCTCTGCTTCCGACGCCGGCGTGATGCTCGTTGCGAAGTCGCTCTGGCGTCTTGCCATCGTTTCCTCCAATCAGGACAGCATAACATTGACTCAAGGAGAGCGTCTTCTCACCTTGTCGCCAACCGTTTGGGAGAAATGCACTGTGACCAGCATCGACAAGGCCGACGAGGCGCAACTCCTGGCGACGATCGACCGCTGGATCGAGCGCGAGGTGGCGCCCCGGGTCAAGGAGTTCGATCACGCCGACCGCTGGCCGGCCGAGATTGTGGAACAGATGAAGGAGCTCGGTCTGTTCGGCGCCACCATCAGCCCGGAATATGGCGGCCTCGGCCTGCCGGCCCGGACCTACGCCGAGATCGTGATGCGTGTGTCCTCGGTGTGGATGGCGATCACCGGCATCTTCAATTCGCATTTGATGCTGGCGCTGGCGGTCGAGAAGTTCGGCACCGAGCGGCAGAAGCAACAGTGGCTGCCCAAGTTCGCGACCGGCGAGATTCGCGGCGGTCTGGCACTCACCGAACCCGACGCCGGCACCGACCTGCAGGCCATTCGCATGGTGGCCAGGCGCGACGGCAACGAAGGTTATGTGATCAACGGCACCAAGACCTGGATCTCGAACGGGATCGAGGGCCATTGCTTTGCCATGCTGGTGAAGACCGATCCCGAGGCCAATCCGCGCCACACCGGCATGAGCCTGTTCATCACGCCGAAGGGACCGGGCTTTCGGGTCGGTCGCAAGCTCGAGAAGCTCGGCTACCATTCGATCGATTCAGGCGAGCTGATCTTCGAGGACTACCGCATCCCGGCCGACCATCTGATCGGCGAGGTCGAAGGCAAGGGGTTCGCCCAGGTGGCCGGCGGGTTGGAGCTCGGCCGCATCAACGTCGCCGCCCGCGGCGTCGGCATCGCCGAAGGCGCACTCAGGCTGGCGACGAACTACGCCCAGCTCCGCAAGACCTTCGGCAAGCCGATCGCCGAGCATCAGGCGATCGCTCTCAAGATCGGCGAGATGGCCACGCGCGCCCGCGCCGCGCGTCTGCTCACTCTCGATGCGGCCGACATTTTCGATCGCGGCGAGCGCTGCGACATGGAGGCCGGCATGGCCAAGTACTTCTCGTCCGAGGCGGCGCTGGAGAACAGCATCGAGTCGATGCGTATCCACGGCGCCTACGGCTATTCGAAGGAATACGATATCGAGCGGCTCTATCGCGACGCGCCCCTGACGGTTATCGGCGAGGGCACCAACGAGATGCAGCGTCTCATCATCGCGCGCCAGTACATGCGCCGGAACCCGGTTTCGTGAAGCCGCTCGACAAGCCGCTGGAGGGTATCCGGGTCCTGACGCTGGAACAGTTCGGCGCCGGGCCCTACGGCACCATGTTCCTGGCCGAGCTGGGTGCCGAGGTGATCAAGGTCGAGGCGCCCGAGGGCGACCCGTCACGCCAGGTCGGGCCCCACAAGCTTGGGCCGGACGACAGCGAGTATTTCCAGGCGTGGAACCTCGGCAAGAAAAGTGTGACGATCGACATGAAGTCGCCTGCGGGACGGCGGCAGTTCGAGGCGCTGGTGAAGAGCGCGGACTGCGTCGTCAACAATCTGCGCGGCACCCAACCCGCCAAGCTCGGCATCGACTACCCCAGCCTGAAGGGGCTGAAGCCTTCCATCGTCTGCCTGCACATCTCCGCCTACGGCCGCGCCAACGAGCGGAAGGATTGGCCGGGCTACGATTTCCTGATGCAGGCCGAAGCCGGGCTGATGGAATTGACCGGGGAGCCTGAAGGTCCGCCGACACGGGTCGGGGTGTCGCTGATCGACAGCATGAGCGGATTGACCGGCATCGTCGGGCTTCTGAGCTGCCTGCTGCGCGCCCGCACGACGGGACAGGGCTGCGACGTTGAAACCTGTCTCTACGACGTCGCCATGCATCAGCTTACCTATCCCGGCCTGTGGTACCTGAACGAAGGCGACCTCTCGCCCCGTGTGCCGAGGAGCGCCCATCTTTCGCTGGCGCCGGTCCAGACCTTCCCCACCAGGGACGGCTGGATCTTCATCATGTGCATGACCCAGAAATTCTGGCTGTCGCTGTGCGAGGCGATGGGCCGCGGCGACCTGCTGGACGATGCGCGTTTCGCCGATCCCAACGCGCGGGCGCGCAACAGGGCAGAGATGACCGATGCGCTCGATCCGACGTTCCGCGCCCGCACGACGGCGGAATGGCTGACGAAATTCAACGGTCTCCTGCCGGCAGCGCCGGTCAACAAGCTCGACGCGGCACTCGACAGTCCGTTCACGCGCGAGACAGGCATGGTTTCGGCAGTGCCGCACCCCATCAAGGGCGAGCTGCGGGTGCTCGCCAATCCGATTCGTATCGACGGCGAGCGGCTGGCGCAGGCCGCCTGTTCGCCACTCGGCGCCGACAATGACTCTCTTCTGGGAAAGCGCGCATGAAGCTCGAAGGACTAAAAGTCGTCGACCTGTCGTGGTTCCTGCCGGGACCGTATCTCACCACGTCGCTCGCCGATCACGGGGCGGAAGTGATCAAGGTCGAGCCGCCGGGCGAGGGCGATCCCGGTCGCCACATCAAGCCGATGGACGAACGCACAACGGTATTCTTCCGCAACATGGGCCGCGGCAAGAAGAGCGTGGTGCTCGACCTCAAGAGCGAGCAGGGTCGTGCCGATCTGTTCCGGCTGGCGTCGCAGGCCGACGTACTGGTGGAATCGTTCCGGCCGGGCGTCGCGGCGCGCTTCGGCATCGGCTACGACGCGGTGAGCGCCGCCAATCCCGCCATCGTCTATTGCTCGATCAGCGCCTTCGGCCAGGACGGTGCCTATCCCGGCCGCGCCGCGCACGACCTGGCGCTCGAAGCCATGACCGGCGTACTGAGCCTGACGCTGGGCGACGATGGCCGGCCGGCGGTTCCCGGCATCCCGGTCGCCGATCTGGTGAGCGGCCTGCACGGCCTCTCCGGCGTGTTGATGGCGCTCCTGCGCCGGCAGACCACGGGCAAGGGCGACTACATCGACGTCTCGATGCACGAGGCGTTGATGGCGTCCTGCGCCAACGTCGTCGGCGAGGCGTTCACGGAGAACCGGCAACCCGATGTGAAGCAGCAGCGCACCACCGGCGGCTCGGCCTTCTATCGCGTCTACGACACGTCCGACGGCCGCCAGCTCGTGATCGCCGGCCAGGAGATGAAGTTCATAAAGAACCTGCTGGGCGCGCTCGGGAAGCCGGAGATGGCCTCATTGTGCGAATGGCCGGGTGCCCATCAGAAACCGGTGGCGGATTTTCTCGCCGCAACGTTCAAGACCAAACCTCTGGCGCACTGGATGGCGTGGCTCGACACGCTCGACATTTGCTACGGCCCGGTCAACACCCTGCCCGAAGCCATCGCCGACAAGAACCTCGCCAAGCGCGGCGCCATCGTGACGGACGCTGACGGCCGCAAACATTTCGCGCCCGCCGTGCGCTTCCGGAACGAACCGTCGCAGCCGCTCTACCGCGAGCCACTGCTGGGCGAGCATACGGATGAAGTGCTGCGTCGAGACTGAATCTCAGTCAAATATTGGCACGCTTTGCTCATCATCAATTCCGTCATTGCGCCGCATTGCAAGGTAGACGGCGACGTAGGCAGATGGCGTGAGGACACTCAGACTAAGTGAGATCGTGCTCGATATTCCGTACCACAACTGACCCGGCCACGAAGCGTACAGATCTGGACGGATTTCGGCGAACAGCAGCAGTCCAAGATCGAAGCCTGCAAACGTTATTAGCGTCCCGAAGATTAGCCAAGGATACCTGAATCCATATGCACAGCTCCTGCGCGTTGCGCTGAGAAAGCCGCGCCTTTCGGCAATCATGATTACTGGCGTCAGCGCGAACAATGTCCAGGCGATCAAGCCTCCCACGACTGTGAGCGCGTAAGCAGCGCCGGCCAGTAGAGACAAAAAGAATGTTTGGCAGATGACTGGCAACGCAAGGGAAACGCCCTTCGTCAGGCATTCAACGAAGCGGACTTGGCGACCGCGGGCACCCGAGAACACGCCGTACAGCGCGAAAGTGAATAGAGACGAGCCAAACGCAAGCCAGAGACTGTCGAAGACTGGTCGTCCCAAAGCGTCGTTGGCGTACTGATAGACGTCGGGCAGCGACAACGGGGTAAAAGGCAAAGCAGTGACAAAGGAGACAAAACTCAGCGGCAGGAAATTCACCTGCGCGATAGAAACCGTCCTCGCCAAAGTCGCTCGAACGGAGGGATTTGCGGAGGCCATGTCAACCCACCAGCGTCGCGGCCTTCGCCAGCGACACCGGGGCGTCGTCGAGCAGCAGATCCGTTGCTTCCTGTTCCCACGGCGATTCGTTGAGTGACAGTGGGTCCTGCGGGTTGAGCCGATGCTCGATCACCAGGCGCGACAGCAGCAGGCGGCGCGCATCGCCACCCTGGGCGCCGAGCGTGGCGCCTTCCCAAGCCATCAGTGCCGCCGTCGTCGCGTGATAGAGCGCGCCGGCTGCCATGCGCGAGCGCTTCTCGTGCTTGGGATCCGATGCGACGGCCTCGACGAAGCGTTCGACACGATCGAGCGTGGCGCCCAGCAGGCCCTTGTACTGGCCGGGCAGCGCGCCGCTCGCCTCGTACTTGGTCTTTAGCGCAGCGCTCAATGTCTTGTGGCCACCGGACTTGCCGACGGCGCGCTGCACCACGTCCAGCGCATTGATGTTGGAGGTGCCTTCCCACAGCGTGCCGATCTGGGCGTCGCGCACCAGCCGCGCCGTCACCCACTCCTCGATGTAGCCGAGGCCGCCCTTGACCTCGAGCGCGGCGCTGGCGACCGGGATGTTGTCGCGGCAGGCACGGAATTTGTAGACCGGCGTCAGGATGCGCAGCAGGTTCGCCGCGTCCTTGTCACCTTTGTCTGCCTTGCCCATCGTGTCGGCGGAGAAGGCGTACATCGACAGCGCCTGCTCGGTCGGCAGCATGATTTTCATGAGCTGGCGGCGCAGCAGCGGATACTCGCTGGTGGCGCGGCCGAAGGCGCGGCGACCGCGCGCCGCGGCCAGCGCCTCGTTGAGGCAGCGCCGCATCATCGAGGCGGCGCGCACGCCGTGGCTGAGCCGCGACAGGTTGACCTGCTCCATCATCTGCTTGAAGCCGAGCTCGGCGTCGCCCACCAGGTAGGCCGTGGCGCCGTCGAGGACGATCTCGCCCGACGCCATCGAGCGCGTGCCGAGCTTGTCCTTCAGCCGCACGATCCGGTAGCTGTTGCGGCTGCCGTCTTCCAGCCGCCGCGGCATGGCGAACATGCCGAGCCCGCGCGTACCTGCTGCAGCGCCACGTGGCCGCGCCAACAGGACGACCACGTCGGCATCGGCATGGCTGCAAAACCATTTCTGGCCATGCAGCTTCCAGCGCTCGATGCCGTCGGCGCCGACACCCACGCGCACGGCCTCGGTCTCGATAGCGCCGACGTCGGAACCGCCGGCCTTTTCGGTCATGAACTGCGTGCCCTTCAGCATCTCGGCCGGATCCTGGCTCAGCAGCCGGTCGAGCAGCAGTTTCTTCAGCGCCTCAGAGCCGTAGCGCTTGATGATGAAGTTGGAGGTGTCCGACACCGACACCGGGCACATCAGGCCGAACTCGCCCTGCACGAAGAGATAGGTGATGGCGTACTTCACCAGCGGATGCGCCGGCGCGGTCATGCCGAGCACCCCGGCGCGATGGCTCATGGCGTGCATGCCGAAGTCCTCGAAGGCGATCTTCTCCATCTCGCGGTAGGCGGGATGGTAGTCGATCCAGTCCTCGTCGCGGCCGAAGCGGTCGCGCGCATTGAGCACTGGCGGGTGCTTGTCGGCAGTCATGGCGAGATCGTCGAGCCGGTTGCCGGCCAGTTCGCCCAGGCGGTGGAAATGCGGCGTCATGGCCGCGCGCAGGCCCGGATCCATGTAGAGCGACATCAGGTCCTGGAACTGCCGGTCGATGGCGTAGAAATTCCGGCCGTGGACGTCGGGCGCGATATGGTGCGCGCCGTGCGGCGCCCGGTCGGGCATCATGTCGGGCATTTTTTTCTCCTCTGCGCTACCACTCCGGTCGATTCCACTCTCCGGCCAGGACGCGCTCGATGTAGGGCGGCACGATCCGGGTGGCGGGACCATAAATGTGTTCATGGAACAACGACTGATTGTCGGTCGGTCCGAGGTTCAGCTCGACCGCGCGCACGCGGGCGCGACGGCGGACGTGCAACACGAAACCCGCCGCCGGATAGACCTCGCCCGATGTCCCGATCGCGATGAACAGGCCACAGCGGTCGAGCGCCGCGTAGATCTCGTCGAGATGCATCGGCTGCTCGCCGAACCACACGATATTGGGCCGCAGTTCGCCCACCGCCTTGCAATTGGGACACACCGAATCAGGTGATAGGTCCATTTCGGACGTAAACACCGTGCTGCAAGCCATGCAGCGGATTTCGCCGTCGCGGCCGTGCATATGGAGAACATTCCTCGATCCTGCCATTTCGTGCAGCGGATCGATGTTCTGGGTCACGATCGTGACCTCACCTGCATACTCCTTCTCGAGGCGCGCCAGGGCGTCGTGGGCGGCGTTGGGCGTGACGTGGGCGGCGCGGAACAGGCCACGGGCCTCATTATAAAAATCGAGCACCTTCTTCTTGTCGCGGTGCCAGGCCTCTATTGTGGCGACGTCCTCCAGATTGACCCGACTCCACAACCCGTCGGGATCGCGGAAGGTATCGATGCCGCTTTCCTTGGAAATGCCGGCACCGGTCAGGATCACGATACCGTGTGGGAAGAAGTCCTCATGCATGTTGCGAAATCTAACGCCATGCTAGAGTAGGAGCCATGGCCATCAAGGTCCTCTTCGTCTGCACGGCAAATCTTTGCCGATCTCCGATGGCCGAAGGCGTTTTCCGCGCCTTTGTCGAGCGCGCCGGCGCGGCCGATGCGTTTGAAATCGCCTCGGCAGGGACCTCGGGCAAATTCGTCGGCCAGCCGTCGGCACCCAAGGCCGTCGAGGTCGCGGCGGTTCGCGGCTACGATCTGTCAGCCATCCGGGCGCGGCAGGTGGTTGCCGAAGATATCGCCTATTTCGACTATCCGCTGGCGATGGACACCAGCCATCTGGTGGACATGCGGTGGCTGGCACCGCGGGCAATTGCCGACAAGCCCAAGATGTTCCTGAGCTTTGCCTCGCCGATCGGCGTTACCGAGGTGGCGGATCCGATCGGCAAAAGCCAGGCCGACTACGAGCGTGCCCTCGACCTTATCGAGGCCGGCTGCAAGGGGTTGCTCGACCGCCTGACGCCGACGGTCAAAAAGGCCATTTGAGCCCAAGCTCGCCGAAGCGGCTCAGGACATTGAAAGTGAGCCGCGACACGTCGTTGTCGAACCTGTTGTGGGGCAGGCTGCCGCAATAGGTGATCGAGCCCACCGAGAAGACCGCACCGCCATTGGGCTTTTCGATGTAGGTCATGTCGGCGTGGATCAGCTCCTCCAGCGTCTGGCCGGGAATGGTGGTGGCAAAGCCCAGTCGCTCCTCGTGGACGACGACGAAGTTCTTGCGGTCATGGCCTTCCGACGAGGCGAGCACGACGGCATTGAGCGGGCTGCCGAGGCGATGGTCGAGGCGGTCGAGTTCGAAGCCCGCCGCGCCGCCGCCCGAGAAGCCGTAGCCGCCGAACAGCTCGTCCTTCACGCCTTCGAAGATCCAGGCGTGGACGTTGTCGCGGGCCGCCGCGGCCTGGCGGTAGGAGTCGCCGACAAAAGTACCCTGGCTGGAAAAGCCGATGCCGCACAGGAGATTGGGCGGCCGGTCGCTGCGCCGCCACAGACCGCCGTAGGCGCCGTCGAAGGCATGATAGTACTCGCCGGGCTCGGCGGCCCAGGTCCGGATGCCGCCCTCGGTGCGCCGCACTTCTATGGCGCCCGGCACGTTCTTCGACAGTGCCACGCGCCAGTAGAAGCCGTTGCCGCCGAGATACATCAGCCGTCCGCCGGTTTCGGTGTAGGTCTGCAGTGCATCGAGCGTGCCGGCGGTATGGTATTCGGGATGCGTACCGGTCAGTACCACCTTGTACGACGCTAGGATCTCCGCACCCTTTTCCTCGAGATCGTGGTCGGTGACGACATCGAAGGCCACGCCCATGCGATCGAGCCAGCCGGTGAGGTGAGTGTCGGCGGGAAGATGGCGCAGGCCGGAGCCCGCTTCATCGTTGAAGCTGAGGAAATTGGGCCGCCAGGTGAGCAGCGGCCGGAGGTGCGAGGAGTAGGCGACGCCCGAGCCGTCACGGTGATGGTTGTAGGTCGAGAGGCCGTAATCCTTGTGCTCGTCGGGATTGTTCGGAAAGGCCTTCCAGTCGGCGACCCGCTTGCGGAAGGCCTCGTCGTAGGCACCACGCGAGAAGTTGGAATAGACCTGATAGGTGAAGGTGGAGGCGAGGTAGCAGACCTTGGCCTGCGGCTTGCCGACCTGGGGCCGCACGAAGAAGGGAATGACGTCGCGATGCGGCCCGCAGCTGAGCTGGATGCCGTAGATGCCGCTCTTCAGGTCGCGGGGCACGGTGAAGTCGAAATCGTCGACCCAGCCGCAATCGTGCAGGTCGTCGTCGTGGAAATGGATGGCGGCATAATGGTGTGGCGCCTTCCGCCAGTCGCGTTCCGCGCCGGTCCATGCCGCGCCCTTCATGGCGCGGGTCGGCAGATTGATCAGCCTGCCGTGCAGGCCGTTGGGACCGCAGTCCTTGATGTCCATCGAGTCGATGCTGCGGGCGAAATCCCAGGCGGCGAGGCCGGTGATCGCCGGAGCCTCGATCTTGCCGTTGAAGCAGCGCTGGGCGGGGCGGTCCTTCGCCTGCTCGGCGCCAATCAGGATCGGGCGGGCCGCTTCGAGTGCCAAGGCCTCGGCGGCGACCGTCTCGGCTTCGCCCTCGTCGTCGACGGCAAAGGCACGCAGCAACGGCTGCTGACCGACGCGCAGCGTGCCCGTGCCGGGATCGGCGCTCGCCCACACGCGATACCAGACCCGCGTCCGCAGCCGCTTGCCGACGACGATCCGTGCGCCGCCGACCTCCAGAGCCATGCCGTCCGGCGTCAGCACCAGCGCAAAACCGGCGCCGGTCTCGGGGTCGCGGCGCGACAGCACTGTCTGCGGCCCGTCGTCCGGCAGAGTCGGCCAGATGATCGCCTCGACCATGAGGCTGGCCGGCAGCTTCAGGTCCTTTGCACCTTCGACCAATCCGTAGGAGCCTGGCCAGGCGTGTTGCACGCGCGAGGCGAAGCGGCCGTCGAAAAACTCGGACAGGTCCTCCAGTTTGGGCGGCGGTCCGCCGGGGTTGGGGTCGCCACGGACGATCTTCACCAGCGTGGCGTTGTACGGATTCGGTCCGACACTCGACACCTTGAAGGCGATTTTTTCGCCCACCCGAAGGGAGACCTTGTCGGCGTAGCCGGTGAGCGGTGCGGTCACGATTGAGTCCTCGTCGTTGGCCGATGATATAGTCACCCGAATTCGAGGAAGAATGCCATGGCCAAGTTGCAATGACCCGAGCCGCGCTCAAGGGAAGGATCCAGACCGTGCTTGGCCCGATCGAGCCGGCGAAGCTCGGCCGCACGTTGATGCATGAGCATGTGCTGTGCGATATCCGCCCGCCCGCCACGCGCGGCGACAACGATCTCGGCCCCGAGATCACGCTGGAGAACGTCTGGCAGATCAACCACGGCCACGGCATCAAGCGGGCCGGCCGCAAATACATGCTCGATCTCGAGGATGTTGCGACCCGCGAGATCCGGATGATGAAGCATGACGGCGGCGACGCCATCGTCGAACTTACCTGCGGCGGCCTGTCGCCCGATCCGAAAGGGCTGCAGCGCATCGCCGCCGGCACCGGCGTGCATCTGATCATGGGCTGCGGTTACTACGTCGACGACTACCAGGATCCGAAGAACCAGAGCCGCACGGTCGAGGATTTCGCCGCCGAGATGAGCGGCCAGATCCTCGACGGCGCCTGGGGTACCGACGTGCGCGCCGGCATGATCGGCGAGATCGGCTGCAGCGCGCCGTGGACCGATACCGAGAAGCGCGTGATGCAGGCCGCGCTCATTGCGGCAGCGGAGACGGGTGCTGCGATAAATGTCCATCCCGGCCGCGATCCCGACCAGCCGCAGCAGGTCGCCGACTTCATCGGGGCGGCGGGCCACTCCACTGAGCGCGTCGTCATCAGCCATATCGACCGCACCATCTTCGACGAGGAGCGGCTGCTGCGGCTCGCCGACTCCGGCGTCACCGTCGAGTTCGACCTGTTCGGCCAGGAGGCGAGCTACTACGGCCTCTCCGACATCGACATGCCGAACGACGCCACGCGGCTGAAATTGATCCGCGCGCTGATCGCGCACGGCCATCTCGAACGCGTCGTGATCAGCCACGACATCTGCTACCGCACGCGGCTGGCAAGCTTCGGCGGCCACGGCTACGGCCACATCTTCCGCAACGTCGTGCCGATGATGAAGAAGCGCGGCTATGGCGAGGCCGAGATCGACGCCATCCTGGTCGGCAACCCGCGAAGACTGCTGACATTCGTCTGATCGACGTCAGTAGCAGGGATTCTCGACCGGCGGCCGTGGCACTTTGAGGGTGTCCTGGAACTCGCGGCGGTATTTCTCGAGTTCCGCGTTCAGCGGAACGAGGTCGTCTTCACGCTGGCGCTGGCAGACACGGTTCTGCGCTGGCGGTACGCCGGCCGCCTTGATGCCGGCCGCCGCTTTGACCGTACGATCCGCGATGTTCTTTTCCAGCTGAGCCCTGGCGACAGGTCTCAGGCTGTTGGTGGCGATGAAGGTATTCGCGGTGTCGATGAATTGGCCGAGCATGGCGCTCAGCTGAGGGAATTCGCCAGGGTAACAAAGATCGGCCGAGATCTTGGCGACGATCGCAAGATTCCAATAGCAAAGAACGGCATGGCCCGATTTGTCGACGCCAGTCTCGCCGTTCTTGTCGATTGTCACCGTGACGCCGCCGCGCTCGATCTCGACGGTATCTCCCCGCCTAGTCACTTGCGTGCCTGGCTGCTTGGCGATCGCGTCGAGATCGAGTGGTTGCGCGGCAGCGGATGCGGCGATGGTCATGACAACCGGCAGCACCAGAAATTTGATCATCGGATACCTCCGTATAGCCAGTATAGTAGGAAGTATTATCCATACGTTCTACAAACTAATGGTTGTGATCAGAACGTCAGCGCGTAGGTCGCTTCCTCGGTGTAGATCGGACCGCCGCGGCCACGCCTGCTGGAATAGAGCGAGAAGTGCTCGGCCATCCACGGCGCCGACCGGAAGGTCGAGTGGCTGGCCATGAACTGGGCGATGTGATGGCCGGTCTCGGCACCGCTGGCGAAGCGTGCCAGGGTGACGTGCGGGCGGAACTTCCGCCGTTCGATCTCGATGCCGACGTTGCGGGCAACGGTCGAGACTTTCTGCTGCAGCCAGTCGAGTCGCTCGTTTTTTTCCACCAGCGCCACCAGGGCGCGCGGCTGCTTGCCGGTGCTGAACTGCCCGACGCTCGCCAGCGTTACCGAAAAGCGCGGGCCGGCGATGTCCGAAAGCTCCTCCTCAAGGTCGCGCATGACCGCGCCCTGCACTTCGCCGCAGAAGCAGAGCGTCACATGGAGGTTCTCTGCCGTCTGCCAGTGTGCGTCGGGGACACCCGACTGCAGCGCCGCCAGCTCGTCGGCGATCTCCTCAGGGACGGGCAGGGCGACGAACAGACGCGGCATAATCGTCGAGGTTCCTGGTGACGAACGGCAGGATGCGCTCGACCACGATGTCGACGCCGCGGGGATTGGGATGGATGCCGTCGGCCTGGTTGAGTGCGGGGTCCTGGGCGACGCCGTCGAGAAAGAAGGCGTAGAGCGGCACGTCATGCTTGTCGGCGAGCCGCTTGTAGAGACCGTCGAACTGGGCAGCGTACTCCGGCCCGTAGTTGCGCGGCGCCAGCATGCCGGCCAGCCACACCGTGACACCGGCCGCCTTCAGTCGGGTGACGATAATATCGAGGTTGCGTTCGGTTCCGACCGGATCGAGGGCGCGCAGCGCGTCGTTGGCACCAAGCTCGACCAGAACGATGTCGGGCTTGTCGGCCAGCATCCAGTCGAGGCGCTCCACGCCGCCCGCCGTGGTGTCGCCGGAAACGCCGTGGTTGATGACGGCAACATTACGTCCGGCCGCCTTCAGCGCCACTTCGAGTCGCGTCGGCATAGCCTCGCCGGGCTTGACGCCATAACCCGCGGCCAGGCTGTCGCCCAGCACGGCAAGCTTGATCGGCGCGGTTTGTGCCTGTGCCCCTGAAACGGCCAGCACGCAGACGAGCAGGACCAGAAACGCCGCGATCCGTGAATTGACCGCTGCCGTAAAACCACCATATCCAGTGCTAACAATCATCGCCTCATCCCGGAGCCTTTTTGACAGCCCCTGCCACAGCCATCGTCCGCCTCACCGACGTCCATCTCGACATGGCAAGCGATGCCGGCATGGTCAACATCTTGCGGGGCATTACGCTTGATATCGCCACCGGTGAGATTGCCGCCGTGGTGGGTCCCTCGGGCGCCGGCAAGTCGAGCCTGATGATGGTGGCAGGCGGGCTGGAGCGGGCATCGTCGGGCCGGGTCGAGGTGGCGGGCCGCGATCTTGGACCGCTCGACGATGATGCCCGCGCGCGGCTCAGGCGCGATCACATCGGAATCGTGTTCCAGGGTTTCCATCTCATTCCCACCATGACGGCGCACGAAAACGTGGCGCTGCCGCTCGAATTCGCCGGCCGGAGCGACGCCTTCGAACTTGCCGAGTCGGCCTTGGCGCGCGTTGGCCTTGGCCATCGCATCAGCCACTACCCGGCGCAACTTTCAGGCGGCGAGCAACAACGTGTCGCCGTGGCGCGTGCTTTCGTCGGCCGGCCGAAGCTGCTGCTGGCGGATGAGCCGACCGGCAACCTCGACGGCACCACCGGCAAGCAGATCATGGACCTGCTGTTCGAGCTGGCCCGTACCGACGCGGCGACCCTGATCCTGATCACCCACGATTTGACGCTGGCCGGGCGCTGCGACCGTATCCTGCACATTGCCGACGGCGTCGTGGTTGGCGACGAACGCACACCTGTAGCGCTGGCGGCGCAATGACTCTGGCGTTGCGGCTCGCCCGGCGCGAGATGCGGAGCGGGCTGGGCGGCTTCCGACTCTTCATCGCCTGCCTGGCGCTGGGCGTCACGGCGATCGCCGCCATCCTGTCCTTCAGCCGGGCCGTCGAGGAAGGGTTGCGCGCCGATGCGCGCGAGATCCTGGGGGGCGATGTCGCGGTGTCGCTGCTCTATCGCGAAGCCAGTCCCGAGCAGATGGTGTTTCTGCGCGAGCGCGGCCAGTTCGTGCGCTGGATCGACAGCCGCGCCATGGCGCGGCCGGCAAAGCCCGACGGTCGGGCGACCCTGGTCCAGCTCAAGGCGGTCGAGTCCGCCTATCCGCTCTACGGCACCCTCGAATTGCAGGGCGGCGGATCGCTGGCCGATGCGCTGGCGAAGCGCGACGGTGTGTGGGGCGCGGTGGTGGAGGAGGCGGCGCTGCGCCGCATGAACATCGCCCTGGGCGACCAGGTTCGGATCGGCGCCGTGACGGTCGAGGTGCGCGGCTTGATCGCCCGCGAGCCGGACCGCGGGTTGAACGCCTTTGCCAGTCTCGGGCCGCGGCTGATGGTGACGTTCGAAGCTGTGATCGAGTCGGGCCTGGTGCAGCCGGGCAGCCTGCTCAACTGGGAATATCGCCTGCGGCTCGCGCCGGGGGCATCCGATTTTGCCACCATCGCGGCGCTGCAGAGCCGTTTTCCCGACGCCGGCTGGCGGGTACGGGGCCTTGCCGACGCGGGCGGTGGCATCCGGGCCTGGCTTGACCGGCTGACCCAATTCATCGGCCTTGTCGGATTGTCCTCGTTGCTGGTGGGTGGCGTCGGCGTCGGCAACGCGATTTCGAGCTTTCTTGCCGGGCGGCTGCACACGATTGCGACCTTGAAGTGCCTGGGGGCGCCCGAGCGGCTGGTCTTCTCGACATATTTTCTGCAGCTCGCAGCGCTGGCGCTGCTGGGCGTGGCGGTCGGTATTGTGGCGGGTGCAGCGTTGCCGTTCGTGGCGCAGTCCTTGATCGCCGACGTGTTGCCGGTGCGGGCGCGAGTGGCTGTCTATGGCGGTCCGCTGGCGATCGCGGCGACATTCGGGCTTCTCGTCTCCCTGCTGTTTGCCCTGGTGCCGCTGCTGCGCGCGCGCCGGGTGCCGGCTGCGACCCTGATGCGCGGTGCGGTGGTCACGCAAGGCGGTCTGCCGTGGCGCGACGCCCTTCTGATCGGCGTGATCGCGCTGACGCTGGCGGCCTTCACCGTGTTCACCGCCGACAGCCGGCGGATCGCGGCGTGGTTCGTGCTGGGCGCAGTCGGCGCCTTCATCGCCTTTCCACTGCTGGCGCGGCTGGTCATGGCGGTGGCGGCGCGTGCCGGCAAGCCGAAGCTCGCCGGTCTCCGCCTGGCCCTGGCCAATCTCCACCGCCCCGGCGCGCCAACGCCGATTGTCATGCTGTCGCTGGGCCTCGGGCTCACCGTGCTGGTGGCGACGGCGCTGATCGAGGGCAACCTGCGCGAACAGCTTACGCGGCGCATTCCAAGCGACGCGCCGGCGTTCTTCTTCATCGACATCCAGTCGACGCAGATGGCGGCATTCGAAAAGTCGATCGCCGCCATCCCGGGGGCCGGCCCGCTCGACAAGGTGCCGTCGTTGCGTGGGCGGATCGTGAAGATCGGTGGCAAGCCGGTAAGCGAGGTCGACGTTCCGTCCGATGCGCGCTGGGCGGTCGAGGGCGACCGCGGCGTCACCTATTCGGCGACACCGCCCGAGGGCTCGCGCATCGTGGCGGGGCAATGGTGGCCGGCTGACTATCGCGGCCCGCAGCTCATCTCGTTCGACGAAAACCTGGCGCGCGCCTTCGGCATTGGACTTGGCGATACCATCACGGTGAATGTGCTCGGCCGCGACATCGAGGCCCGCATCGCCTCGCTGCGGCGTATCGAATGGACGACGCTCGCCATCAATTTCGTCTTCGTCTACTCGCCCGGGACCCTCGACCGTGCGCCGCACACCTTTCTTGCCACGGTGAAGGCGACGCCCGACGCTGAAGAAGAGATCTTCAAGGCCGTTACCGATCGGTATCCCAACGTCACCGTGGTGCGCATTCGCGACGCCATCGAGACGGCAACCGGTGTGCTCGGCAACATCGGCCTGGCGACCCGGGTCATCGGCTTTCTCAGCATCCTGGCCGGCGTCCTGGTGCTGGCCGGCGCCATGCTCGCCACCCAGCGTCGGCGCGTCCACGAAGCTGTTGTCATGAAGGTGCTGGGGGCCAGCCGGGCGCGCATCGCCGGCATCTTCGCCTGGGAGTTTGCGGCCCTTGGCCTTGCCACGGCGCTGGCGGCGCTGGGTGTCGGCACACTGGGCGCCTGGCTGGTGGTCAGCCGGTTGATGAGACTTGAATGGACCTTCCTGCCAACGGTTGCCGTGGGCGTCGCCCTGGGGGCGATGGCGCTCACCCTTGCATTCGGCCTTATGGGCACTTTGGCGGCGCTGCGGCAACGTCCGTTGGCGTTGCTACGCAATGAATGAAGCAAGATGAATTCCCAGTAAGTGAACGTAAAACCCAACAATTCAAGGCACTATCGCTCTTGATTCACATCGTCTGAATGCCCAGATTGTCGTTCGAAGGGGCTCGACATGAGGCCCCCGTGGAGGCTTGTACAAAGATGGCAAATCCGAACTTCGAGACATTCAACAGGGCCGGCAGCGTCGCCGACCAGGCGGTATTCGATGTCGGCCTGCGTGCCCATATGGTGCGCGTCTACAATTATATGGCTTCGGGGCTCGCGCTGTCGGGCATCGTGGCTTTCGGGCTGTTCAGCTCGCCCGAACTCGCCGGCATGTTCTTCCAGGTCCAGGCTGGCCGCGTCGTCGGCCTGAACGGGCTGGGTTGGATCGCGATCTTGGCGCCACTCGGCCTGCTGCTGTTGGTCTCGTTCCGTGCCGCCAAGATGAGCGTCGGGTCGATCCAGGCGGTCTACTG
>ERZ890510.870-NODE-870-length-21865-cov-6.501146_pt1 | contig 21865 bp, 27 predicted proteins | sample MGYA00521265_ERZ890510 | MGnify/ENA primary metagenome ERZ890510 (study PRJEB32303, sample SAMEA104408624) | aquatic metagenome | biome: Brackish water; feature: Chemocline; material: water | place: Baltic Sea | collected 2014-10-26T21:54:00 | depth 110 m ...
CCTCCCCAATAAATATTATTTTTAATTTTTACACTATCTTTTATTAATTCTGGAAAGCAATGAATGAAATATAAATTTTCTCTTTCAACAGGTCCACCGTTATATATAGGAAACTCATATTTTAGCTCAGGAATTAGTTCTGAAGTATTGTAGTTTGTTTTTTTATTTAAAATAAAGCCAACTGAACCCTTTTCTGAGTGGTTTACCACTAGAATAACTGATCTATTAAAATTCATATCTCCAATTACTGAGGGCTCAGCAAAAAGTAAATCCCCTTTTTTTATAGAATTCAAATTATTAGATTTATTAAATTATCTATTTTACTGTGTTATAAAAGATGTTCCAAGTGAAAATACTTATATCCATTAATAAATTCTAAACTACTAATTCTTTTTTTTCCTTCTATTTGCAACTCTAATACTTCCAAATAGCCATCAATAGTAATTATTTTTATAGAATTATTTTCAAATAGTATTGTTCCTGTTAAATTTTTTGTATTGTTTTTTTCTAAATGAAAGATAACGTTGAATAATTTCAAAATTTTATCATTTTTTTTATTTTTTGTCCAAGCTGATGGATAAGGATTTAGCCCTCGAACAAAGTTAAATATAGATTCTCCCGAATTATTCCAATTGATTCTAGTGTTGTTTTTATTTAGTTTTGGAGCTAATAGTAGTTCTTTTCGATTAGTTTGTTTTATTGATTTAAAATTATTTTTTTCAATAATTTTTAGAGAAGAAAGCAGTAATTCACTTCCTTTTGTTTTGAGTTTTTCATAGAGTTGACCTGTATTTTCATAATCATCTATTTTAACTTTTGACCTTTCGATTACATTACCACAATCAATTTTTTCGTTTATAAAAAATGTAGTAACGCCTGTTTCATTTAATCCATTAATTATTGCCCAGTGAATCGGAGCTGCTCCTCTTAATTGAGGAAGGAGTGAGGCGTGTAAATTCATTGTTCCTTTGTTAGGGATTTCCCAAACAATCTTTGGTAACATTCTAAATGCTACAACAATAAAAATATCTGCATTAATTGACTTTAACTCATTTACAAATTTCTCATCTTTTAGGTTTGTAGGCTGTAATAATCTTAAGTTGTTACTATTAGCATATTTTTTTATTTCTGATTGAATTATTTTTTTACCTCTTCCCGCTGCTCTATCGGGTGCCGTTATTACTGCTTCTACATTATGGCTTGACTTAATAAGAGTATTTAAGCATCCTACTGCAAAATCTGGAGTACCCATAAAAACAATTTTTAATTTATTCATTAGTATTAATTATTTCAAATATATTTTTAATTCTATCTTTTAGCGACCCTTTACTTAACACAATAGGTTTCATTTTGAAATGATTATATGTTTTTATTATTTCATTATAAATCTTTATAGATTCTTTAAAACTTTCATATCTAACATCATCTTGAATGTATATTTCCTTCCATGGTGGCAGTATGATAACCTTGTTATATTTAATCTTTTCAGCTTTCACTGTAAGTTCTTTTGGAAATTTAATTTTTATATAGTTTAGGTAAGCTAAAACATCATGAACTCCTCTATCGTAAAATGTTTGAATATGATCTTGTTTCTTATTAAATTGACTAATTCTCAATTCTAAAAGATTCTTGCTAAAATCTAAAGGATTTTTCAGAAATAATTGATCAATTCCACTCTCCTTTCCTATTAAAGTCAAACTTCTTACTATTTCATGCTCGCAATTATAGTTTTTATTTTCTAATTCATTTATTATAGATGTTTTACCAGAACCCGGCCCTCCTGTAATCAATATTTTATAGCAATTATTCATGATTCGCAAATTAAGCAATTAATAAAACTTTATATATATATTTGAATCCATGTTAAAAGATAATAAAGATTTTTTTATTAGGCTTGAAAAACAGCTCTTAGAATCATCTGATTGGCCAACTTTATATATGTTTAAATTTATTTTAAAGTCAGAAAATAAGAGTGTAATTAAACTTAAATCTTTATTTAAAGAAATTGATTCTGAAATTTCCACTAAACTTTCTTCATCTGAAAAATTTATAAGTGTTACTATTAAAGCAAAAATGAAATCACCTTCTTTAATAATTGAAAAATATAAACTAGCTGCTAAAATTGAAGGAATTATTTCTTTGTGATTAAAATTTAGTAAATTTGTCTATCTTCATAATTAAACCCCCTTATTTTGATTGAAAATTTACAATACAATACAGAACGCACTAAACTAATTATTCCAGAATATGGAAGACATATTCATAAAATGATTGATCAGGCTTTAGCTTGCGAAGATAAAAATGAAAGAAATAACATAGCAAAAGCAATAATTGGAGTTATGGGAAATATGAATCCTCATTTAAGAGATGTTCCAGATTTTCAACATAAATTATGGGACCAGTTATTTATTATGTCTGACTTTAATCTAGAAGTTGAGTCACCATATCCTTTACCATCTAAGGAAGTCTTCTTAGAAAGGCCAGGAAAATTAAATTATCCACAAAATTTTCCAAAATATAGATTTTATGGAAATAATATTAAAAAGATGGTCGATGTTGCTGTTAATTGGGAAGATGGAGAAATGAAAAAACAATTAATTTATGTGATAGCTAATCATATGAAAAAGTGTTTTTTAAACTGGAATAAAGATACAGTTGAAGATGATGTTATTTATAAGCATTTATTAGACCTTTCAGGTGGTAAAATTTCTTTGAGTTCAAGTGATATGCCATTATCTGAATCTCATAACTTGATAAAATTAACAAATAAAAAGTTTATAAAAACACCTCTTAACAAGAATCATAAAAAACCTTATCGTAATTTTAAAAAACGAAATTAATAATTAAATGGGTACTTTTTCAATTGAAGGCGGCTTTAAACTTAAGGGTGATATCAACCCTCAAGGAGCAAAGAATGAGGCTTTACAGGTTATCTGCGCTTGTTTATTAACTAGTGAAGAAGTTTTAATTGATAATATTCCTGAAATCATTGATGTAGTTAAATTAATAGATTTATTATCCTTTCTTGGAGTTAAAGTTCACAAAATATCTAAAAATAAATATTCTTTTAAAGCAGATAAAGTTGATGTGGATTATTTAAAATCCGATTCTTTTAAATCAAAAGGAAGTAGTTTAAGAGGATCTATAATGATAGTTGGTCCATTGCTGTCTAGGTTTGGAAAAGGATATATTCCTAAACCTGGTGGTGATAAAATTGGAAGAAGAAGGCTAGATACTCACTTTCTAGGTTTAATAAAGCTCGGAGCATCGTTTAGGTACAATAAAGAAGAACATTTTTACGGAGTTGAGTCAAGAAAACTTAAAGGATCTTTTGTTTTATTAGATCAAGCTTCTGTTACAGGTACAGCAAATGTACTTATGGCTGCTGTTTTAGCTGAAGGTAAAACAGAAATATATAATGCAGCATGTGAGCCATATATTCAACAGCTTTGTAAAATGCTAATTAGTATGGGAGCTGATATTTCAGGAATTGGTTCAAATTTATTAGTAATTAATGGTGTTGAATCTTTAGGAGGATGTAGTCATAAAGTTCTACCTGATATGATTGAAATAGGTAGTTGGATTGGAATGGCAGCTATGACAAAAAGTGAAATTACAATCAAGAATGTTAGCTGGGAGAATTTGGGTCAAATTCCAGATGTTTTTAGAAAGTTAGGAATAACAATTATAAAAAAAGGTGATGATATATATATACCTGAACATATTGATGGGTACGAAATTCAAAATTATATAGATGGTTCTATATTAACTGTTTCTGATGCTCCGTGGCCGGGGTTCACACCTGATTTACTTAGTATTGTTCTAGTTGTAGCTACCCAAGCTAGAGGAAGTGTTTTAATACATCAAAAAATGTTTGAAAGTAGATTGTTTTTTGTTGATAAACTTATTGATATGGGAGCCAAAATTATTCTTTGTGACCCGCATAGAGCTACCGTAATTGGACATGACTTTAAGTCTAAGCTTAAGTCTACTACTATGGTGTCTCCAGATATTAGAGCAGGAATTTCTTTATTAATTGCTGCACTTTCTGCAAAAGGAACTAGTATTATTCATAACATTGAGCAAATTGACAGAGGCTATGAAAATATTGATGTGAGACTATTAGCTTTAGGAGCAATGATTAAAAGACTATAGTTAGTTACCTTTTACTTATTTTGTTTCCAGTAATAGATTTTTGTCTGCTGCATTTAAATCTGTTAATTTCAGGATTTCTTTTTTTTAAATGTTTTTGACTAACTCCACTGTTCACTCTTTTACGCCATCTTTTAAAACTAGATTCTTTTAAATTAACTCTCATTAATTTAATAACATCCTTTTCAGTTAAATTAAATTGGAATGAAATTGCTTCAAAGGGAGTCCTATCTTCCCATGCCATTTCGATTATTCGATCAATTTGAATAGAATTAAATTTTAACATACTATAAGTTTGGTTATGAAATTATTTGCATCAATTAGTAATTTTTCTTTTTTTAATGAATCCATTTTGTCAAAACTACTTATAAGCATTCTCATTCTAGGATTTTTACTAAAAAATGCTCTTTGTTTATCCATAAATGACCAAAAAAGTCCATCCCATACGTCACTCCATTCTCCTTTTTTATAGTCACTCATTTTTATAATATAATTGCTGCTGCTTATATATGGTTTTGTGGACATTAAACCTCCGTCTGCAAATTGACTCATTCCGTAAACGTTTGGCACCATCACCCAATCGTAAGAATCAATAAATAATTCCATAAACCATCTATATACCTCGTCTGGATCGAATTCACATAAAACCATAAAATTCCCTAATATCATTAATCTTTCTATATGGTTAGCATATCCAGTTTTATTTATCTTTTTAATGGTGTCATCAATAGGGTCAATTCCAGTAGATCCTTCATAGAAAGATTTTGGAATTTTCCTTTTAAATCCCCAATAATTTTTTAATCTTTGCTCAGTTCCCTTAGAAACATATACTCCTCTTATAAATTCTCTCCAACCAATTATTTGCCTAATAAAACCTTCAGCTGAATTTAATGGAATATTGTTTTTTTTATAAAAAGCAAAAGAATTTTTTAATATATATTTTGGTTCTAGAAGTCCTGAATTAATAAGTGGAGACAAAATACTGTGATTTATAATTGACTCTTTGATTAGAATAGCATCTTCATATATTCCGAATTCATCGAATCTAGTATTTAAAAAATTATTAAACCAAATTTTAGCTGATATGAAATCTGTGGGGTATAATTGTGCGTCACTTAGCTCTCCAATATTTTTTGAAAAATATTTCAATGTATATTTTTTAGAATCTATATAGCTATGACTTTTAATATCTGTGTAATTAATTACAGGAGTTTTTTTACTTTTAGGAAATTTTTTCCTATTCATATCGTCATAAGTCCATTCCCCCCCGATAGGCTTTTTTTCTTTGTCAAGAAGAATATTAAGTCTGTTTCTTTGATTTTTATAAAAAGCTGTTTGGTAAAGCTTTTTTTTTAATGGACTGAAAAAAGGAAGAAGTTCATCTTTTTTATTTATAAAAAGAGGATTCTCATGAAGATTTATATGAATACTTTTTTCATTGCAAATTGTAATAATCCTCTTTTCAAGCCAATTATCTACTGGGTCATAAATGTTTATTTGTTTTGCTTCGATATTTTTTAATAATTCTCTTATATCAGATTTATTATCAAAAGAATCAATGTAAATTACTTTTAGATCTTGTTTAATTAAATAATTATAATAGTTTTTCATAGAATCTCTATGAAATAATATTTTTTGTTTGTGAAAACTATATTGTTTAAAAAATAAATATTCTTCTACTAAATATGTTGTCTTATGATTATTAATAAGTTCACTTTTTTTAAAAAGCTGGTTTGGAAAAATTATATTTACGCTATTCAATTGTTTAATGCTTTTTTATACGTGACTAAACATCTTTCTCTGGCTTCTTTATGATCAACAATAGGTTTAACATATAGATCTTTATCGAATTCTGGGACCCATTTTTTTGTATAACTTAAGAGTTTGTCAAATTTCTTAATCTGTTCATGAGGATTAAAAATTCTAAAATATGGCGAAGCATCAACTCCGCAACCTGCAACCCATTGCCAATTACCTACATTGCTAGCTGTTTCATAATCATATAGTTTTTCAGCAAAATATGCTTCACCCCACCTCCAATCAATTAATAGGTGTTTGCATAAAAAACTTCCAACTAACATTCTTACCCTGTTGTGCATGAAGCCTGTTTCGTTTAATTCTCTCATTCCTGCGTCAACTAAAGGGTAACCTGTTTCACCAATACACCATTTTTTAAATTGTTCTTCATTATTAACCCATTCAATTCTGTCATACTTAGGTTTAAAGCTTTTGTTAACTGTCGTCGGAAAATGATATAGTATTTGTTGAAAAAACTCTCTCCAAATTAATTCTTTTAAAAACGTTATGTTTTGAGATGATTTAGCTTTTTTAATCATTTTTCTAATACTGATTGTACCGAATCTTAGATGTAATCCGATTTTTGATGTACCGTTAATTGATGGAAAATTTCTAGTTTCTTCATACTCTTCGATGATTCGAGTTGATAAATTTAATTCTAATGGTTTTAAACTATTTTTTTTAAAACCAATTTTTTCAATTGTAATATTATCTTTTTCTCCAACCCATAAATTTTTTATATTTTCTTCTGAATTGAAATACTCAATGTTTATTTCTGACATTTTCAACAACCATTTCCTAGAATATGGGGTGTACACTTTATAGGGTGTGTTGTCATTTTTTACTATTTCTGACTTTTCAAATAAAACATGGTCTTTATAGCTTTTGAATTCAATATTTTTTGATTCAAGTAATTCTTGAATTTTAATATCCCTATGGATTGAATAAGGAGTGTAATCACTGTTAGTGTATACTTTAGAAATATTATACTTTTTAATTAATGTTAAAAAAACATCTAATGGATTTCCGTAATAGGTTGATAAAGATTTATTTTTTTTATTTAATATTAGATTAATATCATTTATTGAAGATTGAATAAAATCTAGTCTATGATCAGAACTGTTAAGTTTACTTAAAGTGTTTTTATCGTAAATGAAAATTGGTAATACCTTGGAGTTCTCTTTTAAAGAATGATATAATCCGGTATTATCATTTAATCGAAGGTCTCTTCTGAACCAAAAAATTACCGTTTTATCGTTCAATTAGATGTGTTTAGTGTAGACATTCCACCATCAACGCCTAGTATTTGCCCAGTAACCCATGAACTTTCATCACTTAACAGAAAAGCAGTAGAATTTGCTATGTCTTTTGCATGACCATGTCTTTTTAATGGGTGCCTGTTACTCACTTTTTCTTTTTTAAGGTCATTATTTAGAAACCTACTAGCCATTGGAGTATCAGTTAGAGAAGGAGCTATTACATTAACTCTAATGTCGGGAGCTAATTCCGAAGCTAAAGATTTAGAAAAGCCCTCAATTGCTCCTTTTGAAGCACTTACACTGCTATGGAATGGCATACCGACCTTAACTGCTACTGTGCTGTAAAGAACTACACTTGAACTGGTGGATTTTTTCAAATTATTTAAAACTTTTTGTAGTATTTTAACCATTGATAAAAAATTGATATTTAAATCTTCTTCAAAAGTACTAAGCTTTAACCCTTTAAAAGGCCTTAAGTTTATACTTCCAGGGAAGTATGCAAACCCATCTAATGTTTCAGGAATTTCCTCTATATCTAACTCATCATTCAAAGCATCGAATTTTAAATATTTCACATTTAAATCACTAAAATTTTCTTCTGTTCTACATGCTACAATCAAATTATGTTTTTCGTGCAATAACTTAATTGTCTCCAGCCCAATTCCAGTAGATCCTCCAATAAATAAAATATTTTTTTTCATAATTAAATTTTTCCAAAAATTTTGTTTAATTTATTTTCTCTGTATTTAAAAATTTGTTTCAACTTATTTTTAACATATAATATATGTGCTATTTGTCCAAATATCCCAAAAGGAACTTTATAATCAATTATATCTTCCATTTCTATTCCTCCATCGATCTCTTTAACAAAATGTTTGTGGTGCCATAAAGAATAAGGGCCAAATCTTTGTTCGTCAACAAAATATTCTTTGTCCTTTACATGAGTTATTTCTGTCACCCATTTTGTAGTAATCCCTAACATTGGAGTAACCTTATATTGAATAATTTGTCCTGCATATATGGACCTATCAGCTCCGCTTAATATTCTGAAATTCATTTTATCTGGTGTAATTTCTTTTAGGTTTTTGGGGTCACTAAGGAAACTCCAAGCTTTATCTAAAGAAATAGGTAGTTTTTGTTTTGTTTTAAGTTGGTATATTTTCAATATTTTTATTTTAAAATCAAAATTAACTGATTTAATTATTATTTTCATCTTATTTAAATAGATTTAATAGATTTGTGTATATCTAAAACTTATTATGAAAAAATATTTTATTACTTCATCAATTTTTTTATTAATTTTTTTCGTTTCTTTTTCTCAAATTCAAACTCCTCAACCTAGTCCTTTTTCGACTACTGTACAAAAAGTCGGTTTGGTTGACGTAACTATTGAATACTCTAGGCCATCTATGAAAGGAAGAGAAATATTTGGTAGTCTTATTTCTTATAATGAGTTGTGGAGGACGGGGGCTAATCAAAATTCCAAAATAACTTTTAGCGATGATGTAAGAGTCGGAGGCTCAAAAGTTTCTAAAGGTACTTACTCAATTTATACTAGACCTTCAATTGATTCTTGGGAATTAATATTATATAAAAAATCAGATAACTGGGGACTTCCAAAAAAATGGAATAAAAGTCTAGTAGCGTTGAATATCGTAGCTAATTCCTATGATCTTCCCTTTCAAATTGAAACTTTCACTATTGCACTTAATAATTTGAGTAATAATGGAGCAACATTAGATGTTTTTTGGGAAAACACTATCGTTTCTTTTGTAATAAATTCTATGACTAATGACAAGGTAATTTCAAGCATAAAAAAAACTTTGAATAATAATCCTAAATCTCAAGATTATTATAATTCAGCTGTTTTTTATTTAGAAGAAAGTTTTGATATAAATATGGCTAAAACTTGGATTGATAAGTGTTTTGAGCTTAGAGATGAGGTTCCATACTGGATGTTAAATCAAAAAGCTTTAATTTATTTTGCTTATGGAGACAAGATAGGAGCAGAAGAAGCTGCTAAACTTGGTTTAAGTTTAGCTAAAGAAACTAAAATTACCGATTCAATTAAAACCCTTAAACAAACCTTATATTTTATTCAATCTAACTAATCTTTTCGCATCATTTTTTGAATTATAATGGCCGATATTATTGTAAAAAAAGCACCTATAAAATTTAACCATAAATACCCTACTGTTGTTAAAGCATATATTAAAAATATAAAAGTTTGAGAAATACAAGCTGAATAAAAAACAGCATTTCCTTTAACTTTTTTAATAAAGAACGCTACTAAAAATATTCCTAAAATTGTTCCATAAAATATTGAGCCAATAAGATTTACTAATTGAATTAAATTTTCGAATAATGTTCCGAAACTTGCGAAAATTATAGCTATAATTCCCCACATGATAGTGAACCATTTAGAAGCCTTTAAGTAATGTGTTTCACTTTTATTTTTATTGTGATTTCTTTTATATAGGTCTATAACTGTTGTAGTAGATAGCGCGTTTAGTTCGGAAGCAGTAGATGACATGGCAGCACTTAATATAACAGCTAGAAGCAAGCCTATAATACCTTTTGGTAAATAGTTTAAAATAAAATAAATAAAGACATAATCTTTATCATTAGTTTCTAAATCTGAATTTTTTTGAGTTATGATTTCTTTAATATTTTCTCTACTATTTTTTTCTAATATCTGCAACTCAATAATTTTATTTTTAATTTCAAGTGTGTTATTTCCAGTATTTTTTGATTTAACATAACTATATTGTAATTCCTTTTTGTCATTTTTAATTTTTACATAGTTTTCTTTTTGAGTTAAGTAATAAGGATCTTTGCTTTGCTCTAAATATTCAACAACTTGAGGATTAAAATTAATTGGAGCTTGATTAAATTCAAAAAAAACAAAAACCATTACACCAACTAATAGAATAAAAAACTGCATTGGTATTTTTAAAACTGCATTAAACATTAAGCCTAGTTGACTTTCTCTAATAGATTTTCCAGACAGGTATCTTTGGACCTGACTCTGATCAGTCCCAAAATATGAAAGAGCTAAAAATAAACCTCCAGTAATCCCACTCCAAAATGTATATCTTTCATTTATATCAAATGAAAAATCTAAAACTTTCATTTTACCACCAATTCCAGCTATATCAATAGCATTTGAGAAATTAATATCTTCTGGTAATGAGTTCAATATGATAAAAAATGCAATGAACATTCCGCTCATAATCACAAACATTTGTTGTTTTTGTGTGATACTCACAGCTTTAGTTCCTCCACTTACTGTATAAATAATCACCAAAACCCCAATGGTAACATTTAATAATTTTAAATCCCAACCTAATATTGTAGAAAGAATAATTGCGGGTGCAAATATTGTTATTCCAGCAGCTAATCCTCTTTGAATTAAAAATAGTAATGCCGCAAGAGTTCTTGTTTTTAGATCAAAACGTTGCTCTAAAAACTCATAAGCTGTGTAAACTTTTAGTTTATGATATATGGGTATGAAAACCATACAAATTACAATCATTGCTAATGGTAACCCAAAGTAAAACTGAACAAATCCCATTCCATCGTGAAATGCTTGTCCAGGCGTAGATAAAAATGTAATAGCACTTGCTTGCGTAGCCATAACAGACAATCCGATTGTCCACCAGTTAGAAGAATTTCCTCCTTTTAAATGATCTTTTAATGAGTTGAATTTCCTTGTTTTTATAACTCCGTACGCTACTATAAAAATCAAAGTTCCAGAAAGAACTAACCAATCAATTCCTGCCATTTTTATGAGAATTTAAGTGTTAGTAACCAAAAACAAAAGACATATATAACATTAGCTACAATAATAATAGTATATGATTTATCCCATTTGAACATTACCTATAATTTCATCTTATTAATTGTTTTACAAAACAAGCTAGTTGGAAAACCTAAAACATTATTATAACATCCATCTATTCTTGAAATCCCTAGATATCCAATGTAATCTTGTATTCCATAACTTCCAGCTCTATCTAGCACGTCATAATTAGACGCGTAATATGTTGTATCATTATCGCTTAATTTTTCAAAATAAACCTTAGTTGATTCATTAATTATTGTTTGAGTTTTATTAGTTGAAATGCAGACTGATGAAATGACTTCATGTGAATTATTACTTAAATATTTTATCATATTAACAGCTTCATTTCGATTTTTTGGTTTTCCTAAAGCGGAGTTGTTAAACCAGACGATTGTATCTGCAGTAATTAACAATTCATTCTTTTTTAATAATTTTTTTAATTGAATAGATTTTTTTTTTGCTAAATAATCTGTGATTTCATGTTTTTTTAATTTTTCAGGATAAGACTCATCAACTTCTTGAGCAATGAATTCAAACTTGACTTTAAGACCATTTAACAATTCGTGTCTTCTTTTAGACCTCGACGCTAGTAAAACTTTGTATTTTTCTAATTTTTTAAAAAACATTAATATTATATATTTTGATTAGATTTATTTAAAATCCATTTACCTTGAACTTTTAAAACTTGCTCGATTATATCTCGAACACATCCCTTTCCTCCTTTGTTCGGAGATACATAGTCACAAATATTTCTAATATCAGGAACGGCATCGTTTGGACAGGTTTTTAATTCCACAAGATTCATAGGCTCTAAATCAGGTAAATCATCACCCATGTAGACTGTTTCCTTTAATGAAATGTTATTAATTTTAGCAAAATTAATTAGATCTTTAGACTTGTCTTTAGATCCAAGAAATATATTTTCAACTCCTAATCTATTTAATCTTGCGCGTACACCTTCGTTATTTGCTCCTGATATAATTGCAACATTGTATCCGTTTTCAGTTGCGAGTTTTACTGCAATCCCATCTTTAGTGTTAAAGCACCTAGATTCTTTTCCGTTTGAATCAACTATAATCAAACCGTCTGTAAATACTCCGTCAAGGTCAAATATGAAATTTTTTATTTTATACAATTTTTTTTTATAGTTCATGATTTGATTTTATTATTTCTTCGGTTATCTTTTTGTACATCTCAAAGTGCTTAGTTTCCTTTAATAAAATTAAGTGTTTTTCAATTGTTATTTGATCATTTCTTTTAGCAGGTCCTGTTTGTGCTTCTTTAAACTTTAAATACTGAGTTTTTTTAGATGTTTCTAAAATTAAAGGCTTTAAAATATTTGGATCAACATTATTGGCTTCTAAAATTTCTTCGGCGATTACATTCATGTGATTAGAGAAGTTGTTGGCAAAAACTGCAGATATATGTATGGACAACCTTTGTGTACTATTACATTCTATTACCTTTTTTGATAAAATAGAGCTAAGTTCTTTGATTCTGATTAATTCGTCATTTGCACTGGCTTCAACTATAATTGGTATGTTGTTAAAATCAACTTTACTTTTAAGGCTAAATGTTTGAAGAGGATATAATACTCCGTATTTTTTATGCTTTGACAAACAGTTCATTTCTGTAGAACCAGATGAATGAATAACTATGCTTTCTTCATTAACATTCAATTGACTATTAACAGAGTCAATAGCATCATCTGAAACACAAATCAGGTATATATCAGCAGATTGAATCCTACTTATATCATTAGAGTAAGAAATGGATTTGTCAAAACACTCAGGAATACTATTTCTTCTTCCACATATTTCTATTAATCGAAGATTATTTTTTTTTAAAATCACTTCACTAAAATGATATGAAATATTGCCAGTTCCTATAATTATGATATCTATCATTTTGTAAAAATACAAATAATGTATTATGATGATGAACTAGATTTTTTTATTAGTTTTGCAAAAAAAATCTACAATGAGAAATAGAACTTTTACAATGATAAAACCTGATGCTGTTGAAAATGGACACACAGGCGCAATTCTTGAAAAAATTAATTCAGCAGGGTTTAAAATTATTGCAATGAAATTAACTGTGCTTAGTTTAGAAAAAGCTCAAAATTTCTATAAGGAACACAGTGAACGTCCTTTTTTTAATGAACTAGTTACTTTTATGAGTAGAGGGGCAATTGTTGCTGCTATTTTAGAAAAAGATAATGCAGTTGAAGATTTTAGAGAACTTATTGGGTCTACAAATCCATCTGAAGCTAAAGAGGGTACTATAAGAAACTTATTTGCTACATCAATGGGTGAAAATGCAGTTCATGGTTCTGACAGTGATGAAAATGCTATGATTGAAGGTGCTTTCCATTTTTCAAATGAAGAAATTTTATCTTAAAACTATTTTAGTTATGATTACGTTACCTATTTCTTTATTTATTAGATCTACTATTTTTTCTTTACCATAGCTAAGTTCTTGTCTTAGAGCTGAGGATGATATATTAACATATAGCGTTTTGTTTTTTAGAATAACTTCGTTGGTGTAAGAATTGACATTAGTTCCCATTGTTTCTTCCCACAGTTTTTGAATTTTCACATTATTTAGTCCAGAATTTAAGGTGTTTGATCCTGAAATCATATTATCTAAAATTGTCTTAATACTTTTAGACTTAAAATTTCTTTTCATAGTTTAAATATTTTATATGAAGAATCAATTTTTTTTATTATATCTTCAGTTCTTTCATAATCTGTATCAGAAATAAATATCTGTCCAAATTCATCATTATTTACTAACTGTATAAGCTGCTTTACTCTATTATTATCCAGTTTATCAAAAATATCATCTAAAAGAAGTATTGGAGGTGAGTTTAATTCAGTTTTTAAATAGTCAAATTGGGCTAACTTTAATGCTATTAAAAAAGATTTTTGTTGACCTTGACTTCCGAATTTTTTGACAGGAAAATTATCTATTTCAAAAATTAAATCATCTTTATGTATTCCGCAATTTGTGTATTGAAGAATTCTGTCTTTTTCTAGGCTATTATTTAATAAAAAAATTAATGATTCATGATTAAGCTGACTGTCATAAGTTATATTAACCGTCTCCTTGTTTTGACTAATTGAATTATATCTTTTTATAAAAACAGGAACAAAATTTTCGAAAAACTCTAATCTAGTTTTGTGTATTGGAATACTAAGTTCAGAAAGTTGATTGTCATAGACTTTAAGAATGTCTATGTCGAAAGTTTGTTTTTTTCTAAAAAACTTCAATAATGCATTTCTTTGAAACAGTATTTTTTGATAAGTAATTATAAGATCTAGGTAAGTTTTATTGTTTTGGGAAATAACATTGTCAATAAATTTTCTTCTATTTGAACTGCCTTCTTGAATTAAATCTCTATCATAAGGAGAAATCATTACGATAGGGATTAAACCAATATGATCTGAAAATCTTTTGTAAATTTTATTGTTTCTTTTTAATGTTTTCTTTTGACCTTTTTTTAAGCTACATATAATATTTTCAATTTTATTTCCTTTATTAAAATCACCTTCAATTAGCATAAATTCAGCATTATGATTTACTGTCTGAGAACTTACTGAGTGAAAATAGCTTTTACTCATCGCTAAATGATAAATGGAATCTAGAATATTAGTTTTTCCAACTCCATTATTTCCAACAAAACAGTTTATTTTACTATCAAGAATAAAATCATTTGACAAAATATTTTTGTAATTTATCAATGATAATTTATTAAGAATTAAAGATTTCATTATTAATTTTAAGTCAAATTATAGAACCATATGCAAATTATATAAAAATAATTAGTTTTTTCTCTTAAATCATTGGAATAAAATTTTATTTTTACCCAACTATTAATAATAGATCATGGCAACTTATAATAAAAAAGGATTTAAATCTAAATCAAATAAATTAGATTCAAAGAAAAATGAAAGTACAACAGCTGAAGTTTTCGAAACATTAGACCAAAGTGCATCTAGAACAGAGCAAGTTGTTTCTAAATATCAAAACTATATTATTGGTTTTGTTGGTATCACTGTTACTGTTGTCCTAGTTTTATTGGGTTACTCAAAACTGATTGTTGAGCCAATGTCTAATGAAGCAAATAACGAACTTTTTACAGCGCAAAATTATTTTAGTCAAGCTTTAATTAATTCAGAAAAAAGCGACTCTTTATTTTTATTATCTCTTAATGGAGCTGATGGAAAGTATGGTTTTTTAGATATTATAAGTAATTACTCTGGGACTGATGCTGCAGATATTTCTATTTATAGTGCAGGGATGGCGTATTATCATTTAAATGATTTTAAAAATTCAATAGAGTACTTAAAGGATTTTGATAGTGATGATGAAATTTTAAAAGCTTTAGCAATAGGATCTATAGGAGATTCATTTGCTGAGCTTGATCAATTAGATGATGCTTTAGATGCTTATAGATCTGCAGCAAACTCAAGTTCAAATGACTTTACCACTCCGAAATTTTTATTAAAAGCAGGTAATATCGCAACTTTATTAGGAAATAAAAAAAATGCTTTAAAGTATTATGAATCAATAAAAGTGGATTATCCCAAATCTGCTGAATCATTTTTAATAGATATTCAAATAGAAAAAAATTCTTTATAAATTAAAAATGTCATCAGCTTTCAATAATCTAAATAACATTGATTTAAGTAAAATACCTGATGCTACTAATTTAAAATTTGGAATTGCTGTTTCAAACTGGAATAAAGAAATTACAGACAATCTACTTTCAGGTTGTATTGACCTTTTGAAATCTAAAGGGGTTTTAGAAGATAATATTATTATATCACATGTGCCTGGAAGTTTTGAGCTTATTTATGCTAGTAAAAAATTACAATTACAAGATGTTAATTCTGTGATTGCAATTGGAAGTGTAATAAGAGGAGAAACTATGCATTTTGATTTCATATGTAATGCAACTTCTATTGGTATTAAAGACTTGAATATTTCTGGTAAATGTCCAGTCATTTTTTGCGTTTTAACAGATGATAACATGCAACAATCTATTGATAGGAGTGGGGGTAAATACGGAAACAAAGGTTCTGAAGCTGCAATAGCAGCTATTAAAATGGCTCTTATTTAAAATATTTTCTTGGAACAACGAGCATTCCAAAACATTCACCTTTCTCTTTTCCTAAATGTTTGTGATGAATCTTATGTGCTCTTCTAAGTCCTTTAGCATATTTATTATCAATATTTCTTAATACTTTAATTCTTTGATGAATAAAAATATCATGAACAGTGAAGTATGCAACACCATAAAGAAAAATACCTATACCAATTGGAAGGCCATACCAAAAATCTAACTCTCCCCATAACATAATAAATAATATACTGATCGCAGCATATTTTACTCCGAAAAGATCATTTCTTTCAAACTTAGAATTATGATCTTTTTTATGGTGATCTTTATGAAGATACCAAAGAAAACCATGCATTATATATTTATGTGAAAACCATGCCATGAATTCCATTAGGCAAAATGTAAATATTAAAGTCGAAATCCATAAAAAAGTATTCATTTTATAAAATATTTAATCGATATCTAACATAAGACCTAGCTAGAACATTAATTTTCTGATAATTAGGTAACCTTATTCTATCGTTTTTAATTTCTAAAGGATCAGTCTTTCTTAATTTATTAAGAAGTTTTAAATAATATTTATATGCTGTATATACTCCGAATTTTGCCGATGGGGGTAACAATAATATTCCTTTTAAGGCATTTGTAAAGTCTTTATCAATATCGTTTAAAATAAACTGTTTTGATTTTTCATCAAACTTGTCAATGTTTAAATTAGGAAAATAAGATCTATTAAGACTTTCATGGTCTGCTTTAAGATCTCTTAAGAAATTAACTTTTTGAAATGCCGACCCAAGAGACATAGCGAACGGTTTTAATTGATTAAATTTCTTTTTCTCTCCATTAACAAAAACTTTAAGACACATTAAACCTATTACGTCTCCAGATCCGTAAATATAATCATCAAATTCTTGCTTGTTAAGATATACTTTTTTATCTAAATCCCATTTCATGCTTTTTAAAAAACTATTTACCAACTCAATATCTATATCATATTTTAATAATGTTTTTTGAAAAGAATTTAAAATTGGGTTTAAACTTATTTTGTTAGTTATTGAATATCTTAATTCTTTTTCAAAATTATTAAGTAATTCTTCTTTATTGTATTCGTGAAAACTATCAACTATTTCATCTGCAAATCTAACAAAGCCATAAATATTATATATATCTTGTCTAATTGCTGTAGATAGCATTTTAGTTGCAAGAGAAAAGGAAGTACTATAGGATTCTGTTACTGCCTTAGAGCATATTTCAGAAACATTATCAAATATTTTTTTCATTTTTTATTATTAATTCAGCTACTAATTTTCCAGAAACAATAGCTGGAGGAACTCCTGGTCCCGGTACAGTTAATTGCCCGCTAAAGTACAAATTTTTAACTTTTTTACTCCTTAGTTTAGGCCTTAAAAAGGCAGTTTGCATTAATGTGTTAGCTAAACCATAAGCATTTCCTCCATAGGAATTATATTCTTTTTTAAAATCATTAACACAAAAACTTTTTTTAAATAGAATATGTTTTTTTAATTTTTGACCTATTAGCTTTTCTAGTCTTTCTATTATAATATCGAAATATTTATTCCTTATGTCTTCATTATCTTCTAAGTTCGTTGCAATTGGAATCAAAAAGAATCCATTTTCACAGCCATTTGGTGCGGTGTTAGGATTTGTAATTGAAGTAAAGTTTGCATAAAAAAGAGGATCTTTTGTCCACTTAGGATGATCATAAATATCTTGTGCGTGTTTTTCAAAGTTTGTATCGAAAAATAGATTATGATGTGCAACTTTTGTAACTTTTTTATCAAATCCAACATAAAATAAAAGGGAAGAAGGAGCCCAAGTTTTTTTAGACCAGTATTTGTCAGTGTATTGTCTGTGTTTTTGATCTAATAGACTTTCAGTGTGAGCATAATCGGCTCCAGATATAATTAAACTACAATCATGTTTTATTCCGTTAATTACAACTGTATCAACTTCTTTATTTGTAACCTCAATTGAATCTACATTAGAATTTGTTAAAAATTTAACACCTAATGATTCTCCTAGTTTTATCATTGCACTAACTACATCAAAAAAACCATTTTTTGGTTGCCATGTTCCTAATCCAAAATCTGCATAATTCATAAAGCTATAAAATGCAGGAGTGTTTGAAGCTTTTGCTCCTAAGAATAAAACAGGGAATTCAAGTATTGCTTTTAGTCTATGGCTTTTGAAACTTTTCCCAACTTCTCTTCTTATATTACTTATAAATGATTTTAATTTAAAAATGGTTTTCTTAGTAAGAAGTTCTAAAGGAGAAATTCCTGGCATTTTATATAACATATCTTTAACTGCTATATCATAATTATTTTTGGCTTCGTCCATGAACCTTTCTAATTGAACAGAGCTACCTTTTTCTTCTTTTTCAAATATTTCTTTAATTTTGTCTAAAGAATCTGCAATAGAAATAGAGTCATTTTCCCCAAAGAATACTTTATAAGCTGGATTTAATTTTTCTAAGTCATAGAAATCAGATCTGCTTTTATCGAAATCCGCAAAAAATCTATCAAATACATCTGGCATCCAATACCAACTTGGACCCATGTCAAATGTAAATCCATCTTTTTTGAATTGTCTTGCTCTTCCTCCAAGTGAACTATTTTTTTCTATAACTGTAACGTTATAGCCGGCTTTAGCCAAGTAACAAGAAGCTGATAATGACGAAAATCCAGATCCAATGATGAAAATATTTTTATTCATTATATATTTAAGACAAAAACAGTGTGCGCACGAGAGGATTTGAACCTCCACGGGATGTTATTCCCACTAGGCCCTCAACCTAGCGCGTCTACCAGTTCCGCCACGTGCGCAAAACTATAAAGTAGTGACCTGGCTGGGGCTCGAACCCAGGACCCTCTCCTTAAAAGGGAGATGCTCTACCAACTGAGCTACCAGGTCTTAGTGATTTGGCTGGGGTTCGAACCCAGGACCCTCTCCTTAAAAGGGAGATGCTCTACCAGCTGAGCTACCAAATCTTAATTAGATTTTAAATGGCTGCAAATATAGGTTCAATAAATTTATTAATCAAAGAGAATTTCTTATAAATTTGTTGAATTATATATATTTATTTTGGAAAAACATTCTCTTGCTGTTAACTCTCATATAATCCTTATAGGGTACATGGGTTGTGGAAAGTCATCTGTGGCGAAATACATCGCTAATTTTGCAGGCTTAAAGCATATCGATCTAGATGATTACATAGTAAAAAGAGAGGGTAGAAGTATTTCAGATATTTTTAATTTAAATGGTGAATTAGAATTTAGAAAAATCGAACATATTTGTTTGATAGAATTATTAGATTCTAAAGAAAAATTAATTTTATCATTGGGAGGCGGAACCCCTTGTTATTATGATAATAGTAATTTAATATTAAATTACACTAAAAATATATGTTTCATAAATACTCCTAATAACATACTAGCTGTTAGATTGTTTAAAGAAAAATCAAAAAGACCTCTTTTAAGTTTAATTGATTCAGAAAATAAAATGCTAGAATATGTTTCTAAGCACCTTTTTGAAAGGCTACCATTTTATAATAAAGCAACTTTTAAAATAAACTCTAAAGAAAAAAATGTGTCAGAAATATCAATAGAAATAATAAAAATGATTAATCTATAAATGCATAGGAGTTATTCTTTTCGAAAACTACAGTTACATTTTCTTTAATTGTTGTTGAAAGAGAAAGGCCTTTAAAATCAATTTTAATTGGAAATATTTTATGATTTCTGTCAATTAAAACTGCAGTATTGAAGTTGGATAAAGGAACGTCTAATAAATACTTAACACAATATATCAAAGTCTTGCCCGAGTTTAAGACATCGTCAATTAAAACTATTGATTTATTTTTAAGTTCAGTTAAATCACAATTTAGTTCAATTGAATTTAATGGTTTTTTTTTGTTAATTTTTATAGAAAAACATTGAATTTCAGATTTTGATATTTTTTTTAATTCTTTTTCTATTAAGTTAGATAAGGTGAATCCGTTTTTCAAAACTCCAATTAAAACAATTTTTGAGTTATTTATATTTTTTTCATGTATTTGAAATGAAATTCTTTTGATGATTTTATCAATACGATCTTGTTCTAGTATTTTATATTTTGAATTCAAAATTAATTATTATTCATAAAGATAATTATTCATTTAGATAATCCTGTATATCTCTTCTCTCTTTTTTACTTGGTTTTCCTTTAAATTTAAAACTAGTCTTATTATTCGATAATGTTTCTTTTTTTTCTAATTCTATTTTTGAAGTAATATTTAATAAGTATATGTCAACTATTTTAGCGCCTACTCTTGAAGTTGGTAGATCTATTATTTTAAATTGATTTAAAATTTGATTTTTTTTAACATATATAATAGTGTTTGGAAAAACTTCATAAGATGGTTTTATGGAATTTAAATCTATTTTTATATGTCCCTTTTTACATGCATTACTAGCAATCGTTCTGGATTTGTATATCCTAGAATACCATAAAAATTTATCGATTCTCATTTGATAATAATATGTATATAAATTATATCAAAAATATAAGAAAATTGTATCTTGCGGCATATTTTATATCATTTATGAGAAATTTTTTCAAATACATTTTTTATAATTTCTTTTTAATTTTACTTATTTACTCTTGTTCTAAGGATGATTCTTCATTAGAAGATGTTCCTTTAAAAGATATTGCGACTCAATATGCTTTAGAGAATGATTCAATTGTAGAGTTTCTTCAGACCCACTTTTATAATTATGAAAATTTTCAAAATTTATCTAGTGATAATACCATAGAATTATTGATTGATACAATTTCTGGCGATAATAGTGATAAAATTCCTCTATTTAATCAAGTGTCAACTATTAGTATAGATATTGAAGGAGATGACGGAGAAATTATTAAACACAACATGTATTATATCATTAATCGAGAAGGTTCTGGGGATAGTCCTACTGTTGCAGATTCTGTTTTTGTAGCATATAAAGGTCTGACCCTTGGTAACACTACTTTTGATTTTAGAAAGACTCCTGTTTGGCTTGATAATACTTCCGTAGTCAGAGGTTTTAAAGAATTTACAACTTTACTTAAAAGAGGGGATATCTCTACTAACAATGACGGAACTTATTTGTTAAGTAATTACGGCATAGGTACAGTCATTATGCCTTCTGCTTTAGGTTACTATAATAGTGGTACAGGATCAATCTCTGCATACTCACCTTTGATTTTTCAAATCAACTTATCTACTTACAATACTACTGATCATGATTATGATGGAGTTAAAACTATTGATGAGGATGTAAATAATAATCATATTTTTGCTGACGACGACACAGATGGAGATGGCTTACCTAATTATAGAGATCCTGATGATGATGGTGATGGAATTTTAACTATTGATGAATATGATGCAAATAATGATGGGATTATAGATGACACTGATGGAGACGGAATTCCTGATTATTTAGATAATGATGAAGGAAAATAGCTTGTTAAAGATAAAATGATAGTGTAAGTAAATATAATTTACCTTCAGAAGTTATAAACTGATTTTTGGATCCTATAGCATCTTTCAAGTAATTTATTTCATTTTTTTCAAACCCTCTTTCAACTCTCAGATCTAATTCAAATCTATAGAATTTTAATCCTACTCCATATTGAAGACCTATT
>ERZ890510.871-NODE-871-length-21834-cov-6.633179_pt1 | contig 21834 bp, 21 predicted proteins | sample MGYA00521265_ERZ890510 | MGnify/ENA primary metagenome ERZ890510 (study PRJEB32303, sample SAMEA104408624) | aquatic metagenome | biome: Brackish water; feature: Chemocline; material: water | place: Baltic Sea | collected 2014-10-26T21:54:00 | depth 110 m ...
CATTTTTATATTTTCTTAATACAAAAATATGATTATTTTTTTAAATTGTACTATTTTGATTAAATTAATCACATATGAACTTGAGTTTAAATTCCTAAAGAGGGTATAAGGTTTTTATGAAAACTATAAATTGGAAATATGGTGATAATGTCTCTCAAATTGATGAAGATATTATTATAGCTATTGGAAATTTTGATGGAGTTCATCTAGGGCATGCAAGACTTTTAGAGGCAGCAAAAATAAAAGCCAAAGAAAATAATTTATCTTTTGGTGTTGTTACATTTTCTCCACATCCAAGAGAATTTTTTAGTTCTAAAAACTCTTCGTTTAAACTGTTAGATGATCAAGAAAAAAAATATCAATTATCTAAGCTTGGCGTTGATTATTTAATAATAATAGAATTTAACGAGCAATTAAAAAACTTAAATCCAAATGAATTTTTATTGAATGTTTTATCAAAAGCTTTTCGTGTTAAAAAAATGTTTGCAGGTGTAAATTTTAAGTTTGGTAAAAACAGGGAAGGCAATATAGATATTGGAAAAGACCTTGGTAAGGAAATCGGATTAGAGGTTTTTGGAATTGACTTAGTTCAAGTCAAAAAAATTAAAAATAGTAATGATGTACAAGATGAAATTATCAGCTCCCAAGTAATTAGAAGCTTAATTAAAGCTGGAGAGTTAAATGATGTAAAAAAACTTTTAGGAAGAAATTGGTGTGTTACTGGAAAAGTTATTCTTGGTAAACAAAAAGGAAGAGATTTAGGATTTCCAACGGCAAATGTTGATATGGAATACTTTTTAAAGCCACCTTTAGGTGTTTATGTTACAAGACTGAAAGTCATAACAGATACTAACATTGATAATGAAATAGAATGGCTACCATCTATTTCAAACATTGGAACAAGGCCAACGGTATCAGGTGATTCTATAAATATAGAAACTCACATTATAGATTTTAAAAATAACAATACTGATACAAATCTTTATGGTAAAAGAGTAAAAGTTGAATTATTGAGTTTTATAAGAGCAGAAAAGAAATTTAACTCTTTAAATGAATTAAAAGAACAGATAGCAATTGATACTAATAAGGCATGTGAATTCCATAAATTAAAATAATTTATTTAATAAAGCTTCCCTAATAAGCTTGATAATGATTATTTGATAACAAAGAGAAGAATTAATGACTAATTATAAAGATACCGTATATTTGCCAAAAACAGATTTTTCTATGAGAGCTGGCTTGCCCGTTAAAGAGCCTGAAATATTAAAGTTATGGAAAGAAACAGAATTATATAAAAAATTAAGAGAGCAAAGAAAAGATTCTGAACCTTTTATTCTTCATGATGGACCGCCTTATGCTAATGGGAATTTACATATAGGACATGCGCTTAATAAAATTTTAAAGGATGTAATTAACCGCTCGCAATCGATGCTAGGAAAAAATGCCAATTACGTCCCTGGATGGGATTGTCATGGATTGCCAATCGAATGGAAGATAGAAGAAAATTATAGAAAAAAGAAAAAAAATAAAGACGATATCCCAGTTGTTGAATTCAGAAAAGAGTGTAGAGATTTTGCTCAAAATTGGATGGACATTCAATCTGAAGAATTTCAAAGATTAGGTATATATGGTGATTGGGAAAACCCATATGCTACTATGAAATATGAATCTGAGGCAATTATTATGTCTGAGATTGGGAAATTTCTGATGGATGGAAGCTTATATCGGGGCGTAAAGCCAGTTATGTGGTCACCTGTTGAAAAAACAGCTCTTGCTGAGGCTGAAATAGAATATCATGATCATACAAGTACTACTATATTTGCCAGATTTTCAATTGTTCAAACTAAATTAGAAGCTTTAAAAGGTTATGAAGTTATAATATGGACAACAACTCCATGGACAATGCCTGGAAATAGGGCTGTAGCTTATGGTAAAGATATTGATTATTCATTAGTTAAAATTAAAAAAGTTCAAGATCTCTCATTAGCAAAAATTGGAGACCAGATTGTTGTAGCTTCTAAGTTACTAGATACGGTGGTTAAAGAATTGTTAGTTGAAGAATTTGAAGTTGTGGGTGATTTGAAAGGTGAAGAGCTGGAAGGTATTATATTAGCTCACCCACTTAGAGGATTTGGATATGATTATGATGTTGTTTTACTAGAAGCCGATTTTGTAACAACAGATCAAGGAACCGGATTTGTTCACATTGCTCCTGGTCATGGGGCAGATGATTTCGAACTTGGTAAAAAGAATAACTTGCCTATACCTGAAACAGTTTCTGATAACGGAATTTTAGACCCGGATTTACCACTTTTAGGTGGACTTAGAGTACTAAAGGATAATGAGAAAATTGCAGATATAATGTCTGAACATGGTGGATTAATAGGAAGAGGTTCTTTAAATCATTCCTATCCACATAGTTGGAGATCAAAGGCGCCACTAGTTTTTAGAACAACTCCCCAATGGTTTATTTCAATGGAAACTAATAATTTAAGAAATACTGCTCTTAAATCGCTTAAAGAAACTACTTTTTTCCCTCCACAAGGGGCAAACCGTATAACAAAAATGATTGAAGACAGACCTGACTGGTGTATTTCTCGTCAAAGAGCATGGGGTGTTCCATTAGGTATTTTTGTTAATAAAAAAACACAAGAACCACTTAGAGATCAAGAGGTTATAGATAGGGTCGTAGAAGCCTTTAGAATTGAAGGAGCTGACGCTTGGTTTCAAAAGCCAGCTTCATTTTTTCTTGGATCAAAATATAACCCTGATGAATATGAAGCAGTAATGGATATAGCTGATGTATGGTTTGATTCAGGTTCTACTCACGCCTTTGTATTAGAGGAGAGAGAGGATTTATTTTGGCCTGCCTCATTATATTTAGAAGGGACGGATCAACATAGAGGTTGGTTTCATTCTTCGTTACTTGAAAGTTGTGGAACTAGAGGAAGAGCTCCATATGATGCAGTTTTAACTCATGGTTTTGTTCTTGATCAACAAGGTCGTAAAATGTCAAAATCTCTTGGTAATATCACCTCACCACAATCAGTTATAAATGAATTTGGTGCAGATGTTCTTCGTTTGTGGGTTGTTGGATCTGACTATTATGATGATTTGAGAATAGGAAAAGAAATTCTTGTAAGGCATTCAGATCACTATAGGAGATTAAGGAATACTCTTAGGTATCTCTTAGGCGGGCTAAATGGATTTGAAGAAAAAGAAAAGATTGAATTTAACCAAATGCCAGAATTAGAACAATGGGTTTTGCATAGAGTTGCTGAATTAAGTATCAAGATAGAGGAAAATACAAAGAAATTTAATTTACATGATATTTACACAGATATTCATAATTTTTGTGCAGTTGATTTATCTGCATTTTATTTTGATATTAGAAAAGACACTTTATATTGTGAAGAATTAGATGGTAAAGAAAGAAGAGCATGTAGAACTGTAATGGATATTCTATTCAATTCATTAACAACTTGGCTAGCTCCAATTTTATGTTTTACTTCTGAAGAAGCATGGCAAAGTAGATATAATGATCCTGAAAACTCAGTTCATCTTCAGACTTATTATAAACCAGAGAAAAGTTGGTTTAATCAATTAATTGGAAAAAGATGGACTAATATTAGAGAACTTAGATCAATTGTTACAACCGCTATTGAAGAAAAGCGAAAAGAAGGATTACTTGGTTCAAGTTTACAAGCAAAGGTTATTATTCATACAGACGAGAATACTTTTAATGAACTAATAAATTTAAACTTACCTGATTTATTTATTTGTTCAGATGTTGATATGCAATTAAATAAAACCAAGAAAGATATATTTGATGTAAAGGTTGAGCTTGCATCAGGTGGAAAATGTTTAAGGTGTTGGAAAGTTGTTCAAGAAGTGAATGATAATGCTGAGATATGTAACAGATGTAAAAGCGTTATTAAAAGTTAATTAAATGAAAAAAAATATTGGTATATTCAATCTTATTTTAATTTTTATTGTATTTATTGTTCTTGATCAATTAACTAAACAATGGGCGATAGAAAATCTATTTATTGAATTTAAATCAATAGAAATATCATCTTTTTTATCTATGACTCCAGTTTGGAATAAAGGAATTTCATTTGGATTTTTTCAAGATTCAGGAGAATTAGGTCGCTATGGATTTACTGCGTTTGCCTTTATTATGGGTACATGGCTAATATGGTCTTCTTTTAAGTTGCCAAGATACTCATCTTTCGGTTTTATGTTAATATCAAGTGGTGCTATAGGAAACGCTATTGACAGGATAATATATGGAAAGGTAGTAGATTTTATTGATTTTCATATAAATGATTTCCACTGGCCAGCATTTAACCTTGCTGATACAATAATATTTATAGGTGCATCGTTGTTTCTTTTTAATCAATTTTTTTCTATCGAAGGTTCATACTATGAAAAATAAGTTAGCTAAGATTTTTATTATATTACTTCCTACAGTTCTATCTGTATCTAGTTGCACAGATTTAAGAGTAGCTCTAGGAAAGGAAAAATCAGTCCCGGATGAATTTTCTATTGGTTTGACGCCTTCACTTGTTGTTCCTCCTGGGTATGGAATAGATCCAGAAATGATAATAAGTAATGAAAAAAATAATATAGATCAAAATATTTCTCTTAATAAAACATTTAATATTAAGGACCAAAAAAATAAGAATTCTCCTAATAGTTTTATAAAATTATTTGAATCTGAAGATGTGCCAAAAGATATACGAAAAATAGTTGAAGAAGAAAATATCGGAATAGCGATTAGTGAACAAACTGGTATACAACAATTATTTGGTACAATCCCAGAGATTGGAGTTGTCCTTGATACTAAAAAAGAAGCTTTAAGGATAAGAAATAATAAACTTTCAGGTAAGCCGATAAATGAAGAAGCTTCTCCTGCTATTGAAAAAAGTTCTGGTAAATCCATGCTCATAAAGTAACAAGGATTTAAAATGGAAATCAGACGACTTCCAGAAAACCTTATAAATCAAATCGCAGCAGGAGAAGTTGTAGAAAGACCTGCTTCAGCTTTAAAAGAGCTAGTTGAAAACTCAATTGATGCACAAGCTTCTCAGATAGATATTATTATTGATGATGGAGGTAAGCATTTAATTTCTGTTTCCGATAATGGAATAGGAATTAATAAACATGAATTACCTCTGGCTATAGAGAGGCATGCAACTTCTAAACTGCCTAGTGATGATCTTGTTATTATAGAACATCTTGGTTTTAGAGGAGAGGCTTTGCCATCGATTGCAGCGGTTAGCGAATTAAATATTCAGACAAGGGCTAAAAACTCAAAAGACGCTTGGTCGATTGATGTTATTGCCGGTCAAGTTAATGAGGTTTATCCATCTTCAAGGCAATCAGGTACTATAATAACAATAAGAAAATTATTTTATGCAACACCTGCTAGGCTAAAGTTTTTAAAATCCTCTCAAGTAGAAAATAGCTATTGTCACCAAATAATTTTGAAGCAAGCCTTAGTTAATCCATTAATAGGCTTTAGATTACAAGCAAATGGTAAGGAATTACTGAACATTAGAGCTGAGACAAATCCAGAGAATGCAACTGCAAATAGAATTGCATCTATAATGGGCGTAGATTTTGTAAATGAGTCAATTAATATCAATAACACTAAAATCATTAATGATCGAAAACATGCAAAGTTACATGGTTTTATAGGTTTGCCAACTTTAAATAAATCAAACTATAGTCAAAACCACTTGTTTGTTAATGGAAGAACTATACAAGATAGAAACTTGTCTGGTGCAATTAGAGCCGCTTATAGAGATACATTGCCAAAAGGAAGGTTTCCTGTATTTTGCTTATTTATTGAGGTTCCTTCTGATTTTATAGACGTCAATGTTCATCCTGGAAAAACAGAAGTTAGATTTCAAGATAACGCTCTTATTAGAAGTTTAATTGTTGGATCAATTAGTAGAGAGTTAAGTTTTAACTTTACTCAAACTAGTCAGGAACTTTCTAAAGAAGCAATAAATCGTTTTGACAATCAATTTGTATCAAATAATAAAGACAATTTATTATCCCAGTCATTGTTAAAAAACATAAATATAAGCCCATCAATTAAGCCAGTTAGATCATCACAAGATGATGTTTCAGCTTTAATAAGAAATGATGCAAATATAGATATTAATCAGTCTAAAGATTATCCATTAGGAGTTGCATTAGCTCAATTTAATAAAAATTATATTATTTCAAGAAACTCAAATGGTATTGTAATAATAGATCAACATGCAGCTCACGAAAGATTAGTTTTAGAAAAAATGAAAGCTGCTCGAGAAAATAAAAAAATTGAAAAACAAATGTTACTTCTTCCAGAAGTAATTAGTCTTGAGCCGATTTCCTTAGCCTTTATCAAAGAAAATATTTTATTATTAAATGAAATAGGGTTTGTAATAGAACCCTTTGGAGAAGGTATGATCATAGTTCGTGAGGTGCCATCTATAATAGGAAATGCTGACATAAAACAATTAATTACTGACTTGGGAGATGACTTGTCATCCACAGGTTTGCCTTCATCTTATCAAGCTAAAATAGATTTAATACTTGGAACAATTGCATGTCATAGATCAGTTAGATCAGGAAGAGCATTAAATCATGATGAGATGAACGTGTTATTAAGAGAAATGGAAAACACGCCAAATTCTGGCCAGTGTAATCATGGAAGACCTACATCCATAAGCCTTTCTTTAAAAGATATTGAGAAATTATTTAATAGAACTTAATTCCAATAATTTAATTATAGTTAATTTAGATTTACCATATGTTTTTGTTTCTAATATTTTAAAATCAGGCAAATCTAATATTTCATTTTTACTTGTTTCAGCAAAAATAACACTATCTGCATTAATAAGATTATGCTCTTTTAGGTTAATTAAACATTCTTGAATTATATTTGAGTTATATGGTGGATCTATAAATACTATATCAAAAACTATATTTATATTTTTGAATGGCTTTCTGGCATCTGCTTTAATTATACGAATTAAAGTATTTTCTATATTTTGAGATTTAATTTTTGAAATATTCTTTTTTACAATTTCAATTGCGTCTTGAGCCATATCTATTAAAAATAAATTACTTGCTCCTCTTGATAAAGCTTCAATTCCAAGAGCTCCAGTTCCAGTGCAAATATCAATTACATTAGCATTTAATATGTTGGTATTATATTTCTCAGAGCCAATTATTGAAAATAAAGATTCCCTTAATCTATCTGAAGTAGGTCTTATTTCATTATCTTTTGGAGAGTGAAGGTTTAGACCTTTGAATTTTCCACTGATTATTCTCATATATTTTACTAATCTTGTTTTATTTTAGGACTTTCATCAAAGCTTGGTCTCTTAGGTTTAGATATTCCTAATTGATCATTTAAAACTCTTTGTTTTATTTCTTCTAATTCACCAGCGGGAAGGCTTTTAAGGTTAAATGGACCAAATGATATTCTAATTAAGCGATTTACCGAATAACCTAAATGGTTCATTACTTTTCTTACTTCTCTATTTTTTCCTTCACGAAAACTTAACGTTAGCCATGCGTTACTTCCTTGTTGTCTATCTAAAGTAGCATCTATTCTACCATATTTAATCCCGTCAACAGTAACGCCATTCTTAAGAGGTTCAAGATCTTGTGGCATAACATAGCCATGAACCCTTACTCTATATTTTCTTAACCAACCCGTTGCAGGTAATTCAAGTTTTCTTGCTAAATCGCCATCATTTGTTAGTAAAATTAATCCTTCTGAATCCATATCTAATCTTCCAACAGATATTAATCTAATATTAATTTTAGATTTTAATTCATCAAAAATAGTTGACCTACCTTCAGGATCATTGTTAGTTACTAAATATCCTCTTTCTTTATGATATATCCAAAGTTTAGTATTAACTTTTTCTGGAAGAAGCTCTCCATTGACTTCAATAATATCATCCTTGGTTACATTAATCCCACATTCGGTTAGAGTTTTATTATTTAGTTTAACTTGACCGTTAAGAATCCAGCGTTCAGCTTCTCTTCTTGAACAAAGTCCTGATCTTGCGATCCGTTTGGCAATTCTTTCAGAATTACTGTTGGAATTTATATCACTTTTGATATTGATTTCTTTATCTGATAAATCAGAATTATTTTTTATAAATGAATTTTTCATTGTTTTGTATTATAGCTTTTAATAAATATAAGCAATATTTCTAAGCTATAAGGACAAAATTAGTGATTGATCACATTGACTATATGGAATTAGCTCTTATTGAGGCAATTAAAGCTGATAAAAAAAACGAGGTGCCAGTTGGCGCTATAGTAGTAAATAAGAACGGTGAAATAATTGCTAAAGCCCATAACTTAGTTGAAACGAATAATAATTCCACATGTCATGCTGAGAAATTAGTTATTGAAAAAGCATTAAAAATTATAGGCAGTCGTTTTTTAGATGATTGCGATATATGGGTAACTTTAGAGCCATGTGTTATGTGTGCAGGCTTAATAAAACAAACTAGAATAAGAAGATTATATTATGGTGCTGAGGATAAAAAAGGAGGCGCCGTAGATAATGGAGTTCGAGTTTTTTCAAATAATAAAGCACAGAGATCTATAGAAGTTTACGGAGGAATATCCTCAACAAAAAGTGAACAGTTACTGAAGGATTTTTTTCAAAAGTTAAGATAATTATTTTATAATTTTCCGATATCTTTTCTATAAAAACCTTGATCCCAGTTTATTGTTTCAACAGCGTCATAAGCTTTCTCTCTGCATTCTTTTACATCTTTTCCAAGCGCGGAAATAGAAAAAACCCTTCCTCCATTAGAAATAAGATCATTATCTTTATTTAAAGAAGTTCCTGAATGATAAATTGTTACCTCATTTAATTTCTCAACTTTATCAAGTGATGGTAACACCAGCTCTTTTTTGAATGATCCTGGATATCCTTTGCTTGCTATAACAACTGTAATTGCTTTTTGGGAAACAAGTTCTATTTTAAAATTATTAAGATTTTTTTCTACAGATTTTTTTACAATATCAACTAAATCAGTTTTTAAACGAGGAAGAATAACTTGAGTTTCTGGATCTCCAAATCTACAGTTAAACTCAATTACTTTTGGTCCATCGTCAGTTAACATTATGCCTGCGTATAAAATACCTTCATATTCCATGCCTTCAGACTTCATACCATTAATGGTAGGTATAACAATATTTTTCATTACTGTTTCAGTTAAGACTTCATCTACAGCTGGCGCTGGAGATATAGCCCCCATGCCACCTGTATTAGGTCCTTGATCGTTATCATAAGCTCTTTTATGGTCTTGTGCTGTGCCAATTAAAATAGCATTTTCACCATCTGATACAGCAAATACGCTGGCCTCAACCCCAGTTATTCTTTCTTCTATTAAAATAGATTTACCAGCTTCACCAAATTTATTATCTTCAAGCATTTCTTTCGATGCTTGTATGGCCTCATCAATTTGATCACAAACGACAACGCCTTTTCCTGCAGCAAGGCCATCAGCTTTTACAACACAGTAACCATTTAAAGACTTAATTTCTTTTTTTGCTGTTTCTAAATCATCACAATACTTAAATTTAGGCTGAGGAATATTATGCCTATCACAAAAGTTTCTTGAAAAACTTTTTGAACCCTCTAACTGAGCCGCTTTAGCTGTTGGTCCAAAAGCTTTTATACCAAGTTCAGTTAACTTATCCTTTAAACCTAAAACCAAAGGTGTTTCTGGTCCAATAAATACGATGTCTGCCTTTATTTCTTTTGCTAGATTACATTGTCCATCTATATCGTCAGCGGCTATGGACCTGCATTCAGCAAACTTTGAAATACCAGGGTTTCCAGGTGCAACAATTAGCTGTTTTGTTTGAGGAGAATTAAATAATGATAAAGCTATGGCGTGTTCTCTTCCACCTCCACCTACAACTAGAATATTCATAAATTTTTTACTCCAAAATACTTTAGATTTTTTGCAATATGCCATAGTATGAAGTTATGACCAATAGTAATTTTGAAGATTCTCAGACAAATAGTGTTTCAAATAACCCTGTATATTCAGTAGGGGAGTTTTCGCATGTTATTAAAAAGCTAGTAGAGACAAATTTTAGTTATGTAAGAATAAGAGGAGAAATTTCTCGTCCGTCTTTTCCTGGCTCGGGACATGTTTATTTTACCCTTAAGGATGCTGATGGAACTATCGCTGCCATAATATGGAAATATACTATTCCTAGATTATCTGTTAAGCCTGAAGAAGGTATGGAGGTAATTTGCACGGGTAAAATAACTACTTTTGCAGGGCAGTCCAAGTATCAGATTATAGTTGATAATATGGAAGTCGCTGGAGAAGGCGCTTTACTTAAAATGCTTGAAGACAGAAGAAAAAAACTTCTAGCAGAAGGTCTTTTTAATCCAGAACATAAGAAACCGATTCCTTATCTTCCTGAAATTATTGCTGTTATTACAAGTCCTTCAGGAGCTGTTATTAAAGATATTTTACATAGATTATCTGACAGGTTCCCATCGCATGTTTATATTTGGCCAGTAGCTGTTCAAGGAGAGGGATCAGCTAAACAAGTTTCGAATGCTATTGATCAGTTAAATCAATTATCAAAAGAAACAAATGTTAAAAGACCGGATCTTATCATTGTAGCAAGAGGTGGTGGCAGCTTAGAAGACTTATGGTCTTTTAATGAAGAGATAGTTGTTAGATCAGTCTTTAATAGCACCATTCCCATTATATCAGCGGTTGGACATGAAACAGATACAACATTAATTGACTTTGTTTCTGATTTAAGAGCTCCAACACCAACAGGAGCAGCAGAAAAATCTGTTCCTGTTAGAGATGAATTAAAAGCCAGAGTAGGGGAGCTTGGCTTAAGAATTCATTCTTCTTTTTTAAGTAAGGTTAATAACAATAGGGATCACTTAAGAAATCTAGTTAGACTTCTTGGAAAACCTGATAAGATATTAGATAATAAAAGTCAGAAATTAGATTATAATTTTAGAGATTTAGAAAACTTATTCCAAAATATTTTTGTAGATCAAAAAAATAAAATCTCTCAATTTGCTCAAAGACTTTTGCCGCCAAAAGTATTGATTAATAATTTAGACGCAAAGAAACAATTATTAGATACAAAATTTAGAAATCTTATAGAAAATCTAATTGATAAAAAACAAACAAGATTTAGTTCATTAGGTAAACTTCTAGAAGCGGCAAGTTTTAAAAGAGTTCTTGATCGAGGCTTTTCTCTTGTTATGGATAATTATGGAAATCCGATTAAATTAAGCTCACAAGCGGCTAATAAAGCCCTAGTGAACATTAAATTTGCAGACGAAACTCGCTCAGCGCAATTAGACGTTAAGTAGTAAATAAACTCTAATTTAAAATTTCATTTTAAACCCAGCTAATACACCATAATCGGTATTATCATTTTGATTATTCCAATTATCACTCATGTGTATTGTAGAGAAGAAATTTGTATTTTCTTCAAAATTTGATTTATAATTCAATGAAATTGTTTTTTGTCTATTTCTATTAATTAGAGAATAGTTTTCATTAACTGAATTATAATCTCCATCAGATGTATAGCCTTTTACTGTTGATTGATCCATTGATCCTTTATATACGGTTAAAAGTATTTTGTAATTTAGACTTATTTCGTCTTTAGTTTCAAAAAAGCTTGATGCAGATAATCCTGATTCCATAGAATCAGATTTAACAGTAGAAAAATTTACAAAACTTTCTTCAGTGCATTTTTTTATTCTCAAGCATGTTCAATTAATATTTGGTTACTCGTATTAGAATTTTTATATAAGAATAAGTTACTTAATATAGAGTGTGTGTACTTAAATAATAAAAATACATCTAGACCTACAGTTGATAAAATAATAAACGATGCAGTATTCAATAAGTTTTTAGATAAAGAAGTTAATTTATTGCCTTCTCAACAAACAATTTTAGAATTTGAAATCTTGATTAAAGAATTTAATAATATTTAATAATAACAATATTAGTTATTTCCCCCAACGTCTATGAGCCCATAGCCATTGTTCAGGTTTGTTTGTAATCCAATTTTCAATGCGGGATGAAATTAATTTAGTAATCTCATAAACAGCTTTATCTTTAGATTGATTTTTAGGAACTTTCAGTTTGTCTTCAATGGTCATCTTAAAACGTATTCCATTGAGACGCTCTATTCTAACCATATAAATTGGTATATTCCATTTTAAAGACATAATTGCCGCGGCTTGCGGGGTAGGGGTTTCTATACCAAAAAAAGGAACCATAATTCCTTCTCGTAAAAGTTGATCACCTGTTAATCCAACAACTTCTCCTGCTTTAAGTTTTCCAGCCATTCCTATTGCCGCTAAGCGACCTTTTCTATAAAAGTCAGCATTTGCGTCTTCGTTTCTTTTGATCTGTATTTTATTTAATATCCAATTATTTATTGGTCTGAAAACATAGCCGGCTCGTCTTCCTGCTAAATCGCCAACTCTTAAAAGAAACTCCCAATTACCCATATGGGCTCCAACTAAAATGGCAGGCCCTGTTTTAATTTTCTCTAAGCCTTCTGTTTCTAACCGGCCTAATTGGATCATTTTATTAATATGAGGCATTTCTCCAATGGTTTGGCCAAGCATAAACCAATGCTGACGACAAAGCTTATTTATTTCTGTTATAGATTTTTTTGGAAAAGCTATTTTTATATGTTTTTTTACACGATTATTATATGAAGTTAGCGGAGCAATCATTAGCATTAACATTCCACATAGATAAGATGATATTTTATAAGGTAAAATTTTAAGTATTAAGAAAAGAGGTATAGCTAGCAATGCCGCTATTGGGTCATGAATGTATCTGTCAAAAAGCTTTTTTAATCTAAAACTAAGAGGGTCAGCCATTTATAAGATCCTTTAAAAAAGATTTAAACTCGGCTTCATCTTTTTTTGTTAAGCTAAGATTAATAGGTAAAACATTTATTAAATTTTTATTCTTACTGTCAATCTTAACATAATCTTTTTCTGTAGTAATTAACTGTAATTTTTCTTTTTTAGCTTCTTTTTCTAGATTAAAAATATCTTCATCACTGTATTTATGATGGTCAGGAAAAGTTCTGGTTTTAATCACATTGAAGTCATTTTCTTCTAATGTCTTGTAAAATTTTAAAGGATTAGCTAAACCACAAAAAGCTAAAACATTATTTTTTTTAATTTTAGGTAAATTTTCTACAATTATTTTTGAGTTAAAAACAGGAATGTTTTTCATGACTTCATAATTTAAATTAATATTTTCATCATTATTGCCGGTTAAAATAATAGTGTTTATTTTTTTAATTCCATAACTAAGAGTTTCTCTTAATGGACCAGCTGGGATACAATATTCATTTCCAAAAAATCTATTTTTATCAATTAATAAAATATTTATATCCTTATGAAGTTGATTATTTTGAAGGCCGTCATCCATTATAATAATATCAAAATTACGATTATCGTTTTCAATAAATTTAGCTCCACTAGATCTATTTTTAGATACAATTGTGGTTCCTATATTACTCAATAATAAAGCTTCATCTCCAATATCAAAATCAGTATGGTTAGTTTTTACTTCTAATGGGCCATGGTTTTTCCCGCCATAGCCTCTAGTAAGAAAAACAGGATTATATCCGATATTTTTAAGTAACTTAAAAACATTAATTGCAAAAGGAGTTTTCCCAGTTCCTCCTATTGTTAAATTACCAATACAAATCACCTTTAATTTTGATTTATAAGGATGTGACATAATTATTTTTATCCTAGATGCTATTATCCATATAATAGATAAAGGGCTTAAAAGATAAGTTTTTAATCTTGAAAAAAAACTTTTATCATACCAAAATATAGGTGTTTTTATCATTTTACATTTTCGTGTTTATTAGGTTTTATCTTTAATAAATCTAGTAAATATAAACTTGCTTCATCAGCTCTTTGTTGGGCATATCCAGATGCTATTAAACTATTTTTACCCATATCTTCTAATTTTTGTGGGTTATTTAACAGTACATTAATTTCTTGAATAAAATTTGAATTTAAATCCTGGCTTTTTTCAATTTGAATAGCTCCACCTGACCAAACTAGATCTTTGATCTGAGCATCACATTTTTCCGAATGAGGTCCCATAATTACAGGCTTTCCAAATTGAGCTGCTTCGGATGGACTATGGCCTCCAGCGGGAACCATTGAACCAGCGACAAAAATTAAATCGGATACTTCTATTAAAGATCCCATTTCACCCATTGTATCTGATAAATAAAATTGATCTGATTTAGATGGAAATTCACCTTTACTTCTACACCTTATATCAAAGCCAGCTGATTTAACTAAGTTTTGAATAGCTAAACTTCTTTTAATATGTCTAGGGGCAATTATAATTAACACTTTGTCATTGCTGTTTTGTCTTAATAAAAAGGCTAACTTGATCATCAACTCTTCTTCGCCTTGATGAGTTGATGCAGCTAGTAATATTTTTTTCTTAAATAAATTCTTTTTTAAGTTGTAAATATAATTTTGATTAATAACAGGTTTTTCAGCGATTGATTTAAGGCTAGTTAAGCTCTTAATATTTTTAGCACCTAATTTTTTAAAGAGATTAGCTTGTTTCGGATCAACTGCTAAAACTTGGGTTACATTACTAAATATTTTTTTTGCTAAAAATATTCCAAGGCTACCCCAAAATCGAGCTGATTTTTCTGACATTTGAGATGAAGCTAAGATAGTAGGAATTTTTGTCTTGGTTGTTAAATATATTAAATTAGGCCAAAAATCAGATTCAAGAAATACAGCCATATTAGGTTGCCAATGATCAAGAAATTTAGATACAAATTTAGGATGATCATAAGGATGATATTGATGTATTGCAGGCAAGCCTTTTTTTATTTTATCTTTTATTAATTTAGCAGCAGTTATTGTGTTTGTGGTTAAAAGAAAATACTCATTTCCATTATTTCCATAACCATTTTTTCTCATAGAATTAGCTAATGCTAAAGCTGCCACGGATTCTCCGACGCTAGTTCCATGTAACCAAACTAATGTTCCAGCGGGTCTATTTTTTTTTGAAATTCCGTATCTTTCATGTATTCTATGAATATCTTCTTTACCACTTTTTTTTCTACGTTCTAAATAATTAGGAAGAATTAATTCTAGAAAATTCCAAATAAGATTATATGTAGTTAGTGACATAGGAATTCCTATATAAATATTTAAATATGCTTTTAACTGACTTCATTATTAACGATTTTGGTAAGACGTTTGATTTCATTTTCTAATTTTAATCTCGATGCCTCAAAATCTTTTTCATTTATTTTTTTTTTAACATATATAGGTTTTCCAAAACTATATACCCCCCTTGAAAATGGAAATGGTATTACAAAACCATCCCATGAATTAACTTGTTTAAACTTGTCTGTCGACCAGACAAGAGGGATTATAGGTGTTCCTGTTATTTGAGCTAATTTTATTACACCTTCTTTAACCATTTCTTTAGGACCCTTTGGACCATCTGGAGTTATTGCTATGCTTTCTCCATTATTAACGCATTTAACCATTTTTCTAAAAGCTTGCATGCCACCTTTTAGAGTCGATCCAAGTATAACTTTCATTCCAAGATACTTAAATGCAATTGAAGTTATCATCCCATCGGAATGGCTTGATTGAAGGGCGTTAATAATTCTATTTCTTGGTAATAGATGAGGGCCTAAGAATAACCTATTATGCCAGCAGCAAAAAATATATTGATTTTTATTATTAAAAATATTTGATTTTTGATCTTTATCATAACATTTCCATCTTATGGAAAAACAGATAAATTTTGTTATTAAATAAAATAAAAAACCAATAGATTTTTGGCCATATTTTGTTTTACTAAAACGTTTTAAAATACGCATTATTCAATCCAAAAGTTATCATCAAAATCTAAAGTATATTTATAATCAAAATTAGATAAAACAACATAACAATTTATACACTTTATTTTTATTATGAGTTAATATTAAATTAATTGTATTATGGAATAAAATGAAAAAAAATAATGAAATATTAACAAGTACTAACAAACATTTAATAAAGCGTTTCTGGTTTGACTTTATTTCCAGATATAAAATTGATATTTTTATAGCTTTTTTATTATTAATAATAGTTGCTGTTACAGCTTCAATATACCCTTACCTCATACAACTTGTATTTGATGGATTGTTAGATAGTAACAAAACAGAGTGGATTACTATTCCAGCAATTATTGCATTTATTGCAATAATTAGAGGTATTTCAATGTATTTCCAAATAAAGCAAGTATCAAAAATATCATTATCTTTAGCGGTAGATATTCAAAAAAAATTAACTAAACATTTAATTAATTCTGATCTTGCAGAGTTAAATAAGCTTTCTTCTGGCAATCACGTATCTAGAATAATGAATGACGTAGTTTTAATAAAAGATGGAATTGAAAGATCAATCAATAATTTAATTAGAGATACTCTTACGATACTAGTTTTAATGGGTTACTTATTTTGGATAGATTGGCTTTTATCTATTTTAGTTTTTGTCATTTATCCTATAGCACTTAAACCTATTTTAAAAATAGGAAAAAAACAAAATATTATAGCTACTTCACTGCAACAACAAATGGAAATGGTGACGTCTACTTTAACTGAAATGTTGCAGGGCATAAGAATGATTAGAGCTTATAATTTAGAAAAAATAGAATTTAAAAGATCTGAAGGTGTTTTTAATTCACTGTTTCAAAAAATGTTTTCTCTTGTAATGGGTAGGGCAAAAGTTTTGCCTATCCTAGAAGTTTTAGGAGGAGTTGCTGCTGCTTGTGTAATTGGTTTAGCTAGTTACAGAGTGTCACTAGGGCAGTTGTCGCCTGGAAGTGTTGTTGGTTTCGTTACTGCTTTATTAATGCTTGCTCAACCTGCAAGAGCTTTAGGCACATTTAATACAGTTGCACAAGAAGGATTGTCAGCTTTAAGAAGAATATATTCACAATTAGATATATTGCCTAAAGTTATAAGTATTAGCACTGCTCCAGATCTTATAATAACAACTCAAAAGCCACCCAGTATTTCGTTTGAAAATGTATCTTATTCTTATAATAATAAATCTAAAACGCTTAGTAATATTAATTTTTTTGTAAAGGGAGGATCTAAAGTTGCTCTTGTTGGACAAAGCGGAGCGGGCAAATCAACTATTATTAATTTAATTCCTAGATTTTATGATCCAACGTTAGGTCAAATCAATATTGATAATCAAAATATTAAAGAAATTAATGTGCTTTCATTAAGAAATAAAATTGCTTTAGTTAGTCAAGAAACAATTATTTATAATAAAAGTTTCATTGAAAATATAAGGTTTGGAAAGCTGGAAGCGGAAGAAAAAGAAATTATACAAGCGGCTAAGAGCGCAGGTATTGATAAATTTATTATGAGCACTTCAGATGGTTATAATACCATTTTAGGAGAAAGCGGAAACAAACTTTCTGGTGGGCAGAGGCAACGCATATCAATTGCTAGAGCTATTTTAAAAAATGCACCAATTCTTTTATTAGACGAGGCGACGAGTTCTCTAGATGCTGAAACAGAAAAAGAGATTAATATATCTTTACAAAAACTAACAAAAAATAAAACTACAATCACAGTAGCTCATAAATTATCAACAGTAGTGAAGGCAGATCAAATAATTCTATTTGATAAAGGCAAAGTTGTGGGATCAGGCACTCATTTGGAACTTATAGAAAAATCAAGTTTGTATAAAAAATTGTATAACTTAAATAAGCTTAATTAAATAATTTTTTTTATTCTCTTTTTAAAACATCATCAAGTAATCTATTTGCCCACCATACAGATCTAAAGTTGGTTTCTAACTTGTTGGGGTCATATTGTTTTTTAACCCATTCCATAAATTTTATTTTATTTTTTTTATATTCTTTTCCATACTCTTCTACAAATGCATCTAATACACCTGGTTTTGCCCATTTAACATGTAGAAACTTCCATGATAGCTGTTCTTTAGCTATAGAAGGCAAAGCTTTAGCATAAGTAAGCATGTAGATGGCGCACATTATACCCGCTCTGTCTGCTCCTGATTTACAATGGATTAAGACTGGATATTCTATTGATTGAAATAATTTATCTGCTTTAGTAATCATTTCTTTTTCTGGTGCAGCTCTAGACCTTGCTCTAAAATCTATTAATTTAATATTATGTTTTTGACACGCTTGATTTTCTAAAAGCCATCCACCATCTTTGCGAACGCCTCTTAAGTTTATTATAGTTCTGATTCCAAGTTTACTGTATTTTTTTATTCTTTGGGGGGTTGGCATATTACTTCTATATACGTTGTCATCAATTTTATGAAAGTTATGATAGCAAAGCCTCAAGAAGCCGTGATCTTTAATCATCATATCATACCATGCATAGAAGCGATTAAAATCATTTTTAACGGTGGTTTTTTTCAATTATCTAATTCCCAGCTATAGTCATTCCATCAATTAACAAAGTTGGACTTGTTACAGAATAAGATAAATCTACATCATTAGCTGGCTTAAGGGTCATAAACATTTCTTTTAAATTGCCAGCAATGGTTGCTTCACTAATAGGGTGAGATAATTGACCATCTTTAATCCAAAATCCACTTGCACCCCTGCTATAGTCACCTGTTACCATTGAGACGCTGCTACCAATCATATCTGTAACGTAGAAGCCATCGCTAATTTCTTTAATAAGATTTTCAGGTGTTATCTCTCCAGGCATAATCATAAAATTACTTGTGCCATTAGCGTTACCAGTTGGTTGCATATTTAATTGTTTTGCAGAAGCTAGATCTAAAAACCATCCTTGCAAAATACCGTCTTTAATCATTAAACGCTTTGAACAACCCAAACCTTCTCTATCAAACAACCTTGAACCTAATCCACGTTTTAGAAATGGATCATCAATCATATTGATAGATGAATTGGCTATCTGTTTATTCATCATATCTTTTAAAAAGCTAGTTTTTCTTGCTATCGCAGACCCGTGTATCGCAGAAGAAATATGACCTGAAATTGATCTGGCAACACGCGGGCCAAATACTACAGGATACTTTCCTGTAACGGGCTTTATAGCTCCTATTCTAGCCAGAGTGTTTTCTGCTGCCTTTAGACCAATTAATTCTGGTTTTTTAAGATCTTCTCCATATACTTTTGATGAATAATCATAGTCTCTTTCCATTTTTCCATCTTTTTCAGCTATGACAACAACTGAAACACTATGATTAGATCTTTTGCTATGTCCAAAAAATCCATTAGAAGTCATCAAAAGAGTATCGCCTTCTCCCCAAGATGCATCTGCGCCATCACTGTTTGTTATTCCTTTTACACTTAAAGCCGCATCTTCAACTTCTGACGCTCTACTTCTGATTAAATCGATATCAGGTTCATTTTGATCGTAACTATCAATGGAAACAGAATTATTTAAAGGAAATAACTCAAGAGTTTTGCGGTCGGCAATCATTCCAAATTCATCTTTTGGAGTTATTTTAGCCATTTCAATGGCTCTTGTTGCAACTTCTTTTAGAGCGGCTTCTGAGTTTTCATTAGTTGATACAGATGCAATTTTATTACCAATGAATACTCTTAAACCAGTATCAAAATCTTCATATCTTTCTATAGTTTCATCTTTACCTAATCTTCTAGTAAGAGATACTCCTCTGCTTCTAGATAAAATACAGTCAGCATCTGTCGCTCCTTGAGATATAGCTGTATCTATAAGAAGGTTCATAATGTCTTTATCATTAAGCTTTGAAGTTGCCATAAGAATAACTCCTAATGAAAAAAAAGAAAAATTGATTACAAAATAATGTTACATGCTTTATTAATATACTGTTTAGTGACTTGCAATGATTAAGAAAAATTAAAGGGCTTAAATGAAAAAAAATGTTTTTATAGATGGTGAAGTCGGAACAACAGGACTTCAAGTTTATGATAGGTTATCTAAACATCCAAATGTAAATATTCTAAAGATTGATCAATCTAGAAGAAAAGAAACCTCATATAAAAAAGAGATGTTAAAGGCATCAGATGTGACTTTTCTTTGTTTGCCAGACAATATTGCTATTGAGACGGTTGCAATTGCCGACGAGCTAGGAGAAAACTCTCCTCTAATTATTGATGCATCAACGGCTCATCGAACTAATGATGGTTGGTCTTATGGTTTGCCTGAATTAGGAGATAATTATAAAAAAAGTATTATAGGTTCCAAAAGAATTGCAGTTCCAGGATGCTATGCCACTGGATCAAACGTAATTTTAAAACCACTTATTGAAAATAAAATACTTCCTAAAAACACTCCTTTAGTCATTAATGCAGTTAGTGGTTACTCTGGGGGAGGAAAAGATTTAATCGGCTATTTTAATAATGAATTACATGAACCTTTTTTTAATTATGGGCTTCAATTAAATCATAAACATTTGCCAGAAATTATATTTCATAACGGATTGGACGTAACCCCAATATTTAATCCATCAGTTGGTGATTTTATCCAAGGAATGTCGGTTTGTATTCCAATTCATTTTCAATGGTTATCACAATCAATTAAGACTTCTGATATTCAAATGTTAATAAAAGATTTTTATCTTAATTCTGAATTTATTAAAGTTATGGAAAAAGATGAGGCTTTATCTGAAAAAGGATATCTAAGGCCTGATAATCTAATAGACACTAATTTTTTAGATATTAGTGTTTTTGGTAACGATCAAAATAGTCAAGCGGTTATAATTGCCAGATTAGATAATTTGGGTAAGGGGGCTTCAGGTGCTGCGATACAATGTATGAATATTGCATTAGGATATGATGAATCATTAGGTTTAAAATAAATTTGATTTGATAATGAAAAAAGATAAAAAAATAACTAAATCAAATTTTTTCCCTGATTATTCCTATTTTGAAAGAGCAATTAATTATCCATATCCAACTCCAGATTATGCCTATTCTTTTTTTAAAGGTAAATTCATTCAAGGTATTCATCTAGATCTAGAAAAGAGAATTCCCATTTTATCAGTTGGTTCAAATAGAGCGCCAATGCAGCTTGAAAGAAAGTTTTCTATTAATCAGGATCTCTGTGTTACCCCTGCAATTTTATATAACTCAGATATTGTTTATGCAGCATCAATTTCAGCTTATGGTTCAATTCCAGCAACTCAATGGCCAAGCATAAATACGGAGGTTGAATTGAATGTCTTATGGTTAACGCAAGAACAATTAAATGTAATGCATTTAACCGAAGCTGTAGGAATTGCATATAATTTTGTTAAAATGAACTCAGGGACAGTCAAAATTAAAGACTTTCAATTTAATGGAGATGTTTATGGTTATGTTGCCCTAGCAGGATCATTTCCTTTTAAGGCAAACAAGCCATATAGATTATCAGAAATTAATGGAATAAATGTTAATCTAAAATCAATTAATGAGGAAGCGGCTTTGGTCTTCTTAATGAATTTTTTAGAGCCTAAACAAAGCAATTTGTCTGAATGGATTAAAAAAGTCATTGACGATAAAGTTTATCGTTTAAATTTACATGCACTATTGAAATCACAAGCTATTAAACCAAATAACCCTAATTGGGAAAACATAGAGGTTGTTATGAATGGTGCAATGATTTTATAAAATATGATTACATCACTTTATTTAAATATGTATCGCTATGCCATTGAAAGATTAAAATAGTTATAATTTATATTGTGCAGCAGCTGGAGCGCATCCAGGCGCCGGAGTTCCTGGTGTATTATCTTCTGCA
>ERZ890510.872-NODE-872-length-21827-cov-4.586441_pt1 | contig 21827 bp, 18 predicted proteins | sample MGYA00521265_ERZ890510 | MGnify/ENA primary metagenome ERZ890510 (study PRJEB32303, sample SAMEA104408624) | aquatic metagenome | biome: Brackish water; feature: Chemocline; material: water | place: Baltic Sea | collected 2014-10-26T21:54:00 | depth 110 m ...
CAAGATCCCGGCGAATCGCCACTGCAAGGTCAAGTACACGCAAGACATGTGTGCCAACTCCCTCGGCATTCTGAGCCGTACCGTGCTGATCGGCACACATCCTGATTTCAATGCCGAGCGTATGCAGCGCATGGTTGGCGCCATTCGTGATGCGGCACCAAGTCTGTGAACGGCAGAGTTCCTCATGGCGTCACCCCTGCGTATCGGCCACATCTCCGACCTGCACCTGCGACAGCATCTGGCGGGAACTTCCGCCGTCGCCGCCCGGCGCAGTCGCGACATGGCTGCCTTGTTCACCGAAGCACTGCAAGCAATGCGAGCGGCAGCCGTATCCGTCGTCGTTGTCACCGGTGACCTCATCGATCACCCGGATGAACCACAGGACACCCCCGAGATTCTGCGCAACGGCGCACAGGATCTTCGACTCGTGGGCCAGGCCCTGGCAGGACTGGCCTGTCCGTGGATCGTGCTTCCGGGCAATCACGATCATGCGGAGTTGTTCCAGCATGAATTCGGGGTGCATTCCCGCGAGCTCGATGTGCACGGGGTGCGGTTGCTTGCCTTTCACGATTGGGACCGGCCGATGTTGACGCCTGCAGCCGAAGAGGAGCAGATCCCACAGAACGTGCCACGGCGGGTGGGGGCCGAGCGGCGCCGCTTTGAATCGATCCTCGCCGATCCGGACCCGCGCCCGCAAGTCCATCTGCAGCATTACGTCATTGCACCACGATGTGATGAGGGCTGGCCACACACCTACCTTGATGGTGAGATGCTGCGCGACGCGCTGGTTGCCGATGGCAGGGCTCGACTCAGCCTCTCGGGTCACTTCCACCCGGGTGTCGATTCCTTCTCCCGGGGAGAAGTCGGGAGCGGAACTGCGACCTGGTTCTGCGTTGCACCGGCCTTCTGCCAGACGCCGCACTCATTTCTGCTGCATGACCTGGCGCTGGATGGTTCCCTTGTCACGACTCGCGTAGACCTGCGACCCACCATGGAGAGATCACTGTGAACGCCGCTGAATTGCAGGCAAAAAAAGCTCGAAACGAGCCGCTGGTCATGCTTACCTGTTACGACTATCCATCAGCATTGTGGCAGGAGGCGGCCGGGGTGGACATCATCTTCTGCGCGGACAGCCTGGGCACGAACATTCTCGGCTACGCCGATGAGCGGCAGGTGACGATGGATGACATGATGCATCATCTCAAGGCCGTCCGGCGTGGACTCACCAAGGGCAAGAGCTACCTGCTGGCCGACCTGCCCTACGGCTCGTGTGATACGCCGGACATGGCCCTCGACAATGCTTTGCGTTTTCGCTCTCTCGGTGCAGATGGGGTGAAATTCGAGGGCTTCAAACCGGAGGTCGTAGAGCTGTTGCGCCAACGAGAGATCGACGTCTGCTGCCATCTGGGACTGAACCCGCAGATTCATGCCGAGAAGAAGCTGCAGGCGCGCACTTCACAGGACGCCATCCGCCTGATGTGCGAGTGCCAGGCGCTGCAGGAGGCGGGTGCCCAATTCATCGTACTGGAGGCCATTCCGGATCGCGTCGCCCGGGCCATCAGCAACCGTCTGTCGATCCCGACCATCGGTATCGCTGCAGGGGCCCACACGGATGGTCAGGTGCTGGTCGTCACGGACGCACTCGGCGTGCACGATTTTGATCTGCGGCATGTAAAGCGTTTTGCCGAGATTGGTCGTGATGCCGCAGCGGGAGTGATGCGTTACGTACAGCAGGTGCGGGCCCGGGAGTTTCCCGGGGCGGAGCACGGCTGGAAAATGAAACAGGCGGAAGCAGCTGCCTTCGACCAATGGCTTGAAGAACAAGGCTGATCCGGAGGTAGTTGGGCACGAGCCAGTTGTTCAGGCGACACTTGCTCGGGACGTGGGCGTAAGCTCCACGTGCAGGTCAAGGCGCGCCAGATCGACGCTGCGGACGACGACATCGTACACCGTGCCCGTCGTCGGCCCATCACCGACATTGACCCAGGTTTCGAAGGCGATCTCGGGGCAGACCAACAACCCTCGGCGACCGCGTGTGTCGACAAGAATTCCCTCGCCCTGCCATGTTCTCTGCGACAGCCACACGAGAGTCCAGTGGCGATTGGCCTGGCGCTCGACACCACGAACACTTCGGGCGGCTGTTTCGGCCTCCGCCGCACGTTCGATGAGTGCGGTTTCGTCCCATGGCGGCGGCGCACCTGTGGCGACGGCACGCAATTGTTGATGTACAAGCAGGTCGACGTAGCGCCGCATGGGGCTCGTTGCTCTTCCGTAGGCCGGCAATCCCAGGCCACGGTGAGGTGCGGCGGAGCCACTTACCCGGGCCGGTTGCTGGCGCCGCCGCAAAGCATACGCCCCAGGCAACCCGGGCATGACCCCATCCTCGCCGTCTGCCGGCGGCGCCGCCTCCTGCACCGAGTACGGGAAGGGGATGCCACGTTCCGTTGCATATCTGGCGGCGCCGGCGCCGGCGAGAATCATCGATTCGGCGACGAGTTGCCGGCTGCGCAGCGGTGCCAGAAGGCGGATGTCAACCCGCGCTTCGCTACCACTTGTATCGACGCGAATGCGCGCCTCCGGCCAGTCCAGTTCGATCGCACCTGCTGCGAGTCGAAGCGCCCGGGCGCGTTGGACGACCTCATCAATGCGCCGCAGGCTGTTGTTGGTTGACAGCAGTGGTTCGGCCTGCTCGTAACTGAGGCGCTCGACGCGCACCAGCGAGGGCAGGATCTCGGCTGCCAGCAGGGCACCATCCGGCGCAACGTCGATACGGAAAGACAGGGCTGGTCCGAGTCCATCGGTCGCCAGGCCGAGGCCAAGGCGCGGTACCAGTGTTTCCGGCAGCATCGGCAGCGTGCCGTCCGGCTGGTAGAGGGTCGCACCGCGGGCACGAGCCTCGACGTCAACGGCCGAATCGGGCGACACGAGACACGCGACGTCGGCGACATGCACCCACAGTTGGCCCTCATCATCGATGGATACCGCGTCATCCGGGTCCTGGCTGCCGGCATCATCGATCGCATAGGCCGTCATGTGGGTCAGATCTGTGCGGCCTTGAAGGGGTGTTGCACCGATATCTGCTGCCGGCACCCGGGTGGGGAGGCCGGCGCGTACCGCGTACGGCACTCGAGCGGCGGTCCACCAGCCGATGTCGAGGAGCAGGGCATGGGCGTTCTCCATCGATTCAGCCCGGCCCAGTGCCTTTAGGGCTCGCGAGTCATCCCGTCGACCTTCTGCCATGCCCTCGATCTCCCGCAGATATCTCTCGTCCGCAGCCAGGCAGGTGTTAGAATGCAGGCGCTCGACAAAGGCCGCCCAGGCGGCAGACTCGTCGGCAGCCCGTTGACGGCGATCCTGTTCGTCCTGCACTTGTTCGGCAGAGCGCGCGCGAACATTGGCGGGTTCGCCACTGAAATGCAGGCCGTCGCTGACGATCTCCCAGGCGGACCAGATTGCGGCAGGTGTTGCGCAACCGTACAGCCACTCCGCCAGTGTCGGCAGGTCAACGCCGTCTACTTCTGCCGTCAGCAGGTCGCGGACACTATCGATATCCTCCAGCAGATCGGGTGCGCGCAGATCGGCCAGCGCCATCGGTCCGGCATGGAGCCAGATGACGTCCTTGGGGCGCACCTTCATGCTCTCGCCGCCGGCGATCTCGACCTCGACCCGGCCCGTGTCGCTGTTGATCTCCTTGACGCGGGCGGGACGGTGCTTGTAGAGTACGAGGCCGCCCGCACGAAGTTCTACCATTGCTGCATCCTGTCGCTGCACGTGATTGAAGATGCCTAAGCTAACGGGGCGACCTGTGTGCCGACAGGCAATGGTGCAGAGATTTGCCCCAATCACGAGGATTCAAGGTTGAACGCCGACAGTGAAACAGGATTCGATGAGACGGGTGGCGTCGCGGACGAACCGCGACGACATCCACTGATCTGGCTCGTCTACGCCGGGCTCTATGCGATTGCCATCCCCTGGTACTGGCCCGATGGGTATCGCGGTTCGCTGATCTTCGGATTGCCCATGTGGGTGGCCGTCAGTCTTGGGGCCACGCTGGCTCTGGCGGCATGGACGGCATTCGTCATTTTCCGCTACTGGGACGAGGGCGAGAACGACTGATGGATCTTACCGGACTTGGTTTCGGCCCCGGGGCCCTGATACTGATCGGACTCTATCTGGTATCGATGATCGGTGTCGGCTGGCTCGGCCGCGTACGTCGACAGAGCGACAGCATGGTCGATTTCTATCTGGCGGGCCGGTCCATGGGTTTCGCGGTTCTGCTGTTGACGCTCTATGCAACGCAGTACAGCGGCAACACGATGTTTGGCTACACCGGAAAGTCCTATCGCATCGGCTTCGAGTGGACTGTATCGGTGTTGTTTATGTTCTCCATCATCGTCGGCTATCTGCTGTTTGCGCCGCGGCTTGTTGCGATTGCCCGCAAGGCTGATTTCATCACGCCCGGAGATTATATCCGGCATCGCTTCCGCTCCCCGGTGCTGACGTTGCTGGCGACGGTGTTGATGATCTACGCCCTGGGCAACTACACCCTGGCACAGTTGAAGGCGATGGGTGCTGCCGTGGAGGGTATCACCGATGGTGGGGTGCCGTCGGAATACGGGATCATCAGTCTGGCGGTGATCATGGTGATCTACGAAACTCTCGGCGGCATGCGTTCCGTGGCCTGGACCGACGTCATCCAGGGGGTCGTACTGTTGACGGGCTTCACGATCCTGCTCTTCGTCATCCCAGGGCTCGGGGGTGGCATGACGCGTGTCGTTGAGGCCCTGAGTATCAGCGAACCGGCCATGGTGGTGGCGCCCTCCCTCGAAATGTGCAACACCTGGATCAGTTTCGTCGTGCTCTTGGGCTGCGGTGCGGCAATCTATCCGCAAGCCATTCAACGGCTGTATGCCAGCAAAAGTGTGCGTGGCCTCAAGCGGTCGCTGGCAGTGGTGGCCTTCCTGCCGCTGACGACGACGCTGATCGCCCTGTTCTGTGGCCTGACGGCGCGAGTCGTGTTGCCCGGGATTGAGGGGGTGGAGACGGATCAGGTGCTGGCACGCCTGTGCGCGTTGATCATGCAGCAATCAGCGATGGGCTACTGGTTCGTCGTTGTCGTCTTTGCGGCGGCTCTGGCGGCGCTCATGTCGACGGCAGATTCAGCCTTGTTGAGTATCTCTTCCATGTTCACCCGTGATGTCTACCAGGCGCATCTTCGACCCGACAGCACGGAGGCTGAGCTGACGCTGGTGGGCAAGGTCATATCCTGGGTCGTGGTCGCAGTTCTCGTCATCGTTGCGATCCGTACCGAGAAGACGCTCGTGCGCCTGCTGGAGTTGAAGTTTGAAGTGCTGATACAGATCGTTCCCTGTTTTTTCCTGGGGTTGTACTGGAAGCGGCTGAGTTCTCGGGTGGTACTGGCCGGCATGCTCGCCGGGCTGGCGGTAGCTCTGGGGTTGACTCTGGCAGGGCTGCCCAAGGTGTATGGCTTCCATGCGGGTGTGGTCGGGTTGGGGCTGAATTTCACAATCTGCGCGATGGGAACGCTGTTGGTTCCGGATCGCCAGCAGGGGGGGGCAGCGGCGTGAAGGTTACGAGTGTCGATATCTGGACGGTCATTGTACCAACGATTCCGGGGCGTGTGCACAGCCCCGAGTGGGTAGCGGAGACGGGCTGGGATCAGGTGCCCAAACAGATCCTGCGCCTGAATACCGACACAGAGCTTACCGGCATTGGCGAGACCGGGCGTGGTGTGCCGCTGGAAGAGGTCGAGGCGGGGGCGCGCCTGCTGTTGGGCTGTGACCCAGAGGGTCTTTGCCTGCGCGACATCTACGCCGTCGGGCAGCGTCGCGTCCTGGACGGCACCGAACGTGGCGTACCCGTGGGCGTCGGCACCGGGCCCGCATACCAGGCGTTTGAGATGGCCGTTCTCGACATTGTGGGCAAGGCGCGTCGGCAGCCGGTGCATGCCCTGCTCGGGGGGGCTGTGCGTACGAGAGTCCGGGCCGATTACTGGATGGGGCACCAGACACCGGAGGATGGCAAACGCAGCGTCGAACGGGCCCTGCAGCAGGGCTTCCATGGAGTCAAGATCAAGTGCAAGCTTGATGAACCCATGGAAGAGCGCCTGCGGGCCATGCGGGACGTAGGTGGTGTCGACTTCAAGGTCACAGTTGATCCCAACGAGCGCTTCCACACGGCAGCACAGGCGATCGAGCTGGCGCATCGGCTCGTGGCTCTGGGCAACGTCGAGGTCTTCGAGGACCCGATTCCCAAGACAGACATAGAGGGCTGGATTCGCATCCACGAAGAGGTGGATGCCCCCATCGCCATGCACCTTGGTTCGGGGCCGAAGATGCTGGAGGCCCTGCAGGCAGGTTGTGTCGACTGCTTCAATCTGGGTTCAGGTCCGGTCGCCATGCCTGATCTGGCGCATATTGCTGCAGCCGCGGGTATGGCCTGCTGGCACGGCTCGGGGAATGATCTGGGCATTATCGATACGTCCTACATTCATGCCGCCGCGCTGGCACCGAACTGCACCATGGCCTCAGATTTCGTCGGCAGCTGGACCCGCGAAGATGACCTGATCCTGGAGCCCATCGAATTCGTCAACGGCTATGTGGTGACGCCGGACCGACCCGGACTTGGCTGCGACCTCGATCTGGCGACCTTGCCGAAATACACCCAGTCTCACCAGGAGATCCATTGAGTCCCACCGCAAAGGAGCATCGACACTCGCTCGCGATTGTCGAATCGCTCGCGGTTGTCGCCCACCGTGGGGCATCCGGCACATGTCCGGAGAATACGGCGGCGGCCTTCGCCGAGGCATTGCGCCTGGGCGTCGACAGCATCGAACTCGATATTCATCGAAGTGCGGATGGGGGACTGATCATCATTCACGATCGTTCCGTCGATCGCACCAGCAATGGCAAGGGCCGCGTTGCCGAGTTGACGACAACCCAGATTGCCGGGCTCGATGCTGGCAGTTGGTATGATCCGGCTTTCGCCGGACAACGGTTTCTCCTGTTCGATGAGGCCCTGGACCTGATTCCGGACTCCGTCCGTCTCAACGTGCACGTCAAGGCGGATGATGAAGATCGGCCCCAGGTGGCACCCGAGGTCGTTGACGTGCTGGTGGCACGCGGCCGACTGGAGAACGCTTTCATTGCGGCAGACGCCGCCGCCCTGCGCTGCGCCCGCGAGCGCGCGCCGAAGTTGCAGATCTGCAACCTGTCGGTACGCCCGGCAGAGGACTACGTGGCTCGTTGTGCGCAGATCGACTGTCTGATCCTGCAACCGGGGCATGCCATGACAACCCTTGAGCTGGTCGAGGATGCCCATGAGCATGGCATGGAAGTCAATCCCTTCTTCGCTGACGAAGAGCCCGAGATGCAGCGGTTGATCGATTGTGGCGTGGATGGAATTCTTACCAATTTCCCGGAGCGACTGCAGCACTTGCGGCGTTCCCTGAACGCCTGATAGCGGAGATGACACAACACATGATTTACCGAGCGACAAAATTTCGCCGGACGCCCGTGTGGGTTATGGCCCTGGCGACGCTGTTCTTTGCCTGCAACGATGGTGATGACGGCGCGGCGGATGACTCTGTCACGGGCCCTGGTTCTGGGGACGCGGTTTCACTCGACGCAGCAGTTGTGGCGGAGATGAATTCTGCCGTAGAAAAGGCAATCGCCTTGCTTTTTGTTGGCGGCGGCACGGTGGAAGGCGCAGGAGGAGGGCAGATCGTCGTCGCGGGCAGTACGTTTCGCTTCGAGCAATACTCACCCGATTCTGTGTTCTTTCTCGACGGGCAATTGATAATGGATCTGCTGGTTTCACCGATCACAGTGAAGGGCGACCTGGCCTTCCGCGATGCGGAAAGTGAGGGACCCATCGTCGTTGATATGACCATCGATGCGTCCACCGACCCAGTCACCTATGGTGGCACGGTTGCGATCAATGGTGTGGTGATCGACGTGGCGGACCTGGAGTAATCGGATGGCGCAGCAGAACTGGGCGGCGCCTCTGTCGACGTGGCGACGCGCCTTTGCAGATGAGGACGGGGAACTCTGGCGCCGGGTGCAGGGGTTGTATGGCGGCAACGCGGGGGCATGGCGAGCCCGTCTGCAAGCGGCCCTGACCACTTTCAGTGAGGCCTACCCCGCAGGTGGGGACGCGCGGCTCGTCGTCATCTCCCGCTGTCCCGGACAGATGAACATCGCCGGCATGCATATCGACTATGGCGGCATGCCAAGTCTGCATCTGGCGGTACGTGGGCACGACACGGTAACGATTGCGGCCGCTCGTGAGGACGACGTGGTCCGTCTCCGCAGTCTCTGCGAGGATGAGGATGGCGTCGCCCGCAGCTTCGATCCTGCTGAATTTCGCCTCGCCGATCTGTGTCCCGCCACACCCATCGACTCCCGGCAGGCTTTGCTCGATTACGCCGGGCACATCTGCGCGCGGCGCGAGCAGGCCACGGGCAGTTCTTTCGATGACAGCTGGAGCATTCTGCCTCAGGGAGGGCTTGTCTATCTCGAGAGTTGGCTGCGCCGTGCCGGGCACAGCCCGTGCGGCATCGATGCTCTTGTTGTCAGCAACGTATCCCCGAGCGGCGGCATGTCCTCCTCTTCCGCCCTGGTCATCTCCACAGCCTGGGCGTATCTCGGTTTGCACGGAACCGAACCGGGGTCTGATATGAGCTGGGCAGACGCGATTGACGGAGTCGGCACATCAGAGTGGATCCGCGGTACCCGCGGTGGCACCGCCGATCACGGCGGTATGGTCCTGGGCAAGGCAGACCAACTTGTCAGCGTCGGTGTCTTTCCCGCACAGGATTGCGGCTCGGCGCGTTTACCGGACGACTATGTCGCCGTCATTCTCGATAGCGGGGTGCCCCGTGTGTATGACGAAGCCGGCAAGGAAGAGACAGTCCTGGCCTACCCACTGGGGACCTGGCTGGTGCGTGATGTCCTGTTGCCGGCACGGGAGGGGACACCGGGTTGGGAGAACCTGGCACCGGACTATCGTCAGCGCATCGATATGATTCGCGATATAACCCCTGGGAATCTGGGCATTGATACGTCGCAATTGTGTGAACTGCTGGCAGCGGTTCCACCCTGCACGACACTGGCACAGATGCAGGCTCTGGCAGCGGCAACAGGCGTCGGACTACAGTATGCCGCCATGCACGAGCGCGACATTGGCAACAAATTTCCACGCATCACCGCCGATTACCCCGTGCACCTGCGCCGTCGATTCACCTTCGGCCTGGCCGAACAGGACCGCGTGGCAGCGATGCTCGAGTTCCTCGCGGCGGGAGATGTGGCGACGGCCTTCGAACTCGTGCGGATCTCCCATGCCGGCGACTATGACACCGAGGTTACCGAGCAGGAGTTGCATGCTCTGGCGCAACGGCCCGCTGGCGATCCCCGCACCCGACTTGCCTTTGTGCCGGGCGGCTACGGCCGTATGACGGACGCCTATGATCGTGTCGTGACGACGCTTAACAGATTTCTACTGTCACACGGAGCCGATGCCGGGGCCGTCCAGCGTCTTGGCGCTGGTTGGGGTGGCAATGTGGGTGGGTTGATCTCGCGTCGCTTTCTGCAGGGAGAGCCGCGCGCCGCCTTGGAACGGGTCGTGCAGGAGGATCTGGGTCTGCCCGCACTCGATCTCGAGCACAGCATCGCCACACCCGGTGAGGGTGCCTGTATTCTGGCGCCGCCATCGTGACTACGCAGACGAGCCAACAGGACTTGCTCGGCGATGTGCGTGTCCTCGATTTCACCCGTGTGCTTGCCGGGCCCTTTGCGACCATGGTTCTGGCGGACCTCGGTGCCGAGGTCACAAAAATCGAATTGCCCGGAGTGGGTGATGAAGCCCGCGGCTTTGGTCCCTTCGTTGGTGATACGGGCAGCCAGAACGGCGTCAGCGCCTATTTCCTCAGTGTCAATCGTGGCAAAAAGTCGGTGACGCTCGATCTGCACACCGATCGCGGGCGGCAACTGGCGCTCGATCTGGCCAGCCACTGTGATGTGCTGGTAGAGAACTTCAGGCCCGGAAGCATGGCTCGTTTTGGCCTGGACTACGATGCAGTAGCGGCTCGCAATCCGCGCATCGTCTACGCTTCGGTGTCAGGCTTCGGTCAAAGTGGTCCGTACTCGCATCGTCCTGCCTACGATGTGATCGTGCAGGCCATGAGCGGTCTTGCCTCAATTACGGGTTTGCCGGGACAGCCGCCGGTGCGGGTGGGCTCGTCAACGTCGGACCTGAGCGCCGCGCTGTATTGCGCTGTCGGCGTGCTGGCGGCTCTGACGCGGGCGAGAGCTGTCGGCAAAGGGCAACACGTGGACATATCCATGCTGGACTGTCAGATCTCGTTGCTGGAAAATGCCATCGCCCGCTTCGATGTCACCGGCGAAGCCCCACGGCCTCTGGGCTCCAGACATCCGACGATCACACCATTCCAGTTCTTTGCGGCCACGGATGGGTATGTCGTGGTTGCCGCCGGCAATGATCGACTCTTCGGGCGCTTGTGTGAGGTCCTGCACAAACCCGGACTCGCAGAGGATCCTCGCTACGTCGACAACGCGGCACGGACCCAGAACCATGGCCCGCTCGAAACGGAGTTGGCTGCCATCTTCGCCACGGGCCCTGTCGACCAGTGGCTGGCAGACCTCGAAGCTGCAGGAGTGCCTTGCGGCCCGGTCAACGACGTGTCACACATCGTCAGCGACCCGCATGTGTTGGCAAGAGGCCTGCTGCATCGGCAAAGCTTTGCTGGCGGCGATGTGGCCGTACCGGGCCCGCCGCTGAAGTTTTCCGACAGCCCGTGCCGCGCTGTGTCACCGGCTCCCGTGCTGGGTGAGCACACCGATGAAGTTCTGCGCGGCTGGCTCGACCTGGACGCCGCCGAGCTGCAGCAACTCCGCCAGCAGGGCGTCATCTGATCTGTTTTTCCTTCGCCAACCCCAGGAGCCCGGCGTCATGATTCCTCTTATCAGCAGTATCTGTTACGGTCCTCTCGGGATGTGCCAGTTACCCCGCACATGGTGGAAGGTGTCGCTGCATGCGGCGGGATTGCTCGACAGCCAATACCCGGAAGCGACGGAAGGACTCGACAGCATGGTGCTCGCGCGCCTTGGCCTCGACAAGGCGCGGACGCTGGCTCACATCCATGAGCAGCGCCCCGACTACCTGAGCTTTGAGGCCTGGGTCGTCGATCAGGTAGGAGTACCGGGCGCCGACGTGTGTGACGCATGGACGGCCTACATTGCCGAGCGGACACACAAGCAGAACAAGATCGACGACATCTATGCCACGCTGGGATTTGCCCCCGACGCCGGCGTGGTCAGCGCCGTGATCCTCAATCATCTGGAGGACTGGCATTTCTGGCACGAAGGGGTTCTGCCAGGCGCTGATGCTGGAACGTGGCAGGGCCAGACCGTACCCCTGGTGAGTTCGCTCGATTATGGATCGCTGGGTGTCTGCCAGCTGCCGCGGACCTGGCACAAGGTGCTGCTGGAGGCCTCAGGGCTGCTGCACAAGGAGTACCCCGGTCTGGGTGGGGGTCTCGACAAACGTGTCATCGTTGATGTGCTGGGGCTGGATCGTGACGAGGTGAACGAACACCTGACCACAACGCGCCCGTCCTACGTGCAGTTCGAAGCGTGGGTCAGGGAGCGCATCGGCTCAAGAGATGTCGCCGCGTCGCTGGCGGAGTGGAACAACTTCGTGCGCACGCGCGAGCACCACGCGCAGAAACGAGCGGAGATTCACCAGAGTCTCGGGCGTGTAGATGACGGCAGCCTGCCGACGTCGGCGACCGTCCTCAATCAGGTCGAGGACTGGCACATCGCCCATGGGGTGTTGCAGGCTGGTCGCTGAGGGGGCGCTGAATCGAGCCTAAGGTCCCGGCCCAGGTCCAGGCCCAGGTCCAGGTCCAGATCCAGGCTCCGGGCACAGAGTGTCTACCAGGGAATCTCGACCCCAAGTTCTGCGCCGAGCTCGGCCAGACGGTCACGCTCCAGTTGCCCCATCTTGATGCCATTGGCACTGTATTCCTGCTCAAGGCGATGTTCGACGCTGCCCGGTAGGGTCGCTTCCGTATAGCCGCGCATGGGCACCAGTTGTTCCCTGGCCAGGCGCACCATGTCATCCACGGCGCCACGGAACATCTCTCCCGGGACAAACAGCGAGGCGTCGACGAGCCAGATCATGCCACCCAGGCGAGCGGATGGATACGTTTGCAGGATCTGTCCGGCCCGTTCGGTTGCCTGACCAACAAAGGCGCCCCCGAGGGCGGTACCGATGGCGGTAAAGCCCATGGACTTGAAGAACGCCGCCGGGATCAACTCTTCCAGCGCCTCGAACTCCTCACCACGCTGATAGTCTGCCAGAATGCAGGTTGCCACATCGAGCACGACAGGTGGCTCCTGGGCACTTGGCAGGCCGAAACACATGGGCGGATTGCCATAGTGGGCGGCGCGCCGGCCCTCGTTGTTGGCATAGTACTGCGGGCTGGCGCTCTGCACGGAAAAGCCGATGAGTCCTTCCGCCATGGCACGGCGCACGTAATGACCAGCGGAGCCGTAGTGGCCGATACACTGGATGGCACCAACGGCTGTGCCCTTGTTCTTGGCTTTCTCGATACACTTTTCCGTGGCCAGCATGGTTGGTGCGTAGCCGAGACTGCCATCCCCATCGATGTGGATGGACGTGTCCGTTTCAGCGATGATCGAGATCTGCGGATCGGGGTTGACCTGTCGTTGCTGGATGACTTTGGCGTAACCACGCAGGGCGCGCGTGCCATGGCTGCGCACACCTCGCAGGTCGGAGTCGACCAGCAGGCGGGCGAGTTGTTCGGCATGGACGGTGTTCATTCCTGCCACCTGCAGACAGGCAAGAGCGAAGGAGCGCAAGGCTTCGGGGGAGACGCGAAGGAACTCCTCAGGGGGTGTGTTCATAGGACTGGCAACCGTGCCTCAGGGCTTGAATGATAGGGAACGCCCCGGCAGCGTCGGTCCCAGATCCTCGACGGCGGCGCCATCGGTGATGACGGGCGTGCCGTTGACGATGACGTGATCGATACCGGTGGGCAACTGATGCGGGTCGGCATAGGTGGCGTTGTCAACGACGTTGTCGCCATCAAACACCACGAGGTCGGCGAACCAGCCTTCACGAACCTGGCCGCGCTCGGCACAACCGAAACGGCGCGCCGGCCGGTCACTGAGTTTGGCGACAGCCTCTTCGAGGCTGAACAACTTGCTGTCGCGCACACACGGACCCAACAGCCGGGGGGCGGAGCCATACATGCGGGGATGGACGCGACCGTCAGGGAAGTAGATGCCGTCGGTGCCCATCATGTAGCAGTCGTGCGCGAGGAATTCGCCGATGAGTCCGTCGTCACCATGGTGGAAAACGAGCAACACCGCCAGGTTTTCTTCGATCAGCAGATCGCAGAGAGCGTCCTCTGCGCTCTTGCCGACTTCGGCGACATAGTCGGACAGCAATTTGCCGATGTGCCTGGCATTGTCGCGGCTTGGCAACCAGGCGATATGCACGTTGGCCAGGTTCGTCGCGGCCAGGCCACGGGCGAACTCGCGGCGTACGCGACGGTCTCGCAGTCTGGGCAGGACGCCCAGGGGACCGTCTTCCCAGACATCATAGGGCAACAGGAAGTTGAGCATCGTTGAACCCGGCAGGTACGGATATACATCGAAGGAAAAACTCACTTCGTTGCGCGCCGTTTTGTCGACGTAGTTGAGCAGTTCATCGATCTGCTGCGGCGTTGTGCCCTTGAAGTGGGAAATATGCACGGGCACGTTGGCCCGGCGCCCGATTTCGACGGCCTCCTGCACACCTTCGAGAGTGCCCTTCTTGTACCGTACATGCGTCACGTACAGTCCGTGCGGGGACATGGGAGCGCAGGCTTCGACCATCTCGTCTGTTGTGGAAAAACACTGGGCGATATAGTCGATGCCGAAAGAGACCCCCACGGCACCCTCTGCCATACCCCGCTCGATGTCGGCACGGATCAGTGTCATCTGGTAGTCGTCGGGTACGTCGCGGCCCCAGCCGACAGCCATAGCCTTGACGTTGGCATACGGCAGATGGGTGATGGCGTTCTGGGCCATGCGCCGATCCAGGCCCGCCATGTAATCGGCAATGGAGCGCCAGCCGTCGTATTCCTCAAAGAGCAGGCCATTGAGGGAGCGCAGGTAGTAGATCCACTCAGGCGCCGTATCCTCGTCCACGGGGGCATAGGAGATGCCGTCCGCCATGATGACTTCGGTGGTGAAGCCCTGGGCTGTCTTGGGTACCAGATGAGGCACCTTGCGCAGCCAGGCGTCAGAATGATTGTGCACGTCGACGAAGCCCGGGGCGACGATCCGGCCGGCCGCGTCGATACGCTGCCGGCTGTCGGCACCGGACAGGTCGTCGGCTACCGCGGTGATGCGATCGTCGAGGATGCCGACGTCGGCGCGCTTCCGGGGGCTGGCAGTACCGTCGATGACGGTTCCACCGCTGATTACGAGGTCAAACATTGCGTCTCCGGTCCGAGGATTTCCACGTCGATGTCATCAAACCAGACCGCGCCAGCGCCATCGAGGCGCAGCACGATCTGCACAGCACTCACAGCGGCTGGCACCGGGCCGTGGATCTCTGCTGACAGTCGCGTCCAGCCCGTGGTCTGCTGCAGAGCGGAGGAACAGATCAACGGGTGCCGTTCGGGGTGGTTGTAAATGATCCAGCGCAGACCCAGGCTGGCGCCGCGGCCCGTCACGGCCTCGGTGCGCACCCATACATGCACACGGAATCCGGTGGAGGTGCGCCATCGCTGCGTCCAGGCGCCCTCGCCTTCGCGGTCCATCGTCCACTCGGTGACACCTGCCTCGAGGCGTCTGATTTCCAGCGAGTAGTCATCGCTGCGACCCGAGTCCTTGCACCAGCGCGCGCCATCACCGGCGGGCAGCCACGGCCACGGATCCAACAGGCCAGCCGGTTCGTCCAGTCGCAGCCCCTTGGCGAAACTGGATTGCCGCTCATAGCGGGGCAGTTCATGGTGTCCGGCGTAGGCCACGGCGGGCACGGGGCTGGCCCTTTGCAGCAGGTCGGCGACGCGATCATCGGGACAGCGGCGCACGCGAAAGGTCTCGCAGATGGGGGCGTAGAGTTCTTCGCGCTGGTAGGTTGCGCGGAAGTGTACATCGTAACCCCAGTTGCACACCCCGATACCGGTTCTTGCAGCCGTGGGGCCAACAAATTCAAAGGCAGGATTGTTGTTGGGGCTGTCCGCCAGCACCAGCATGCCACCGTCGCGAAAGGATTGCGGCGCGGGGATACCAGTGGCCAGGTGATTGAGCGGCATCTGCCAGACACTGCCGTCTGCTGGCTCCGCCAGCAAACGGGTGAATCCGTGGGCCGACCAGGCGCCAGCAAAGGCCACCGTTGGTGCCGGCACGTCACAATACCAGGGATCGCTGATTTCGAAATGAACGGCATCCGGTGAACCGGGTCGATCAAAGGTCTGCGGCGCCTGCAGTGTCAGATGGCAGGCGAATTCGTATACATACGACGCCGACGCCTCGTCCCAGGTGATCGTCAGGACCCGGCGAGACAGGGCCACATGCCCTGGATCGGTGGTGATCACCGTCAGTGTCAGACAAGCGGTGCCGCGACCGGTGACGGTGACATCGAGCAGTTCAGAAGTGATGATATGACCGTCGAGGTTCCAGAACATCTGGACCCCCGCCACGAGGGGTCGCCCATTGGGCGTCAACTTCAAATCCCGCAGTACAACTGGTTTGAGGTTGCGATCGAAGTAGCGTAGGTTCTGTTCCGGCTGCTCGACCACGACGTGTTCGAGTCGCGCGATGGGCACATCACCATCGCAGATCCACTCCTGTCCAGCCGTGACGCCCCCGTTAGTTGTTACATCAAATCGACTCTGGTGGCTCATTTTTCGCACCATCTCCTGCTTCAACAGCGTACGCGAAGAAGCCGGCCCTGTCTGCACGAGGCCGGCCCGCATGATCGTGAGCGGCTGTGAAGATATCGTCGGCCCGGGACGACGGCAACCAGACTGCAACGGAAGACTTGACTACATATGAACGGCAATGATACGGCATCCTCCAGCGTCCTGATCGACGACGTTACTCTGCATCTGGGGCGACCCGTGACCTCTGATCATCGATGGGTTGGGCAGTCTGAATCTCTGCGCAGTTTGCTGGCCTGCTGGCTCGTGGTCTGCGACGAGGATCTCCCGCTGGCGCCCCGACTGATTGGCCCCCCCGGGATCGGCAAGACGACGCTGGCCTCGGCTGCTGCGCGCAGTCGTGGCCAGGATCTCTACATCTTTCAGTGCACCAGTGACACCAGACCCGAAGACCTGCTGGTTACGCCTGTGCTGGCCGAGTCCGGTCGGATCTCGTATCACGCTTCGGCATTGGTCACGGCGATGATTCGCGGTGGGGTTTGCGTCCTCGACGAGGGCAACCGCATGAGTGAAAAGAGCTGGGCATCCCTGGCGCCTCTGCTCGATTATCGGCGATATGCCGAGTCGATCATCGCTGGGGTGACGATACACGCCCATGCCGATTTTCGTTGTGTCGTGACGATGAACGACGACGAGTCGACGTATGAAGTGCCCGAATACATCCTGTCACGGCTGCAACCGACACTCGAACTCGGCTTTCCGGACCGGGCCGACGAGATGGAGATTCTGCGCTACCACGTGCCGTTCGCTCGGGCGGAGCTGTTACAGTTGACCGTTGATTTCCTGCAGAGGGCACACACGCTCGATCTCGAACACTCCCCACGGGATGGCATCCATATCATCCGCTACGCGCTCAAGCGTCTGGCCCAGGCCGAGGGTGATGCCCCCGGCGTCGGCCATCCACTGTCGACGGATGCGGCCTGGCTGGAGGCGGTCCAGAGAGTTCTTGGCGAGGACGCGACCGATCTCGACCGGGTCGCTGCGGAGCGCGAACGGGCCCTGAAGGCGTCCGCCGCCGGCGCGGGGTTGAGCCTCGATGATCTGTTCTTCGGCGACCATCAGCCACCAGGCGGTTTCGGCCCCACAGCACCCGATGACGAGTCGTAGACGAGTGGTGCTGCCGTGATCAATCCCGTCTTTGATCTGTCTACCCGGGTCACGGTGCTGCCCGTTGTGCACGGCTCGGCGTTCTTTGCCCGTGAAGTCCGTCGGCGTCTGCAAGCCGAGGCAGCCGGTGCATGGGATTGTCTTGCCGTGGCCTTGCCTCCCTCCTTTGCCGCTGGCGTCGAGGAGGGGGTCGAAGGACTGCCGAGAGTCTCCGTGGTGATTCAGGACGAAGATGATGCAGCCAGCAGTGATGGCCGTGGGGGCTGCAGCTATGTTCCCATCGATCCATGCCAGCCCCTGATCGAGGCCCTTCGCGTGGCCCAGAGCGCCGATGTGGGTCGCGCCTGGGTCGATCTGGAGGTGGCCGTCTGGGAGACGCCTGTAGATCTGCAGTTACCGGATCCCTACCCGCTGCCGACAACGGGTCTGGAAGCCTTTGCCGCCGCCTGCCTGCCGGTGCTGCCGACACCGGTGCCTGGTAGTCAGCGCGACGAACGTATTCGCCACATGGCCTATCAACTGCATCTGCTTGAGCTCGAGCATGAGCGCGTCGTCTTTCTCTGTTCGCTGCAGGATTGGCCATGGGTGCGCGCCGCTTTCCGTAGCAGAGCACCCTATCCGGAGCCCTTCGGTCGGCCCCGAATGCCCGTCCTCACAGAACTGGCCGAGGACAGCCTGTATTTCCTGATGGGGGAGTTGCCCTATCTCAGTTTCCTCTATGAGCACCGGCGCGCCGAGGAGGTGACCGGGCGCCTTGATGCCAGTGAGTCCATCGACGGTATCAAGACATTGCTCATCGAGGCCCGGGATCGTGCCCTGCATGCGGGAGAGACCGAGGTGGGACGGCCATTGGCCGAGCAGGCTGCATCCCTGACTCCGCAGAGGTTGCGCGTGCTGCTCCAGTACGTGCGCAATCGTACTCTGCTGGACCATCGCATGACACCTCAACTTTACGATCTGGCGCTGGCGGCCAAGCAAGTCATCGGTGACGACTACGCGTTGGCCCTCATCGATACGGCTCGACAGTACCCGCCCCAACGGATTGGCCCGCGTGGGGACAAGGGTGCCCATCTGGACTTTCGCCAGATTACCGATGACGATGGCAATGCTCGCGATGCGCGGAATCGACTGGCAGGCGTTCCCAGGACCTGGCGCAACCTGCAGTTGCGGCCGACACCGCCGGCGCCGTTGCGAGAGCAGTGGCGCATGGAATGGGACCCTTTCGGTCAGTGCTCCTACCCGCCTGAGGACACGCGGATCGAGAATTTTCAACAACACGTACGCGAGCAAGCCCGCTCCCTGTTGGGCCTCGACCTGCCCAAGGTGGAAAAGTTCTCCGCGTCGCTGAAAGACGGCCTCGACATCCGTGAGACCCTGCGCAACTGGCATACAGGGGAGTTGTACGTGCGGGAGTTGCCCCCGAGTCGAGGCAACATCGAGGTGGTCGTCATGCTTTTTGACGTGCCTGCGGACCCGGCTACGTACACGTGGCGCAGCACGTGGTACGCCGAACACGAAGAGGAATCGACGCTCAGCTTCTTTGCCACGCCGCATGAGGAGGGCATCGTTGGGCCCGGTATCGGCCAGTCCCTCTATGGCGGCTGCATGTTCATTTTTCCACCCAAGCCCATTGCCGATGTATGGACGGACCCGCGCCTGCAAGGTCTTGCCAGCCTGGAGGAAAGACTGCTGGCTGGAGCGTGCCTGCATTCGAAGGAGCGGCGTGTCGTTGTCGTTTCGCCGCAGCCGCTGTCCCCGCGGTGGCGCCGGCTGGCCCGGGAGTTTCGCAGGCAGCTCGTCTACCTGCCTTTGCGGCGGTTCTCGGCAGATACCGTAGACCGTCTGCGGCGGTTCCACGTCCTCAATGGACGCCACGTTCGGTCCTATGCGGCCCGCTACATTCGGCCGCCCCGGTAGCCTGGTACAGACTGCCCGACAAGCGCCAGCTACCCGCGCGTTGACAGCAGCAAGGCGCTGCCGCTTCCTATACTCATGCAGGGCGCGATGCCGCCCGCTTTTGCTGCTCACCGGGCTGACAGGGCCCTGTGCCCGGATCAGCCGGCACGTCACGAAGGTTCGCGCGATACAACCATGCAAATTGTCGATCCGCACACACACGTCTGGTTGAATGCTCCGCAGTTTCCCTGGCCCGCAGAAAATACCAACCCTCCTGCGGAGGACCGCACGGCCGAAATGCTGCTGGATCTGATGGCGGCGGGGGGGGTGGAGCGCACGGTTCTGGTGCAGGTAATTCACTACCGCTGGGACAACAGCTACGTAGCCGACTGTGTGCGTCGCTATCCCGACAAGTTCATGGGTGTGGGCCGGGTCAATCCCGCGGATCCCGCCGCTGCGGATCATGTGAGTGAGTGGACGGAGAAGGGCATTCACGGTGTGCGTCTGAGTCCGTCCGTGGGTGCTGCCGGGGACTGGTTCACGGATGCGGCGAAGATGGACCCTATCTTTGCTCGCGCCGAGTCCCTGTCGGTGCCATTGTTGTTGTTGACCCAGCCACCCCGCCTGCGCGATCTCGTGCCCCTGCTCGACCGTCATCCAGACCTGGACCTGGTTATCGACCACATGGCGGACTGCGGCCCGGATGACCTCGAAGGGCGCAAGTTGCTGACGGATCTGGCCCGTTATCCCCGAGTGACCGTCAAGATCAGCCACACGTGGTCGATCTCCTCGCAGGGCTACCCCTGGGCTGACACCCACAGCCTCGTGCAGGACGTCTATCAGGCCTTCGGCGGGCAGCGCATCATGTGGGGTACGGATTGGCCCGTGTCACAGGGCAAGGCCGAATACGGGCAGACGTTGTCGGTGGTGCAGGATGAGTTCAGTCGCTTCATCGCCGCTGAGGACATGGAGTGGGTCCTCGGCAAGACGGCCCTGTCCCTGTGGTCCTTTGGACAATAACCGGACGCAACGAAAGGGAGTGTCGAGATGTTGAAGATTGGGATGATCGGTGCGGAGAACAGCCATACGGCTGCCATCGCCAAAGTGCTGAATATCGACGCGAAGATACGCGGCGTGCGCGTCACCCATGTCTGGGGTGAGACCAAGGCCTACGCGAAGGTGGCAGCCGAGAAGGGGCAGATCCCGACCATCGTGCAACGGCCCGAGGATATGATCGGTGCAGTCGATGCCATCGCGATCGACCATCGACATGGCAAGTTTCACCTGCCGGCGGCCATCCCGTTTCTGGAGACAAAAGTACCCCTGTTTATCGACAAGCCGTTCTGTTATCGGCGTGCCGAAGGGCGCAAATTCCTTGCCCGCGCCCGCGAGCTTGGTGTGCCGGTGTGCTCCTTCTCAACTCTGCCAAAGCAGGCATCCTTCGCCAATCTGGCGCGAGAAGTCAGCAAACTTGGCGCGATTCAGACAGTGGTTTCCACCGGCCCATGTGATATTCGATCCAAGTGGGGTGGGATCTTCTTCTACGGAATTCATCAGGTGGACATGATTCTGCGTCTCGTGGGATATGACTTTCAACGCGTACAGATCGTCAAGGGCGCCGGGCCGAACCACACGGCCAATATCCTGTTCCGCTCGGGTATTGTTGCCACGATGAACCTGATCGGCCCCGGGGCCCGTCCGGCTTTTCATATGTCCGTCATCGGTGAAAAGGGCCGCATCGATATGCCCATCACCATGGATGAGAGTTCCTATCTGACGGGCATCAAGGATTTTGTGCACATGTTCCGTACCGGCAAGACCGCCGAAACCGAAGAGACCATGCTGGGCCCGGTCGCAGTTCTGGAGTCACTGGAGAAGTCGGTGAAGAACCCGCAGGCACGTGTCGCCGCCAGCATCTGAGGCGAAAGCACGAATCGGCCTGGCACCCTTTTGATACCTGACACCTTTTATACAGGGACGACAAAGGAGGATCGATGGAGGCAACAAAAATCACCCTCGAGGAAAGTGAAATCCCCGAGGCGTGGTACAACATTCAGGCAGATTTCCCCAACCCGATGCCGCCGCCGCTGCATCCGGGTACGCACGAGCCAGTGGGCCCCCAGGATCTGGCGCCGTTGTTTCCCATGGCTCTCATCGAGCAGGAAGTGTCGCAGGAGCGCTGGATCAGCATCCCGGATGAGGTGCGGTCCCTGCTGGCCCTGTGGCGCCCTTCACCCCTGTATCGAGCCCGTCGTCTGGAAAAGGCACTCGGTACGCCGGCCCGCATCTACTACAAGTGGGAGGGCGTCAGCCCCTCGGGCAGCCACAAGACGAACACCGCTGTCGCTCAGGCCTACTACAACAAACAGGAGGGCATCAAGCGCATCGCCACCGAAACCGGTGCCGGTCAGTGGGGCACAGCCCTGTCCTTTGCCTGTGGTCAGTTTGATCTGGAGTGTCAGGTCTACATGGTGCGTGTCAGCTATGATCAGAAGCCGTACCGCAAGGCGGTGATGGAGCTCTACGGTGGCAAGGTACTTCCCAGTCCCAGCGACCAGACCGAGACGGGGCGCAGCATTCTGGCAACCGATCCAAACTCTTCAGGTTCGTTGGGGATTGCCATCTCCGAAGCGATCGAAGACGCGGTCTCCAGAGAAGACACCCACTACGCTCTTGGCTCCGTACTCAATCATGTCCTGCTGCATCAGACTGTGATCGGTCTGGAGGCCGAAAAGCAATTGCAGAAGGCGGGTGAAGCGCTCCCGGATGTTGTTGTGGGGTGTTTCGGTGGCGGCTCCAATTTTGCCGGTTTTGCATTTCCATT
>ERZ890510.874-NODE-874-length-21781-cov-5.033186_pt1 | contig 21781 bp, 18 predicted proteins | sample MGYA00521265_ERZ890510 | MGnify/ENA primary metagenome ERZ890510 (study PRJEB32303, sample SAMEA104408624) | aquatic metagenome | biome: Brackish water; feature: Chemocline; material: water | place: Baltic Sea | collected 2014-10-26T21:54:00 | depth 110 m ...
GGGTGGCCGTCGGGCCCGACGATCACACCATGCGGCCGCGATCCTTCACCGAGATGGATGTGTTTTGTCGCACCGGTTTTCGGGTCCAGGCGTCCCAGCGCTTCCTGGTGTTGCGCCGTGTACCACACCGACCCGTCCGGGGCCGGCGCGACATCATGCGGATGGGCCCCAGCGGGTACGTCATAGGTCTGAATCTCGACGCTGTTCTCGGACGTGGCGAACGCGCTCCAGGGCGCGAGCGTGAAGATCAGGGCGACTAACCCGATGCGGCCAAGGTTCGTCACTATTTGGCTGCCTCCTTGCCATATCGGGCGACCCGCAGGTCGGCTTGCGCTTTGTGTCCGGCAAAGTTTTCGATCGCACATAGCCGCGAGCAATATTCGCCGATCACTGCACTCGCCGCTTCGGTGCAGCGTTGGTAAGTCACGGTCTTGATGAATTTGCCGACCCACAACCCGCCGGTGTAGCGCGCGGCCTTGCGCGTCGGCAGTGTGTGGTTGGTGCCGATCACTTTGTCGCCGTATGCGACATTGGTTTCCTTGCCCAGGAACAACGCGCCGTAGTTGCGCATGTTATCGAGGAAGTACTGCGGATCAGCGGTGAGCACTTGAACGTGCTCTGACGCAATCTCGTCGGCGGTTTGCACCATTTCGTCAACGGTGTCGCACAGAATGATGCGGCCGTAGTCGCGCCAGGCGACACTGGCAACGTCAGCCGTTTCCAAGGTCTCGAGTTGCCGGGCAATCTCGCCCGGCACAGCTTCCGCCAAAGCACGCGAGGTGGTCAGCAAGAACGCCGGCGAATTTGGCCCATGTTCGGCTTGCCCCAGCAGGTCAGTGGCGCACATCTCAGCATCGGCGGTTTCATCTGCGATGATCAGTGTTTCTGTCGGTCCCGCCAGCAAATCGATACCGACGCGGCCGAACAGCTGTCGCTTGGCTTCGGCAACAAATGCGTTGCCGGGTCCGACCAGCATGTCGACTGGTGCAATCGTTTCGGTGCCGAGCGCCATGCCGGCGATGGCCTGAACGCCGCCCAGGATGTAGATCTCGTCGGCGCCGGCCAGATACATGGCCGTGATCGTTTCGGCGGGCAATTTGCCGTTGATCGGCGGCGTACAGGCGGCGACGCGGCGCACCCCCGCAACCTTCGCGGTCAGGACGCTCATGTGGGCTGACGCGACCATCGGATAGCGGCCCCCGGGCACGTAGCACCCAACCGAATCGACCGGCAGATTCTTGTGACCCAGCGTGACCCCGGGGAAGGTCTCGACCTCGATGTCGTGGAGGGATTCGAGTTGTTTTTGGGCAAAGTTGCGAATTTGGGTTTGCGCAAATTTGATGTCTTCTACTGTCCGCGGCGAGACCGAAGCAACCACGGCCTCGATCTCGGCAACGCTTAGGCGAAACGAGGCGGGCGCCCATTTATCGAACTTTTCCGACAGCGCGCGAATAGCCTCATCGCCGCGCGTCTTAACGTCGGCGATGATCTCCTCGACCGTTTGGCGAACCTTCTGGTCGGCTTCCTCGCGCTCTTGTTCGGTTTTTCCGGTCTTCAGCTCTTGGATCATTGGTGCTCCGTCTCGAGAATTGTGGCGACGCCGGATTTCCGCGAACTGTCTTCGTGGGGCCAAACGTTGTCAAATTTGGGCTCTAATTTGCCGCTGTCATGATGTTATGAAACCCCCAGTTTTAGCGGTCAAGGCAGGCCTGATGTGGGTTGACTTGGTTTGGGGCGCAACCTAGTTTTCGCGCTCGTCGGGCCAGGACCAGAAGAACGCCGTGGCCTAGGTTTAGACCAACTTTTTGCGCTGGATACAGACCCGGCGCCATGTACGGAGAGGGCGCGTTGATGAGCAGCCAGGGTAGGGGCGAAGTTCAACTGGTGGGTCTTACCAAACACTTCGGTGAGACTCGCGCGGTCGATGACATCAATCTGACCATTCCCGACGGTGCCTACTGCTGCATGATCGGTCCGTCCGGCTGTGGCAAGACCACGATCTTGCGGATGATTGCAGGCCATGAGCATCCCACCGGCGGTCACGTCATGATTGGCGGGCAGGCGGTTGAGGGGATGACGCCGGTTCAGCGCGGCACCTCGATGATGTTCCAGAGTTACGCCCTGTTCCCGCATTTGTCGGTCGCCGACAACGTATCGTTCAGTCTCAAAGTAAAAGGCGTGGACAAAGCAGAACGGCGGAAGAAGTCGATGGAGGTTCTTGAGACCGTCCAAATGACTCATCTTGCCGACCGCGTTCCCGCGCAACTTTCCGGTGGACAGCAGCAGCGGGTCGCGCTGGCCCGTTCACTGATCACTAACCCCAAGGTGCTCCTTCTCGACGAGCCGCTCTCAGCTCTCGACGAATTTCTGCGGCTGCAGATGCGTGAAGAACTTCGCCGTCTCCAGAAAGAAATCGGCATTACCTTTATTCACGTTACCCATACCCAGCCAGAAGCCTTGGCGCTTGCTGACGTCATCGTCGTGATGGATCAGGGCCGCATCGATCAAGCAGGCACCGCGCGGGAAATCTTCAACACACCGGTTTCGGCTTATGTCGCGGAATTCATGGGCGGTTGGAACGTGTTCGACGGGTTTTCGATCCGGCGCGACCGCACCCGTATGGCCCGCGGTCATGGTGCGGCGAGTAACACGAATGCTGTGCCTGGCACTGTGCACGGGATCGAATATCAAGGCAGCTGGGTCAAAGTGACGATGGTGCGCAAAGATAACGGCGAGCATGTCGTCGCCAACGAGTCCGAGGAAGAGTTCTTCAATGCGCCGGTCGACTTCGGTGATCCAGTGACGGCGTCTTGGAACGCTGAAGACAGCCACGCGTTGTCGCACTAAATACCCGCCACGCCCGTAGGAAACCCGGTGGCGCTGCACGATCTAACGCTCACCGAGGTTCTGGTCGGGCTCAACACGCGGGCCTTCAGTGCCGAAGAGTTGACCCATGCGCTAATCGCGCAGGCGGATCGCTTCGTCGATCTCAACGCGTTTATCTCCTTTGACGAAGGCCAAATCCTAGCGAACGCGCGAAGCACCGATGAACGCCGCAGTGCTGGGGATACCGCGCTGCTACTCGGCGCGCCTATTATTCTCAAAGACAACATTGATGTCGCGGGGTCGGTAACGACCGGCGGCACCAACGCGCTGCGCCACAATGTTGCGCTCCGCTCCGCCCCGGTCGCGCAACGCTTACAAGATGCCGGTGCGGTATTTTTTGGCAAAGCCAACCTCCATGAACTGGCTTTCGGTTGCACCTCTAATAACGGGAGTTTTGGGGCGGCGCGTAATCCCTACGACCCCGACCGTATTGCCGGTGGCAGTAGCGGCGGCACGGCCGCTGGCGTTGGCGCACGGATGGCCCCGGCCGGCATCGGCAGCGATACCGGGGGCTCGGTTCGCATTCCGGCAGGGTTTTGCGGTGTCGCTGGGTTCAGGCCAACCACGGGACGCTACCCGCAAGACGGGATCGTCCCGATCTCGCATAGCCGCGATACCGCTGGACCCTTGGCACGCCGGGTCGGGGATTTGCACCTCCTCGATGGCATCCTTGCCGGTCGTGCGCCCAGTGGCGGGCCGCTTCCGCTGTTGTCAGAAACGCGCATCGGTGTTCCGCGCGGGTACTTTTTTGAGGCGCTGGATCCCGACGTCGAAAGCGGCGCCGAAGCGCTATTGCAGCGTCTCGCCTCGTACGGTGTGACCCTAGTCGAGGCCGATGTTCCCGACATCGAACGAGTCCACAAGGCAGGAAATTTCCCAGTTCTGCTCTACGAGGCGGTTGTCGACCTCAACGCCTATCTTGCCACCGGCGACACTGGTCTGGACTTCGCCTCGGTAGTCGCCGAAGTCGGTAGTCCCGATGTGCGTGAAATTCTTGAGCCGCTGTTGGGCACTGGCGCGATCAAAGAATCCGCTTACCGCGATGCGATGACAATTCACCGCCCGCATCTTCAGCGGATTTACGCTGCCTATTTCAAAGAGCATCGCCTCGATGCGATGATTTATCCAACCGTGCCGGTTTTACCGATCCTGATTGATCAAGAGCAATCGGGAGCTCTGCAAGGCGGTGACACCGTGCCAGCCATCACCCTGTTCGACCGCAACACCGGCCCGGCCAGCAACGCCGGTATCCCCAGCCTCAGCATGCCGTCGGGTCTTTCAACCTACGGACTGCCGCTCGGTTTCACGATTGACGCACCCATGGGCCATGACGACGCGCTACTCGCGCTCGGCATGGCGCTGGAGGCGCTTGAGCCGGAAATGCCTGCGCCTCAACTGGATTGGTAGTTAACCCGTAAACGGGTGGTGTGCCATCCAATGACGCGCGATCTCGATCCGACGCGCAATCCATACATTGTCGTGTTCAAGCACGTAGTCCATGAACTTGGCGAGGGCCTCGGCCCGGCCGGGACGTCCGCTCAACCGGCAATGCAGGCCGATCGACATCATTTTTGGCGACGTTGCGCCCTCACGGTAGAGATTGTCGAATGCCGCTTTGAGGTAGTGCGTGAAGTCGTCGCCTGACATCCAGCCCGGCGCCAGCGCGAACTTGAAGTCGTTGGTGTCCAACGCATAGGGCACGATCAGCAGCGGGTCGTTTTCGACCGTGATCCAATACGGCAAGTCGTCGTTATAGAACTCCGATGCGTAAACCGTGCTTCCCTCTTCCTTGAGGAGCCGCAGAGTGTTCTCGCTATAACGCCCGGTGTACCAACCCAGCGGCGGTGCGCCGCATAGCTCTTTGATGGTGTCGATCGTCAGTCGAATGTGTTCGCGCTCCACCTCTTCGGGCACATCGGCATAGTCGAACCAACGCCAGTGATGGCTTGCGACTTCATGCCCGGCTTCGATCATTGCTGCCGCTGCTTCGGGGTTGCGTTTGAGCGCGAGGCCAACCGCCCACGACGTGAAGGGAATATTGCGCTCGCTAAACAGTCGCATGATCCGCCAAAACCCGGCCCGGCTACCGTATTCAAAAATGTCTTCGACGAATTGATTGCGGCGCCCAACTAGCGCCGGCAGACCGTACATTTCGGCAAGGTATGATTCCGATTCCGCGTCGCCATCTAGAATGGTGCGCTCGCCGCCTTCTTCGTAATTCAGCACGAAGCTCACGGCGATCCGTGCGCCGTTGGGCCACGTAACCTGCGGCGGGTTGGCGCCGTAACCGACGAGATCGCGCGGGTAGGGGGTGTTCATGGTTGTTCCTCCGGCATGCGGCGCTGGCGTTCCTATGCGCGGCGTTGTTACGGTCGCACTCTATCACTGTAGCAAGGAGCGCCGCCCATGACCGCTGTCGGTCCCCGCCCACCGAGTATTGAAGATATCTTGTCGCTGTCGGACGAGTTCGGTCTGAACTTGGGCGAGGACGAAGCGCCCGCCTATCAGGCGGTTATGGCGGGCGCCTTCCGGGCCTATCAGGCGCTCGACTCGCTCACCGAACCACGGCCTACCGTCGTGTGGCCCCGCACCCCAGGACGCAGGCCCGCGCCTGACGAGAATCCCTACAACGCTTGGTATTGGCGCACCGACATCAAGGGCAATCCGGACGGCCCGCTGGCCGGCGAACAGGTTGGCATCAAAGACTCAATCGCGGTGGCGGGCGTGCCCATGGCCAATGGGTCACGCACCCTCGACGGCTTCGTGCCGGATATCGATGCGACCGTGGTGGCGCGCCTGCTCGACGCTGGGGCGACGATTGCTGGCAAGACCACGGCGTCCGACCTTTGTGGTGTCGCGGGCGGTCACGACCACCCTTTCGGAACGGTGTCCAATCCGCACGATCCGCTGCGGTCGCCGGGTGGGTCGTCGTGCGGCTCGGGCGCGGCGATTGCGGCCGGCGATATCCGTATGGCATTGGGCGGCGATCAAGGCGGATCGATCCGCATTCCCGCAGCGTGGTGCGGCACAGTTGGGATGAAGGCAACGTTCGGTCTGGTGCCCTACACCGGCTGCATGGGGATGGAAACCTCGCTCGATCATGTCGGGCCGATGAGCGACACCGTGCTCGATTGCGCGCGATTGCTGAGCGCGATCGCCGGTCCCGACCCGCTCGATCCGCGTGCCGCCGGCCTGCCGCCCAATTGTGTCGGCGACTACATCGCGGCCGTCGATCAAGACCTCAAAGGCCTGACCATCGGCGTTCTAAAAGAGGGGTTTGGTCACAGCGAATGGCCGACCCTCGGTTTTGGCGCGAGCGAGCGCGTCGTGGACGACCGGGTACGCGAGACGGTTGCGGCACTCGAATCGGCAGGGGCCACAGTCGTCGACATTTCGGTCCCCGAACATATCGACGCGGCCCACGTTCTCGTCGCACTGCTTGAAGAAGGTGTCTGCGCCAACATGTTGCGCGGCAATGCCGCGGGCCATGGCTGGCAAGGGTTTTACGATACACGGCTGATGGACACGTTTGCCCGGGGCTGGCGTCAGCAGGCGGCCGACCTACCGCCGCCGATCAAGACGATCCTGTTGGTCGGCGAATACATGCATCGCCATTACCACGGTCACTACTACGCCAAGGCGCAGAACTTGCGGCCCGCGATGCGCGCTGCTTACGATGCCGCGCTCGGCCAGTGCGACGCGTTGGTCATGCCGACCCTGCCATTCCGCGCGCCGTTAATGCCAGCGGCCGATGCGCCGATTCCGGAACGCATGACCATCGCCCTCAACATGATCGGCAACGTCTGTCAGGCCAATGTTACCGGCCAGCCGGCCATCTCGGTGCCGTGCGCCATTGCCGACGGTTTGCCGATCGGCGTTCAGTTCATGGGCCGACACTTCGAAGAGGCGACGTTGTTGCGTCTCGCCGCCGCGGTCGAGCGCGCCGGCGATTGGCGCGCCCGCTGATGGCGTGGTCTGTCTTAGTCGTCGCCCTTGTAGGCCGCGCCGCCGTCCATCATCGCGTGCGTCAGGTTGTACTTGGTGACGGTGGGACGGGGATAAGCCTTGCGGCTGTGCGTCAGGTTCAAGCCCAACAGCGTTTCGGCGAGTTTGTAGGTTAGCGGTCCCGGGTTGATCACCGGCACCGGCAGGTGTTCGGCGAGATAGGCGTGCGATTCGTGCATCGTCGTCGAGCCCAGGCAAATCGCTTCGGCGCCGTCTTCTTCGACGAGCTGCATGCCCGCCGCGAGGAGCTTGGGAAAGACATCTTCCTCTTTGCCGCCCAGCAGGTTCTCCGGGTCGGGCATGATGTTCGGCGAACGAATGCCGGCACAAAGATGATCGAGGCCGTACTCGCGCACCGTCTTCTTATAGAGCGCCTTCCACGGATCCCACTGGGTCAGCACACCAAAGTTGGTGCCGAGTAGAAGGCACATCAAATAGGATGCCTTGCCGGGCGAAATCACGGGAATGTCGAGCACGCTGCGCAATCCATTCTGACCGGAATCGCTCATCGTATCGATGCACACGGCGTCGTATCCGTCCTCTTGCGCGGTCAATCCCGCCTCGAACATCGACACGTCGGCCAGCACACCGTCGTGATAGCTGTCGTAAAGCGCCGGCCCGGCTTTGACGGGGCGGTAATCGAATTCGATATCGGGTCCGAGGACGACTGAATCCTGCTGCGCCCGGCGCTTCGACAAACCGTTTTCGTCAAACGCAAACGGGACAAGAACGACGACTCTCTTCTTTTTGGCCATGAAATACTCCCTTGAAGAAGGAGAGAGTGCCCGCTCTGGGGGACGGCGACAACCGCACACGGTACAGGTCTCGCGGCTATCCTCTGAGGTCCACCGGACGGGTGACGCATACCCCTGGGCCAAAGTCGGGGAGGCTGGTTGGTTGTTCGAACCGGACCGAAACCCAGCGATCAGGCACGTCGCGCAAAAGCAACGAAACGGTGGTCGTCGGAAAGAACCATTTGTATTGCACCGTCGCGTTCCAGCGGGCGTTGTGACATTGCTCCCAAAAGAGATGCGCTGGGCCATAGTGCTCGGTAAACTCTGCGAGGAAGGTTTCGAACAAATCGGTCCTGCGAGAATCATCAAAGAATAATCCCTGGAATCCTTTCTCCAGGTTGACGCCAATCACGGCGCCACTACGCCGGTCCTCGCACAACCAGGCCTGCCAGGATTCGTTCCGGAGCCGCAGCGGTAACGCTCGCGTGAAGTAGCAGCCGCCGACTTCAATCGCGTCTTGGTGTTCGAGGGGCTCTTCACCGAGCAAGACCTCGGCGCGGCCAATTGGCGTGCCCCAGGTCAGGCCGCGCCAGCCCGCAATGTCGGCCCGATCGCGACTTATCGGTTCTACAGCGCCGCTATCGGCGTTTGCTAGCACGGGTGCGGCACCTGACAAGATCGCGAGTAACGCGAGAACGGCGCCCGTTTTTCGCAATTTCAATGGGATCTCCCGGGGTCGGTTCGCGCTGTTAACAGTTTGGGAGGTGCGGGTGTTCCCGGCAAGACACATTTTTCGATGCCAAACCTTGCGTAAAGGCGTGTCAGGTCGCCGAATCCCGAGTCTGGTGGCGGAAGAAAAGGATGGTATATATGTTCCCCATGTAGTGCCGCCTTTTGTATGAATGGCGCTGCTGCCTGTATGACCTAGGGTACCAACGGTTATGCAGTGCTCCTCGAGGAATACTAAACAGGTGAGGTAATAAACGCATGAGCAAGCGAAACATCAGCCGCCGTACAGTGCTCAAGGGCACCGCGGCCGCCGCTGGCGTCGCAGCAGGTTCGGGGGCCGTTAGCGGTTTCCCGATGGTCTGGGCGCAGAATCTGAAAGACATCACATTACGTTCGATCGGTTCGGCCGTGACGCATCAGCCGGCATGGGCCAAACAGGCAACGGAAGATCTTGGCTTCAAGATTGATATCACTGCACTTGATTTTGACGCGATCACCAACCGCATCAATACTCAGCCGGGTTCGTTCGATATTGCCGAACCGACGTTCAACACCTTCCGCCGTCTTTCGGCGGTCGGCAACGTTCAGCCGATCGACACCAAGCGTCTGACGAACTGGGATCAGTTCAACGACCTCTACCGGACTGGCAAGCTAACGGCGAGTGCGCCGTTTGGTGACGGCCAGAACCCGACCACCGTCATGTACACCAACGACGGCAAAAGCTTTGTGAAGCCGGGCCAGTCGGACCAGATTTTCGGCCTTCCCAGCGTTCATAACGCCGATACCCTTGGGTACCGTCCTGATTTGACCGGTCGTAAGTTGGAAAGCTGGTCGGAGCTGATCAGCGACGAATGGCGCGGCAAGGTTGCCCTGCAGAGCTTCCCTGACATTGCCATGATGGACATCGCGTTGGCCATCGAAGGCGCAGGCATGCTGAAGTACGGCAACAAAGGCAACATGACCAAAGAGGAAATCGACAAGACGTTCGTGATCCTCACCGACCTCAAGAAGAAGGGTCATGTTCGCGCGTTCTGGACCACCTTCAGTGAATCAGTGACGCTGATGGTGTCCGGTGAGACCGTAATCCAGTCGATGTGGTCGCCTGCGGTGACCGTCACGAAATCCCAGGGTGTACCGTGCGTCTACGGCGACCTGAAGGAAGGGTATCGTGGCTGGACCATCGGTTACATCATGCCGAAGCAGCTTACCGGCCTCAAACGTGATGCGGCCTATGAGTTCTTCAACTGGCTGTCTTCGGGTTGGTCTGGCGCCTACTTCAGCCGTCAGGGCTACTACATGCCGACTCTCGAAGCGACCAAGAAGTTCATGACCGCCGACGAGTGGGGCTTCTGGTACGAAGGCAAGCCGGCCCAGGGCTCGATCCCAGGTCCGGATGGCAAGGAACTCGAAAAGGCGGGTACCGTGCGCGATGGAGGCTCCTACGAAAACCGTATGGGCAACATTGCGGTCTGGAACTCGGAATTCGACGAGTTCGGTTACCTTGTCGACGAGTGGAACAAGTTCCAGTCCGGCTAAAACGGGTCGGAATCGATACAATTGCGGGGCGCTTCGGCGCCCCGCTTTTTTTTGCCCGCGCGCGCTGGCGCGACAATATCGGCGTCGATACCGAATAACCGGCGATGCACGCACGACAAATCACGAAACCCCACCCATGAGGCACAATTGAGTTGCGGTAGGGGGCCTGTTTGGCTACATCTTGCGCCGCATTCGACCGGACATTATTCCGGGTGTTTTCCAAGAATCTTGGGCGAGATGTGATGGAGACGGAACAGACTGTCCTAGGCCGCTTCGGTGCCTACCTGCAGATCACGCCGCTCGTGCTGATTCTGCTGACGTTCCTGATCGCGCCGATGGTCGTGATCCTGCTTTACAGCCTTTTCAAATTTGGGCCGTTTGCCACCCAAATCGGCGTTTTCGTTATCGACAACTATGTCCGGTCTCTGTCGTTCGATAGTGCGACCTGGCCCGCCCTTGCTGACACCATTCGCACCACGGCGATCACTTGGGCGATCACGCTGGTTCTGGGTTTCGTTCTTACCTACTACCTCGTCTTCGACATCATCCAACTGCGGATTAAAATACTTCTGTTCTTGCTCGCCGTCGTACCATTCTGGACCTCCGGTGTCGTGCGGATGATCGCTTGGCTGCCCTTCCTAGGGAAAGAAGGGTTGATCAACGGATCGCTCATCGGGCTGGGTATCACAGACGAGCCGCTACAGTTTTTGCTGTTCTCCGACTTCGCGGTCATCCTTTCCTATGTTCACGTCTTGACGTTGTTCATGGTGGCGCCGCTGTTCAACGTGATGGCCCGAATCGATTTGCGGTTGATCGAAGCGGCGAAGGATCAGGGCGCCAAGGGTTGGCAGATACTGCTGTACATCATCATCCCGTTGTCGCGCCCTGGAATAGCCATCGGCACGATTTTCATCGTCGCGCTCACGGCGTCAGATTTTGTCGCGGTCCGACTTCTTTCCGGTGGTACGTCGGGAACATTAGCGACCTCGGTATTCAATCAATACGCCCAGTCCCGCTATCCCCTTTCAGCCGCTAGCGGGATCATCCTCTTAATTATTCTTCTTCTCTTCGTTGGCGGGATCATGCGTCTCGTTGACATCCGCAAACAACTCTAGAGGCGGGTCGAATGAGTGCCTTGGAGGCTCCCATCAAGTTTGCTAGCGAAGGTCATTCGCGGGGCTATTACATTAGAACCGTGATCTTCTTTGCGTTCCTAGTGTTCCTCTATGGACCGATCATTGTGATCGGCATTCTGTCTTTTCAGGGGGAGCAAGGTAGCTTGATGTTCCCCATTCGCGGTGCTTCGCTGATTTGGTTCCAGGACGTTTTTAACCCCGTATATGCCGGCGACTTCCGGGCGCCGTTCGTGCGGTCCATCGTTTTGGCGCTTATTGTCATGGTCATCACGACACTGGTGTCGTTCCTCGCCGGTTTGGCATTTAGGCGCGGCTTCAAGGGATCGTCGCTGGTGTTCTATCTGGTGATCGTAAGTTTGATCGCGCCGCCCTTCCTGATCAGTTTTGGCCTAGGCATTGGCTTCACCAGCATCGGTCTGACGTCCCAGTGGTGGTCGGGCGGGCTGGGCGCGCATTTGACATGGACGCTACCGTTCGGTGTTTTGATCATGTTCGCGATTTTCAGCCGTCTCGATCACTCGATCGAAGAGGCTGCGCAGGATCAAGGTGCGACCAGATGGCAACGCCTGCGCTACGTCATCATTCCGATCGTTGCGCCGGGCATTCTCGCCGTCGCCCTCTTTGGATTTACGCTGTCATATGATGAGTTTTCCAGAAGCTCGCTTGTAACCGGCACTGGCAACACCCTTCCCGTGGAAATGGTGACCGTGCGCGGGACCGCGGCGCGCCCGTCGTTGTATGCGGTCGGCACGATGACCACGATCTTCTCGTTGTTGATCATCACCGGGACGTTTCTAAGCCTTTACATCCTCGACAAGCGCCGCGGCTTGCTGACTGGCGGCCGCGTCATGGAGAGCGAGAATTACCCAAAGAAACAAGGCGCTAGCGCCCCAGCTGCCGAATAGTGCCGCGCGGCAGGCGATCAGGACGGTGGTAGCCTGATATGTCACGAAATCCGGCGGAAACCGTGGCCTTGGGGCACGGGTTCCGGTTGACAGAGCGTGGGAACAAAACGATAGTTCGCCATAATCAAGAACGGGTCGGCAGGCCGTCTGCCTTTCTACAGGGTCGGGCGGCAAGACGCCGTCCTCAATAACTTAGGGAGAGAATTCAATGCCTTATCGCCTCGGGGTCGATGTGGGGGGAACCTTCACCGATCTACTCCTGATTAACGAGAAGGACGGTTCAACGCACACCGCGAAAGTACCGTCGACGCCCGAGGATTCCTCGAAAGGCGTGCTCAATGGAATTGAGCGTGTTTGCAAAAAAGCCGGCATCAGTCCGGAATTGATCACGCATGTGATGCACGGCACGACCGTCGCGACCAACACCGTCCTTACGAACTCTGGTGCGCGCGTTGGCCTGATCACGACCAAAGGTTACGGCCAGGTTTTGCAGATCGCTCGTTCGTACGTTCCGGGCGGTCTGGGTGGTTGGGTCATCTTCAACAAGACCGACCCATTGGCCCCGCTCGAGTGCACCATCGAAGCCGAGGAGCGCATCGGCGCCCGCGGCGACGTTGTGCGCAAGCTCAACGAATCGGACCTTGAGAACAAACTGCGCGAACTGAAAAAGCGCCAAAAGATCGAAGCGCTGACGATATGCTTCATCAACTCGTTCTCGAACGGCGATCACGAGCTCAAGGCCCGCAAGGTCGCTCAAAAAATCTTCCCGGATATTCCCATCTCGATTTCCTCCGAAGTCGTTCCTGAGATGCAGGAATACGAGCGCACCGAGACCACGGTCGTGAACTCCTACGTTCGTCCGGTCGTTTCGAAGTATGTTCGCAACCTACACACCGAGCTGAAGCGCCGCATGAAGGACGTGCAGTTGCACGTTCTACGTTCCGACGGCGGATTGGCTTCGGTTGAGGCGGCTGAGAATACGCCGGTCAATCTGTTGATGAGTGGTCCGGCCGGCGGTGTTGCCGGTGCGGTCTGGATTGCCGGACAGTCCGGCTACAAGAACTTGCTGACCTTCGACATGGGCGGCACGTCTACCGACGTGGCGCTGGTGCAAAACGGTACCGCACAAAAGCGGCGCGAGACGCGGGTAGCCGACGTAACGGTTCGGGCCTCGTCGATCGACGTACGCACAGTCGGCGCCGGTGGCGGCTCGATCGCCTACTCGCCGGAACTCACCAAGGCGCTACGCGTTGGCCCGCAGTCGGCTGGCGCGAAACCTGGGCCCGCGGCTTACGGCCAAGGCGGCGAAGACCCGACCGTCACCGACGCCAACATCACGCTCGGCTATCTGCCGGGCAACGCCAAACTCGGCGGCGACATGGCGATGCGCCCAGACCTTGCGAAGAAGTCTCTCGAAAAAGTTGCCAAGGTCATGGACCTCACGGTCCTAGACGCGGCCGAGGGCGTCTACAATATCGTCAACGAGAACATGTTCGGCGCGCTGCGGCTCGTGTCGGTCGAACAGGGCTTCGATCCGCGCGACTTCGCGCTGATCGCGTTCGGCGGCGCCGGTCCGTTGCACGGCAACGCGCTCGGCAAGCTGATGGGGTCGTGGCCGGTAATCATTCCGCCGGGTCCGGGCGTGTTGTGCGCTTATGGCGACGCGACCACGAGAATTCGAGACGAGTCCTCGCGGTCCTATATCCGGAAATTCCCGGAGACGAGCGACAAAGAAGTTGGCAAGATTCTCAAAGAACTCGCCGAGCTCGCGGCCACCGAACTTGACGCCGAGGGCGTGCCACGGTCCGAGCAAACGACCAGTTACGAAATCGACGTCCGCTATCACGGCCAAGGCCTAGTGCTAACCATCGATTCGACGCCGAAGGATTTCCCCAAGGTGGGGCTGGCCGGCGTTTCCAAGCAATTCGACAAGATCCACGAGCAAATGTTCACGTTCGCACTTGAACATGACCATGAGTTGGTGAACCTGCGGGCGATCCAGCAGGGCAAGGCAACCAAGGTCAAAGCCGAGCAGATCGGCAAGGCCCGCGGCAGTGATCCTTCGGACGCGGTGACCGAAACAACCTCGATCTACTTCGAGGGCAAGAGCCGTAAGGCCAAGATCTACGACCGGTCGAAACTCAAGTCCGGCCATAAGATCCAAGGTCCTGCCATCGTCGAAGAGATGGACTCGACCACGATGATCCTTCCCGGTCACGAAGGGACGATCGACAATTTCGGCAACATCCTAATTCGCCCGGCCGGTAAGTCGGCAGCAAAAGCGACGGCCAAGCCACGAAGCAGCGCCAAGAAAAAGGCTGCAAAAAGGCCCGTGGCAAAAAAGTCCGCGGCTAAGAAGTCCGTGGCAAAAAAGTCCGCGGCTAAGAAGTCCGTGGCAAAGAAGAAGGCTAAGCCCGCTGCCAAGAAGGCCAAATCCGCCAAAGCGAAAAAGCGTTAGCAGGGAGAGCAAAAATGACTGCGAATATCATCCAAGGAAACAAAAAGGCGTTTAAGAAGGTCAAAGTCGACCTCGTTACGCTCGACCTGATCGAAAACGCACTTAAGAATGCGCGGTGGGAAATGGATGCGGTGTTGTTCCGCACAGCCATGTCGCCCGGCATTCGTGAACAGCACGACGAATTTCCGATGATTGCCAACAACGATGGCAAGATGGTCGTCGGCCAGTTCGGGTCGTTCATTTACGGCTTCATCAACGGCTATCACGGGGACATTGAGGAAGGCGATATCTTCCTCACCAACGACCCCTACGAATGCCGTGGCGCGATTAGCCATCTGCCCGATTGGCTCGTACTGATGCCGATCTACCACGAGCACCGTGTCATCTCATGGGCGGCCATGTTCGGTCACATGACCGATATCGGCGGCAAAGTGCCAGGGAGCCTGCCGGTCGATGCGAACCAGATCTACGAAGAAGGGATCATGATCCCGCCGACGAAGATCTACCGCAAAGGCAAGCTCAACAAGGAAGTGCTGGATTTGATCCTGCACAACTGCCGCTTGCCGCATTGGAACCGGGCCGACTTCAACGCCCTGATCGCCGCGCTGCGCACCGCCGAGCGGCGTTGCATTGAGATCGCGGAACGCTTTGGCGTTGATACCTACATCGAGGCGATGGAGCAGATGCTCGATCGTAACAAGCGGGCGATGAGCGCGATCATCAAGATGGTGATCCCGGAGAAAAAGGCCTACTTCGAAGATTACATCTGCGACGACGGCATTGGGATGGGCCCCTACAAGATTGCTTGTAGCGTCCAACGCAAGGGCGACGTTGCCTACTTCGATTTTACCGGCACCGACCCGCAGTCGATGAGCTCGGTGAACTTCTATCTCAACGAGGAAATGTTCAAGATGTTCCTCGGTGCGTTCACCATCAACATTTTTGATCCGCAGATTCTCTTCAACGACGGGTTCTATGACCTCGTCGATGTTGTGATCCCGGCGGGCACGATCCTCAAGCCGATGAAGCCGGCGGCACTGTCATGCCGGACTCATATGCTGGGCCGCATCTTCGACATCATGGGCGGCCTGCTTGGTCAGGGCGCGCCGGATGCGCTGAACGCTGCTGGCTTCTCCGACAGCCCGCATTTCATGTATTCGGGCTACGACAAGAACGGCGAGTGGTATCAGCTTTACCAGATCGGCTTTGGCGGCATTCCGGGTCGTCCGGTTGGCGACGGCCCAGACGGGCATTCGTTGTGGCCAGCCTTTACCAACGTGCCGTGCGAGTATCTTGAAAGCTACTTCCCGCTGCGGATCGACGTCTACGAGTCGATCACCGACTCGGGCGGGCCTGGCCTGCATCGTGGTGGTAACGGCATCTCGACTGGCTACCGGTTCTTGGAGCCCGGCGAGATCTCAGTCCACGACGATCGTTGGCTGACCTATCCGTGGGGCGTGAACGGCGGCCTACCGGGCGGTCGCAGCACCAAGGTACTGGTTCGTGCGAATGGTACCGAAGAGCTGATCCCGTCAAAAAAAGACCACGTCAAGGTTGAAGACGGCGACATCCTTTACTTCAACACGTGGGGCGGCGGCGGATGGGGTGACCCGTTCAAGCGGCCTGCCGAACGTGTCGCGAAAGATGTCGACCGCGGTCTGGTCTCGGTTGTTGGTGCGAAACGCTACGGCGTTGTCCTGAACGAAGACCTTTCGGTCGACGCGAAGGCAACCGAAACCCTCCGTGCCAAGCTCACCAAAGAGCGCGGCGAGATCAAGTTGTTCAACTTCGGCGGTACGATCGAAGAACTCAAAGCGCGTTGCAAAGCTGAAACTGGCTTTGAGCCGCCGGCTGCACCGGTGTTCCAGAAATGGCACAAAGTTGCGGCGCAGAAAATGCGCGAAGCCGCCGAGTAACCGTCGGTCGCCTACCGGGGTCTTCTCCCCGGCTCATAATGAATACGTGGCGCCCTTTGTGGCGCCACGTGTCTATTAGGCGACCCTTGGGGCGCCGGAGGGAAGTCCATGTCCGCTGAAAAACGTAAAGCGCTCGCCGCGCGGATTCGGGCGAAGGACTTTTTCGTTGCACCCGGTGTCTATGACATGATTTCGGCCCGCATCGCCGACAGCATGGGCTTCCCGGGCATCTACATGACCGGTTACGGCACGGTCGCCTCTTATCTCGGTCTTGCCGATGCCGGTCTCGCTAGTTACCGCGATATGGTCACCCGTGTTGGACATATGGCCAGCGGCACAACGACGCCCCTGATCGCCGATGCCGATACCGGCTATGGCGGGCTTCTCAATATCGCGCAGACCGTCCGGGGCTATGAGGCAGCCGGCGCCTGCGCCATGCATATCGAAGACCAAGCCGACCCCAAGAAATGCGGTCACACCCCGGGAAAGCAGATCGTTTCGACGCACGACATGGTCATGCGCATCAAGGTTGCGGTCGACGCCAAGACCGACCCGGATTTTCTCGTTATCGCGCGTACCGACAGCCGCGCAAACGAAGGCCTCGATAGCGCCTGCAAACGGGCGGAGGCCTACGCTGCGGCGGGCGCCGATGTTCTCTTCATTGAGGCTCCGACCACCGTTGAAGAAATGGAAATAATCGCACGGCGCTTTGACCAGCCCTTGATGATCAACATTACCGATTTGGGCCTGACGCCGATTGTTCCTGCGGAAACCTTACGGGCCCTTGGCTATGCGTTCGCGATTTATCCCGGCACCGGTTTTGCTGCCGCCGCGCAGGCGATCAAGAGCGTGTACACGACACTCAAAACCGAGGGTTCGACGTTGAACGTGACGGTGCCGCTGATGCCGGCTCTTGAAATGCACACCTTGATGGGATTTCCGGACGTTTGGTCGTTTGAAGAAAAGTGGGGCATCGACGTAACCGCCGAGGACGACCCTGCGGCCGATATGCGGCACCAAGCCAAAGCCAGCTAGACCAAAGGGAGCGGACAATGCCTGAACAAGACCTCGACAACGATTATGCCGGCGCCGGATACAACAAGCGTCTGGGTTTTGGCGCGCGGCCGGCCGTCATCCTCATTGATTTCGTGGAGGCCTACTTTGATAAATCCTCGCCGCTGTATGCCGGGGTAGACGACGCGCTCGCCGCTGGCATTCGGGTCCGCGATGCCGCGCGCCGCTCGCGTGTCCCGGTCATCTACACCAACGTTGTCTTCTCCAAAGGCGGCATCAACGGCGGCATGTTCATACAAAAAGTACCCACGTTGCACATTATGGAGCAGGGCGGGCCGATGGGCGCCTGGCCAAAAGGGCTAGCGCCCTCCGCGGATGAACTGGTGATCTCCAAGCAATATCCCAGCGCCTTCTTTGGCACCTCACTGTCCTCAACGCTCACCGCAGCGGCGATCGATACGCTGATCCTAACTGGGCTTACGACCAGCGGCTGCATCCGGGCCACCTGCATCGACACAGTGTCCTATGGGTTCCGCCCAATGGTCGTGCGCGAAGCCTGCGGTGACCGCGACGAACGCCCGCACGAAGCCAACCTGTTCGACATGAACGCCAAATACGCCGACGTCGTCAGCGAGCAGGAAACGCTGGACTACCTGGCCCGCATCGGCAACCAAGCCTAATACGCCAAGCAACATCCTTAGTAGGAACGGAGCATCACCCCTATGGCCGACAAACAAATCCGGCTCACGGCCGACAACGTTGAGGACCAATCGCGCCAGGTCGTGGATGTGATCGCGGGTGGCGGCGTTGCCATCATCCCCCTCGACGTGGCCTACGCCATCGTCGGTAATTCAGAGGCCTCGATCCGCACAATATTCAGCGCCAAGAACCGCTCCTTCAAGAAACCCTCTGGCATGTTCTCGAATTACGACCTCTTGAAGGAAATCCAAATCATTGAGCCGGCGAAGCACGAGATCATCAAGGCGGTTATCTTCGACAACGATCTACCGATGTCGACGGTGGCGCCGTTCCGCGCCGACCATCCGATCTTCAAGGACGTACCGCCGTTTGTGCTCAAGAATTCCACGAAGATAGGCACACTGGACATGCTCCTCAATGCGGGCGTCTTTCACAACGAAATGACCCGCCAGTCGATGGAACGGGGGATGCCGATTCTCGGATCCTCGGCCAACACGTCGCTCACCGGTTCAAAATACACGCTCGCCGAAATCGACGCGCCCGTGATGGATGCAGCCGATATCCTTGTCGACGGTGGCAAGTCCAAATACGCCAACGACGAGGGCCGCTCCTCCACGATTATTGACTTCGGGGATTTCACGACGATTCGTGTCGGCGTTTGCTATGACAAGCTGTGCGACATCTTCCTAAAATTCGATGTCGATTTGAAAAAGATCGGCATGGCTGGCTAGGCCCTGGCCTCACTCATAAAAGAAGGGCCGCAGCAGCGGCCCTTTTGTTTGGGCTCGTGGGGTCGCGGTCTTGGGCTATTCCGCGGCTTGGGCCGCCTCGGCGGCAAGTTTGCGCTCTTTCGACAGCCACCACTGGGTAATGCGCCCGCCCAGTTTCTGGCCAGTCAGTCGCTCGGCAACGATCACGGCGCGGCGCAGACCGTGGATGTCGATGCCGGTGTCATAGCCGCTCTCGTTGAGCATAAAGGCAAGGTCCTCGGTGGCGAGGTTGCCGGCAGCCCCGGGTGCAAAGGGACAGCCCCCCAAGCCGCCAATTGAAGTATCGAATTCCCGCACGCCTTCTTCCAGTGCGACCCAGGCATTGGCCAAACCCATTGCCCGGGTATCGTGGAAATGCACGACGATCTTGTCTGCACCGAACTCCTTGACCACGGCCGAGACCACCTCTTTGGTCAATTGAGGGTGGCTTGAACCGATGGTGTCGGCGATGGCAATTTTGTCGGCCCCCGCTTCGGCCAGTTTCGCGGCCAGGTTCATCACCACCTTGAGCGGTACGTCACCCTCAAACGGGCAGCCCAGCGCGGTCGAAACATAGGCCCGCGCATCAAACCCGTCTTTCTTGGCGCGGGTAATCAGCGCGCCAAGGTTTTTCGTCGCTTCATCCAGGGTCATGCGGATGTTGGCCATGTTCATTTTCTCGGTCGAGGCCAGGGCCACTGCGATCGCCTTAACGCCCGCGCCGACCGCGCGTTCATAGCCCTTTTCGTTAAACAGCAGCCCCGAGTAATAGACCGTGTCCTTGGCGGGCAGCAGCGGATAGAGCTCGGCCGAATCGGCCATTTGCGGCACGGCCTTGGGCGAGACGAACGACGTCGCCTCAAAAGACCGGACGCCGGCATCGACCAGCGCCTGGCACAATTCCAGTTTGCCCTCGGTCGGGACGTATTTCGGTTGGATCTGCAAACCGTCGCGCAGACCCACTTCGTTGATGATGACTTTCTCGCCCATGATGGCCTCTATCCTATGGTTCCGGCGGCGCGCAGTTTGGAGATCTCTCCGGCGCTTTTGCCCAGCATATCACGCAAGATATCGTCCGTGTGTTGCCCCAATTTGGGCGGCGATTCCCAGGTATCCTGGTGGTCGCTCATTTTGATCGGGTTGCCCGGTGCGCGGAAGCTGCCGCCATCGACATGGGGAATCTCCACCACCATGTCGCGGGACAGGACCTGGGGGTCCGACAGGGCGTGCTCGAAATCGTTGACCGGCGCGTGGGGAATACGGGCGGCCTCAAGGAGCGGCATCCAATGTTCGGCGGGCTGCGTCAAGAAAAGCTCTTGGACCCGGGCGTTAATTTTGGCCTGATCGCGCAACCGCGGCGGCTGGGTCCGATACTCCTCCTGTTTGAGGAAATCGTCATCCAACAGCTCAGCTAGGGAGACGTAAAAGTTGTCGGTAATGATCGCCAGTACGACCGGCAAGGTCGTGGTCCGGAACACGTCGTAGGGTACGTGTACAAAATGTGAGTTGGCGATGCCGTGCGGATTCTCGTCCGACAGGAAATACATCGTCGCCATGTAATTCAGCATGGATATCTGCGCATCCAGCATGGCGACATCGACGTGCTGGCCGCGGCCGGTGCGCTCGCGCTCGTGCAAGGCCGCCAAAAGGCCGATGGCCCCGAACAGCCCGCCACCAAGATCGCCGATCGGAATTCCGGCGCGAATTGGGCCGGTTGACGGGTCCCCGGTAATCGACATGCCGCCGCCGGTTGCCTGGGCGACCATGTCAAACGCCGGACGTTTGTTGCTCGGACCGGTCTCACCAAAGCCGGTGACGCAGCAGGTAATGATTCGCGGGTTGATTGCCGCCAGACTCGCATAATCGATCTTGAGCCGCTCCGGCACGCCGGATGAAAAATTGCTCATAACGATGTCGGCTTTCTTGACCAACTCGTAGAACAACTGAAGTCCTTCTGCGGACTTTAGATCGATCGCGACGCTCCGCTTGTTGCGGTTCAGCGTTAGGTAATACGATCCCATGCCGTGTAACGAATTCTTGGGATCCTTAGCCTGTAGGGCTCGGGTTCCCTCGCCCTTGCCGGGCGGTTCAATCTTGATGGTCTGCGCACCGAGGTCGGTCAGCAGCATGGCACCGTAGGGGCCAGACAACATATGGGTCAGGTCGAGCATGACCACATCCTCAAGCGCTTTCATCGGTCCGTTTTCTCCTGGTGAGTGCCAAATATCGGCGCTGGCATCCTAGCATTCAAGAGTCCCTTTGCAACCCGCCGCGCGCACCTAACCCTATGAGGAATAGACCTTTTCCGCGCCTTGCACTGGTTCGGGACGGGCCCTAGGGTAGGCCTTCATTCAAGATGGCAACGCAGCGGAGCGGCACGATGACGGACGCGTATGAAGGTGCAAGTTACGGCGAATACACAATAGGTTTCGGCGCCCGTCCGGCCGTCATTGTGGTCGATTTTCAAAAAGCGTTCACCGATCCGCAATATCCGATCGGCGGGTTCAAACACATTCACGACGCGCGTGACGAGACCGGCGGTCTGCTGGACGTAGCGCGGCGCTGCGGGATCCCGGTGGCCAGCTGCTTCACCGGCTACTGGTCGCAACAGGACATGCCGTACTGGAAGATTGGTGCGGTGCGCGATGAGTTCTTCCTCGACCATCCCAGCATGGATATTGACGAGAAAGTGCTCGACGCCAAATACGACTATGTCTTTCCCAAGTCCGCACCGTCGATCTTCTTCAAGACGCCACTAACGACGTTCTTGACCAAACACAGCGTCGATACCGTGATCGTGACCGGCTGCACCACCAGCGGCTGCGTGCGAGCCAGCATCATCGATAGTTTTTCGCACGGCTATCGCACGATGGTGCCCGAATCTTGCGTCGGCGATGCCGATGTTGGGCCGCATAATGACAACCTACGCGATGTCGGCCGCCGCTATGCCGATGTCGTCACCCGAGGCGAGGTGGAGAGTTATTTCGAGGACGTGCGCAAAAGCAACGCCTGAG
>ERZ890510.875-NODE-875-length-21779-cov-4.490149_pt1 | contig 21779 bp, 17 predicted proteins | sample MGYA00521265_ERZ890510 | MGnify/ENA primary metagenome ERZ890510 (study PRJEB32303, sample SAMEA104408624) | aquatic metagenome | biome: Brackish water; feature: Chemocline; material: water | place: Baltic Sea | collected 2014-10-26T21:54:00 | depth 110 m ...
GACACCGGCCTGGACGCAGTGTTTGATCAACGCCGGGTCCTGATCCTGGGTCAGCACCATGACCATCGGGGCTACCTTCAGTTTCTTTTCCAACAGAATCAGATCGATGATCTTGATGCCATCGTGCTGGCGCTGCACGGACGTATTCGTGATCAACAGGTCCGTATGAGAAGAGTGCAGTTGACGCAGCCCCCCCACCACCGTCGGCGCATGCTGGACGACATGGCCCGCCGACGACAGTGCGTCTGTCATCGACCTGGCGCATTCAGCGTCGGAATCTATCAGCAGGACGCGTACACCAGAGCCTGGTTCACTCATCCTTGCCCATCATCATCATCAGCTTCAGACTGGCCACCATGCGGCCGAAGGAGTCGGCCAGTTCGCCGATTTCGTCCTGCCGCCGCACGTCAATGTCGACCTCCATGTCGCCCATGCTGATCTTGTTGGCCACGCTGTTCAGACTCTGTACATCCTTGATGATGGTCTTGGAGAACAGCAGAATGAACAAGCCCGCCAGAAGAATGCCCCCGGCCATGACGATGTAGATCGTGTTACCGAGATAGGCCTGCTTCGCCAGCACGTGATCACGCGTAATTTCAATACCGACGAGGCCGATCACAGTGCCGGCCTCGTCCCGCAGTGGAGCATAACCTGATATGAAAGTACCCCTGTGATCGGTGAAGAAATCTTCATCTACACTGGGCTCGGTGAAACCGCGATACAAAGCGGAGGTAAGATCTTCGTACGCTTCACCGATAGCGCCACCGGGGTCTGCTTCATTGCCGTGATCGGCGTCTACGATGTACTGCACCGCGCCCGTTGTTGTCTGTCTCACGATGAAGATGTCGTCAATATCCCCGTGTGAGGCCTGCATATCCCGCAAGCGTTGCCGCAGGCGCAGGAAGTCCGCAGAATCCTCATCTCCCGCCTTCAGTTGGGCCAGTTTTCCGGCTTCGGCACCGTGCATGTGACTGGCTACGATCCCCGCCAGAGCCACCAACTCTGTCTGGGTAAGCTCCTTCAGAGCGTGCTGCGTCTCCCTGTGCGTGATGAGAAAGGTCAGCAATGTGACGGCCAGAATCAGGGCAACAAAGCTCACCGTCAGCTTCGTCTGCAGACTGTGGATAATTTTCATGGGCAGCCAGGGCTTTGGGGGAACTCCGAAGACAAATGGGATAAAAAAAGGTCGGTGAAGAAGTCAGGCAAGGGCAAGGTTTGACGCGCCCTTGTCAAACCCTTTGTCCATGGGAACGCAGGGCAGGTCACAGGCAACGTAACGATCTGGCGGGTGGTTCATTGAATCCGACCTCTGGGCTACCGGCGACAGACCGAGCAGGTTCTAAACGACAACGTAGGCGACATGGTCCGCTGGGAGAATCCGGATGCAAGTCGAAGGACATCACTGCAGCCAGGTGCCTTCATTGGGGTCAATATGGAAGTCATCGACTTCGATGAGCCCGATCTCCTGTTAATCTGGTATACTCTCGCGCTTCCGGCGGTAGTAGTAAACACGCACACCGGGACCGCTGACAACTTCGCCGACGCCGATTGAGCCCACGTGCATCGACCAGATGAGCCTTGTCTGACGGGGCTGGACGCACGATAATGGGCCCTTGTAATTCCTATCGGCACTGACGGCGAACGGCTCTGTCAGTCCCTATGGCTACGTGTACGAGTTCGACTTGCCGCCCGAATCCTACCCCCAGCGGGGTATCAACACGGTCGCCATTCTCCGGCGGCAACGGACCCGAACATCTCACTGGCTTTCGAGGTCTATGACGTGGACTGCCACATTCGCTACCGCTGCCATCGCAACTTCCGCCGAGGATCCCTGGCCCAGGAGTCATCGCTATGAAGGATGCCGCCATCTACATCCCCGCTCAGGACTGGGAGGCTGTTGAGACCCTGACGCCGGCCTGGGCCCCACCCGCCGGATGGAAGTTCGCCAAACGGCTGACGCTCACGAACGATACAGCAGACGAACGTCGCGGCGAGCCCGTCGAGGCGGATGTCGATTTTCATGCGGGTCAGATCACCGATCTGGCACGGGAGGTACGAGTTGCCCGTGCAGCAGATGGCGAGGGCCCTCTCACAATCGTCGCCAGTCAGGTGCTGCTCGTTGCCCACGAGGACGACGTCCTCCGCAGCCGGCTGTTCTTCCTCGCCGATGTTGCCGCTGAAAGCTCCGCGACCTACCTGATACTGTACGGCAACGCTGATGCACCCGAAGCCGAATACGATTCGGATCTCACTGTCTCGGGACAGGGCTTCGCGCTGGAAATTGAGAATGAGCACTACCGCGCGGTTCTCTCCGATTTGAGCGGCAACTGGAAGAGTCACCACCCGAAGGGCTGGGCAGCAGAACTCGACAGCGGCGGCGGACACGGCGTGGAGGGTACGATCCACTGGGGTCCGGATTGGAGTGATGAGCGCGTCGGGCGCTATCGGATCACCAGTTGGGACGGTCCGCCCATGTTCGACTACGAGGTGATGCGCGGGCCTGTGTGTGTGCGCGTGCGCCGTTGGGGGCATCCCATTCTGTCCCTCGGTCCGCAGATCGGCCGGCCCCACAAGGTGATGGCGACGGTGACCTACACCTTCTGGGCGGGGCAGCCCTACGTCATTATGGAGTCCAGACTGGACGTGCTCGAGGACGTGCGCTTCCGCGACTGCCGCAATGACGAGTTCGTCATCGGCGAAGCGCTGCCCGACCGGGCCTGGATGGATCCGGACGGAACCATCGGCTTCGATGCCAAGGGCTGGAGCCGTGAAGACCCGCGCTGGATGACCTACTTCAACCGCGACACGGGAGAAGGCTTCGGCTCCGTCCACCTGGCATTCGAAAACACCAATCCAAACTGGCCCGAGCCGGACGGCGCCGGCTTCTCGCGGACCGGTGTCTGGGTCCGTGCCCCGGTGCATCACGCCAACATGCAGGCTGGCGACTATGTCTACGAAAAGAGCGCCTGCCTGCAGCACCGCTTCGAGCCAGATGGAGAGGATCGTGGCGAGGATCGCGGCTTCGCTGATCTTGTCAGCCACCAGCGACGCCTGCTGCATCCCATCACGCAGGCCGAGGCACCACCGGCGCCCAAGGCTGTGACCTTCGACCATGTGATGGATGCTTTGCGAGGCACGAACGAGTTTGAGTTGTACGTGCAGGGCTCGCCCTGGGGGCAGCGCCAACTCAGTTTTGTCGACATCGGTGTCGTGCGGGATGTCGTCATCGACGGCCATGACATCCATGTCGATGTCGTCATGCCATATGCGGGGCGCGAGACCTGGCTGGGTTGGTTTTCGGCAGAGATCGAAAAGCAGCTTCGGGAACGGCTGCGTGATGTGGGCAAGGTCGACGTGTGCCTCGTGCAGGATCCAAAATGGACGCCACAGCAGATGACAGACCGAGCCCGTCGCGCCATCGGACCGTCGGCATGAAACGACGGCAACAGGGGGAACCATGACGGTACAAACAGCAACTGCCAGCCAGCCGGTTACCATCGCGCTCAGCGCCGACACACTCTATCACGAAGCGGATCGGGTGACCGGTCTGTGGAAGGCCGAGACAGACGACACCATCCGCCTGTTCTGCGGCGAGGTCGTCGAGAGTGACTCACCAGGATCGGGTCGATCGGATGATCCTGACATCGAGCCCTTCCTCAGCCTGGATGGATCGCTCGAACTTCGAAAAAACCTGCATCTCGACAGTACCGAGTGTCTGGCGGCGCAGATCGGCTTCATTGCCATCGAGGCGTCGGACAATGCCACGACGTTGCGTCTCCTCATCAACGGCGTCGAAGTGCTGCGGCCACCTTCTGCCCAGGTTGTCCCTGACGCGCGGCAGTATCAGGAACTGTCGTGGAGTCGCTGGTACTACGTGGCCATCCCGCCCGATGTCCTGCGCCAGGGTGACAATGAGATCCGCCTGAGCGCCGTTGACGGTGGCGTGGGTTGGCAGCTCATGGTGGCGGACTACCGGGAATTCCCGAAAGGCATGGAGGGTCCGGTGGTGCTGCCCCATGACAGCTACCGCTGCGACGATGGCGCTGGCACGTGGATTCAGGAGCGCGGGGAATACGTGGTACGCCTGCTCCTCGACCGCTATCTGCCGCAAGGAGAACTGTTGACGCCCGTCCTCGATGGCGCCGGCGAACAGGAGGAACCGATCAAGAGCGACCGGACGATCGAGCAACTGCAGATCACCTGGGAGCCGGAAACGCCGCAGGGCATGGCGTCGGATACGGGTCTGGTGGTATCACTGCGCAGTGGCCCGCACCCAGCGCCGGATGCAGCAGGTTGGAGCGACTGGCTTGGGTGTGAGTCCGGCATGCGCGTGCCCGGTGTGTGTGGGCGCTATCTGCAGGTGCGAGCGGAATGGACCACAGCATCGCGCCGCCACTCCCCTTGCTTGCGGGGTCTGACGATCGACGCCCAGGTGCAGCTCGGATCAGGCCTGATGCCGCGGGTAGCGGGATTCGACAATGCCCGCATCCGGCGGTCCTCTGTGGACATGCCCGACGAAGACCCCCGCTGTCGTTCATTGCTCAGACTGCGGCAGGAATGTGAACTGGACGCGGTTGTCGCTGGGGCGCAGACCGAGTTCGAGCGCATCCAGCGTCTGCATCGCTGGGCTTATCACATCCCGTTGGGCGACTGCAGCCACTTCCCCTGGAACGGGCTCGACTGGATCGACCTGCGCCGGGGCGAAGACTGCAGCATCGAGCTCAATCAGTATTCCGCACGGCGACGCGACAAGATGTGCCTGTACCCGAATGTTGTGCTCGTGGCGGCTCTGCAGAGCTTCGGCCTGCCGGCGCGCCATTTGAACTTTCACAGCGAGGGTATGACGGGGCACGAGATCTGTGAGGTATGGTCGAACGACTACGGCAAGTGGATTCATCTGGACGCCACCCGCGACTATCACTGGTACGACCGCCGGACCCTGATCCCTCTTGATACGGAAGAGATCCACCGGGTACTCGTGGATCGGCTGGATGAGGTGGAAACGTGGGAGCGACCCTACCTGTATCGGCAGGACCTGGACGCCCTGGTGCAGGATCTGCCCATCGCCTACTGGGATGGAGACTACGAGCACTCTGTCGACGCCGGTGACCACGGGGCGCTGTTCCTGTTCCGCAGTTTCAGCCATTTCCGTGTGGTGCCGCGGTTCGACGTGTTCAGCCGACCAAGGCCGTTGCCCGTGAGTCAGGGGACAGAAGTCTGGTCGTGGGACGGGTATCTGAACTGGGCCGAGGACAAGGTGCCGCCCCTGCCACACTTCTCCCGACACACGAACCGCCGCGCCGACTTCTACCCCACCTTGAACCAGACGCGCTTCACAGCGCAGAGCCAGGGCGACGGTCGTCAGTTGAAGATCCTGCTGGAGACGTCGACGCCCGATTTCGCTGCCTTCGAGGTGAGCCTGAATGGTGGCGCCTGGCAGGAAGTGGACGTCGAATGGGACTGGGTACTGCGCGACGGCATGAACACCGCCGAGATGCGTTCGCGCAATCGGTCGGGTGTCGCCGGTATGGTGAGTGCGCTGTCGGTCGTGCCATGAACAGGATCTCTGCCAACGTGCCGATGACATCCCCGACTGGCAGTTGGCGAGGCCTATAGCAAGCAATGGACGCGACGGCATCGATGGTGGTGCAGGTTGGTCTGTTCGGGTGGTTCGCCGGGTTGTCTCGGTTGATCAATGCAAACGGTGATGGCCCATGAGCGTCCACGGAACAGTTCTCAATGCAGTGCAAGACTGTCTTGGCGCTGAGTTCATGTCCTTGTATCTGGTTGGCAGTCATGGTACGCCGCAAGAGATTGCTGGGAGCGACATTGACTACATCCTCGTGACCAAGAGCGATCTCCAAGGCGAGCGCTTGAATGGCCTCATGCGGGTCCGGGACGAACTGAGAGCGAGATTGGACCCTGAGATCGACTTCCTTCCACGGAGTATTGATCGATTGGTCACAAGGGGCCTCGGTCTCAAGAGGGAAGGTCGACTCGTTGGCGGAGAAGACATACGGGACCAGATCAAGACACCTCCCAAGGAGGAGCGGGATGAGTGGCTCACCTCGGTAGCCATGAAGTTTGTGATGGAGCTACATCACGCGGACGCTATCTCCAGCCACGATCTCACCTATCCCGATCAAGCCGACCACTACTTCGGGTATCCCGATTACGCATCGCCAAAACCCTTCGCTTGCCTCATGAGTCTGGGCTTTCTTGCGACGGCCTGGCTTTCCAAGCACCATGATGTGATCGTGACCGACAAACACCAGATTGCCGATCTCTATGACGTCCATATAGGGAGTGAGCGGCTTCCTTTCCTGAGAGATCTCTTCACTACGATTCGCGGCGAGCTTGGGTATCGGCTTCCGGCCAGCGAGATCCTGAGGGAGCGAGCACGCAACGTGTGCCAGAGCGCACTGCATTTCGAAAAGCAGATGCTCAAGAGGCTACAAGTGAATTCTTCCGCTGCTGCTGGCCGCTGAGTCCGGAGCAAGGCTTGATGAACTGTCTGAGAACTGCGTTGATGCCCCACCCTCTCCCGTCTCGATGTCTGTCAGCCGTGCGGGTCTACTGGCGAGAATTCCCGTGCGTGAGGCGGCGCCAGGCACGCATGGGTTGAATGACTCCTAGTCGGTGATCAGGGATCTCTGCCGCGGCACTTCACGCAGGCTTTCCGTATCACAGCCAGCACATAACGCCAACAGCCAGGCCAGGGCTCCGGGCCAGCACTGAGTGCCGCCGGTCAGGATGCGATACCTAGCGCAGGATCGGGTGGCCGAAACTGACGGGAAAGTTCTCACCGGTCGTCTGTGGGCGACTGTTATGCGGCGGTTTGCGGCCGCACCGGGTGCCGGTCTGCATGGTGAGGATGCTGTGTGCCCGACGAGGGCGCGGGTATCATCAATACCGAAGTCTGCCACAGAAGAGTGAGAGATAACATGACAGAATCGATCCACATCGAAACCCTGCGCGAACGTGCATCCGCTTCTGTTGAAGGTATGCGCGACATCAGCTACACGACGGGCCTGAGCGGCGGCGCGGCGTTGCCAGCGCCATGATGCGCCAAGTGTTTGCCCACCTCGACGGCCAGCACGTCTACCTGTTCACGGGGGCGCACGCCTTTTACGAATCCTTGGGCTTCAAGCGACAGGGCACAGGAATGGCTCTCGTCGTCGGCTCCTGGTTGCACAACGCGACCCGTTGAGCAGAGCTTCGCTACCCAAGCACCGTGGCAGTACCCTTCTGCAGCAGGCCTTTGGCGGCGAGGATCCGGTGGATTTCCCGGTGCCGTCAAAGATGCGCAGCACGCGGTTGAACTGTAGCTCAACGACCGGCATGCCGCGCATCCCCATCATCGGGATCTGCCGTTTGCGCCATCACCTGGTTGACGGTCTCTTCCAGGCATCATGCGAGAATCGCTAGACGACCTGCTCCCGCAGGTGATGGCAGATCTGTTCGGTCTGACCCGGATAGCGACGCTCGATCTCGGTTACCTGCTGCGACACCTGCTGCTGTCGATCCAGCGCCGACATGTCGTCCATGCTGCCGTAGTAGTTGAGGCGCCGGCCGAGGGCAAAGTGATCGCGCTGTTGCTCTGACATGCCCAGGAAACGATCCAGCTGTCCCAGGATATGTGGCTTGTCCTGCATCATCCGGCCTTCGACTTCCATCAACAGATTCACCGCGTGGTCGTTGGAGTAATAGCCACCGATGCCCTGCAGTCCCTCTGCCAGCAGACGCTGTTCGCGGATGAGTCCGTTTCACTCTGCAGCACGTAGCCCCCCGCCTTCCAGGTCTGTTCCAGGCGTGAGCCGACTTTCACGCCGATGGTGCGCACGCGAATGAAGTGCGGGTCGATCTCATTGAGGGCCCGCGCCGTCTGCATGGCGTTCTCCTGCCAGAGTTCGCGCCCGCCGAGGCCGACGATGAGAAACTCCGAGATCTCCATGCCTGCGTCGCGCGCCATGCGCCCCGCTTTGATGATGTCGGCAACCGTCGTGCCCTTGTGAATGCGCTCGAGGATCACGTCGGCGCCGGATTCCATACCGCAGTAGAGCCGGTTGAGCCCGGCCTCGGCGATCTCCGTCATCTCCGCGGGTGTGCGTCGCACCATGGTCGCCGCGCGACCATAACTGGTGATGCGCTCCAACGTGGGAAAATGCTGGCGGATCAGGGCCAGCACCTGCAGCAGGTCCGCCGTCTTCATCAGGAAGCTGTCGCCGTCCTGCAGGAAACAGGAGGTGAAGGGATGGCCCTGGTAGTACTGGGCGGCAGCCTCGATATCGGCACGGATCTCGGCGACCTTGCGGATGGAAAACGTCATGTCCTGGTAGTTGACACAGAAGTCGCACTTGTTCCATGGACAGCCGCGGGTCGTGCGGATCAGCAGGCTGCGGGCTTCGGCGACGGGGCGGATCGGGCCCAGTTCAAAGGGCGGTTGCTGATTCATGGTTGGTCCTGCCTGGCGACGTTGTCGCTGGTGATCGGCTTCGCACTTCGGGTATACTGTACAGCAATTCTTCCTGTCCGCGCCTGCCGGCGCATTTCGTGGAGTCAGGGACATGAACTTCGACCCCCAGTCTGTCTATCTGCACCGCACCGATGTGACAGGGACCGCCGCCCCCTTTGAGCGCTATCGGACCTTCGCCCGCGAGGCCCTGCTGCAACTGGAACTCCCCCTGCCGTCGACGGGGACGATTCTGCTGAATCCCAACGTCACCATCACAGCCGTGCCGGACGATCGCATCACCACCCACCCCGGTTTTGTCGCCGGTCTCGTCGATGCCCTGCAGGCGCAGGGTGTCGAGGGGGATCGCATACTCGTGGGCGAAGGCTGCGGCAGGGAGGATCGGGCCGAATGGGCCCAGATCAGCGGCTACACTGAGGGTCTGCGCCCCCTGGGCCTGGAGCTTGTGGATCTCGACCTGGCAGGGGGCGTGGAGGTCGTCATACCTGGAGGCATCGTCTTTGACAAGCTGACGTTTGCCCGACAGGTCACCGACTGTGCCTTCTACATCAATGTGCCCGTCGCCAAATGCCACAACCTGTCACTGACGACGCTGGCCATGAAGAACACGCAGGGCACGGTGCTCAGCCCGCAGCGTCACATGTGCCATATACAGGCCGAGGACCAGCCCTTTGCTGAGCAGGCCCATGAGATCACGGAGCGGGGTATCAGCCTGCACGAGGAACGGTTCTGCCACAAACAGTCCGACAAGACCGTCGCCCGCCTGCAGATGGGCATCCCGCAGCTGAGTGTCATCGATGGCTTGATCGGTCGTGATGGCACCGGCTTCAACGAGGGCAACAACCGCCCCCTGGGGTGGACCCTGATGGGGGCCAGCGAAGTACTCGTCGACGTCGTCGGCACCTACCTGATGGGGTTGGACCCGCGGGCGACACCGTACCTGCAGGTCGCCGCCGAGCGCGGCCTGGGCACAACCTGCATCGAGGACATCGACGTCATTGATCTGGCTGTGGCCGACCGGCTCAATTGTGCCGCATTGCAGCAACTGCGCTCGCAGCCGCCCCTGATGCCGTTGTTCCGCGTAGCGGGCCGACACACGCCTCGCTTCCGTGCCGATGGCAGTCTCGTACCCTGGGATCTTGATCGCATCAATCAGCACCGCCAGGCGCATCACCTGGCGACGATCGCTGCCTGAGCCAGGCCAGCACCGGGATCGTCACCGCCTCACAGTCTCAGTCGATGACGATTTCATCCACGAACAACCACGCGCGGTTGCCGGCGCCACTCTGGCCTGCAGGAATCTCGCGGTTGTGAATGTGAACTTTGACATAGCGCGTCGTCACGGTCTCGAAGCTGACACTGAGGGGGACGATGGTGGTTTCGGCGGGTTCATCGGCGGCCTCCCCGAGTTGCTGAAAGCTGTCGCCATCGGTGGAACCGAACACCTCGACCAGGGGACTGTGGTGTACCCAGTTCGGATGATCGTTCATGGATGTCAGCGAAACATTTGCGATGTCGACGGTCCCCCCCAGGTCCAGCAGCACAACCAGATCGGTGCCTTCGGCGCCCACCCACTGACCATCGGCGTACGAAGTGGAGCCGGTGACACCGTTCACCAGGGTTCCGGCGCCGTCCCGTGGTGGGTACTTGGGACTGGGAGCCGTGAGCAGCGTGACTTCCCTGCCCAGGGCTTTGTGCACGACAAACTGCTGCTGCGTCACGTCCGAGGCGATGACGCCATTGCTGCTGGCAATGGCCCTGAGTCGGGTACTTTGCGTCAGTTGCACGGGCTGAGAATACCGCGGTGATGCCAGCGTCGGCGTGCTGCCATCGATGCTGTAATTGATCTGCATGCCGTCGACGGCCGTGCCAAGGGTGACCACCAGGGCGCAGTCCGCCTGTGCTGGCTGCACGTCGAAAGTGACGTCGTAGAATCTGCCGCTGCGCAGGGTCTCGATCCCGGACAGCATTGGCGGGTAGGTGGTCAGCGCTGCGGGTTCGAGACGGCCCCAGGTCGTGAACAGGTGACCGATCATGCCCGGATGCTGCAGGCTGTAGGAGTGTTTGATCAGAGCCTGCACGGCGTCGACCCGCTGGTAGCTGCTGGGCAGAACCCTGAATCCTTTATCGAGAAACATCGGGATGGAGGCATAGGCGGCCATCGCCGTGTAGTGCCAGTCACAGATGACGATGTCTTTGGGGATCATGTCCACAGCCGGGGCGGTGCCATTGAGCGACGACTCCCACGCACCGTAGCCATGCACCGTGCCATCGATGAGGCGGTCCCCCCACATGAACATTTCCAGGCCCTGCTGCGTCACGAAGTGGTCGTGGAACTCGTTGAGGACCCGCGCCAGCAGGGCCGCCGGATCCTGGCCCTGCGTGTTGGGGGCAAACTCGGAGTCCAGAAGAAAGATCTCGTCCATGCCGACGTGTATCCCGTCCGCGCCGAAAGCGGCGATGATTTCGTCGATCAGCGGCAGGACGATTTCGTTGACCCGGGGATTCGTCGGATCCCACTCGCGACAGTAGATGCCCTCGTTCTCCGGGAAAGCGCCCGGCGTCAGATCCAGTTCCGGATATTGCGTCAACAGCGGGAAGGTCTGGCCCGCCCATGACTGGTGGCCCAGGGACTGAAACTCGGGGATGAGACGGATCCCATGGCGACGGCAGATCTCGGCGAACTGCCTGGCCCCCTTGCGTGTGATGTAACGCGTGCCCTGGCGCAGTTCCGGATGCGACTGAAAGTCGAAGCTGTAGTCGACTTCCAGAATGATGAGATTGATGCCACGGGCTGCCAGGGAGGGAATCGTCTTGCCCAGTTCGACCAGCAGCGAGTCGGACGTCCAGCTGAGCAGGTGAATGCCGACAACCTCTCCGGGCCCGGGGGCGGGTTCGACGCTGCGTTCAGGTGCCGGCGCGCAGTGGCACAGGAGAAAAGCCAGTGCAACAAGGACAGCACCGCTGCAGGTTTTCACGTCTCATGCTCCGTTTATGGTTTGTAGGCTTGGCTGATGTGACACAGCATAGGCAGGCCCTGCTGCCGCAGCCAGGCCCTGCAGAAACCCTTCGACCTTGACGTGCCCCGTTCCTTGTGCTGCATTGACGGTCCCTCTCGCCAGGACTCAACACTGTGACCCGGACCCCTGAAATCATCTACGTGGCGCCAGATGGCGACGATCGCTGGTCTGGGCACCTCAACATCCGATCTGCAGCAGGCGATGATGGCCCGCTGGCGACGCTGGAAGCGGCGCGCACCACTGTACGCCGCCTGGCCACGACGGCGGGGCGCACAAGCAGCATCCGCGTGTATCTGTGTGCCGGCACCTATGCCCGGCTGGAGCCCTTTGTGCTGGGGCCGGAGGATTCCGGCACGGCCGAAGCGCCCGTCATCTGGTCCGCCGATGCAGGGGCCGAGGTGCGCCTCACCGGCAGCCGCCCGGTCAATCGCCCAGTCGATCTCCCAGTCGATCTCCCAGTCGACACATGGCACCTGGTGTCCGACTCTGCGACCCTGGCCCGCCTGGCACCCGCCGCCCGGGGGCACGTTGTCGAGATCGACCTGGCTGCCGCCGGCGTACCACCCCTGGCCGACATCGCGCCGCGGGGCACGCCCGATGTGGAGTTGTTCTGCGGGGGCCAACGCCTGGCGCGCAGCCGCTGGCCAAGGAATGGCTGGCTACGCATCACCGACGTGCCTCAGTCCGGCCCGACGCGCATGAACGAGGGCCTGGAACGGGAGAAGCGCTTCGACGGGGTTCCTGTGGGCCGCCACTACGGCTATGTCACCTACGATGGCGAACGGCCCCGCGCCTGGGCCGACAGCGGCGATCTCTACACCAACGGCTACTGGACCTGGGACTGGAGCGATTCCTTCCAGCGCGTCGACCGCCTGGATGCAGAGCGGCGCGAAATTCATTTCGCCGAGCCGCACCACCACTACGGCTATACCCGCAATCAGCGCTTCTACTTCCTCAATATTCTCGAGGAAATTCTGCAACCCGGGGACTGGTGCCTCGATCGCGCCCGGGGTGTCATCTTTCTCTGGCCGCTGGCAGATCGTCTGGACGTACACATTTCCCACATCGATGGGGCCCTCGTCGAGTTGCGCGACTGTTGCCACGTGCACCTCGAGAATCTGCATGTGGAGTACGGCCGCTGCGGCGGCGTACTCATCACCGGCGGGCAGGGCAACCGCGTGCGCAACTGCACGCTGCGTCTGCTCGGGGGTGATGCCATCGTCATCGACGGCGGCACCGACCACGGTGTCGAAGCGTGCGAGATCACCGAAGTCGGCTTGCAGGGCATCCACCTGCGCGGCGGCGACCGCAGGACTCTGTCGCCCTCGGGGCACTTCGCCATCAACAACCACATCCATCGTTTCAGTCGCTGGGTGCGCACCTATCAGTGGGCGATCAACCTCGACGGCGTCGGCCATCACGTGGCGCACAACCTGATCCACGATGCCCCGCACGAAGCGCTGTATCTGCGCGGCAACGACCACGTGATCGAATTCAATGAGATTCACGATGTTGTGCAGGAGACCGGCGACTCCGGTGCCCTGCATACCGGTCGTGATGTCACCTGGCGTGGCAATATCATTCGCCACAATTACATCCATCACCTGCAGGGAGCGGGTCTGCACGGCGTCGTGGCGATCTACCTCGACGACTTCGCCTGCGGCTTCACCGTCTACGGCAATCTCTGCTGGAAGGCCGGTCGCGGCACGCTGATCGGCGGTGGCCGTGACAACGTCGTCGAGAACAATCTCTACGTGGATTGCTGCCCGGCGGTACACCTCGACGCGCGCGGTCTGAGTTGGGCTGCCTACTACTACGACGGCACCTATGACGTGCTGCGCGAGCTGCTGGCCGAAGTCGACGGCCTGCAGCCGCCCTACGCCGACCGTTACCCCCTGTTGCTGTCCTACTACGATGGTGAGCCTGCCGTGCCCAAGAACAACCACTTCGTGCGCAACGTCTCCTATGGCGGCCGGTGGATGGATCTGTATGACTTCTTCGCCTATGACCTGTCGGTTGTCACCGTCGCTGACAATGTCATCGGCGACGACGTGTTGTACCGGCACCTGGCCGAGCCGCCAGTGGACGATCTTGAGCCGTACTACCTCGATATCGACCGTCTTGAGGGCTATGTCATGGCCCGGCGGGAGGACTCCGGGGCACTGTTTCCCGACAACCTCGTCGTTGATGGGGATCCTGGATTTGTTGATCTCGCAGGTGGCGATCTGCGCCTGCGTCCCGATGCCCTCGCCTTGCAGCGCGGCTTCCAACCCCTGCCCCTGGAGCGGATGGGGCTGCTGCCCGGTCCCCCGCCGGGAGCACCAGCCCGCTCCTAGCGCAGAGAGATCCGCCGCACGAGGATCGTCTTGCAGGGCCGCCCCTGGGCGTCGGCTACGTTGAAGTCCGAGTAGGCGATCAGGGCTTCCTGCTCACCCACGGCGAGCACATCCGCGTACGAGCAGGTATCCCGCTGCAACGCCAGTGGCGGCACAACAGCGACCCTCTCGCTCCAGGTCTGCGCCGCAGAATCGGTCGTGGCCCGCAGGAACAACCCCGGTCGTCCGTACGCGGCAAGTGTCACACCACAGGCGAGATTCACGAGGGCAGGCCACACACCCAGATCGTCGAACCACCGGGGTATCGACCACGTGTGACCGCCGTCGGTGGAACGAGATGAGTACATGGGCCCGACGCCGTGACCATCCGTGGTGCGCAGCAGGCAGAATACGGAGCCGTCCGCCAGGAAGGCGATGTTCGGCTCGGTGAAACCATCGCGGCTGGCCGCGTCCGGATCGGTCGCCGGATCAGGTTGATACGGAATTTCACCGAGGAAATCCCAGGTGTGCCCGGCGTCCGTGGAGCGCAGGAAGCGCGCCGCCAGCTGTTGCTGCACATGGCCATGCACGAGCCGCTTGCCGTAGTCGACGCCCCAGAGGCTGCCGTCGGGGGCCGGGACGATTCGCTGCAGCCAGGGGAAGGTGAGAACGCCCATGTAGAGTGTGCGAATGGCGCCGGGGATACGGACCTCGGCGTGCTCTTCCAGCCACGTGTCCGAGCCCGCACGCCGGCGGGTGAATCGGTACCCCGCCAGCTCTGCTGGTACCTGCGCCGCGTCGAACACGGTGAGCGGATGACCGTAGCCACCGCTGGTCTCACCCAGGGATGGCGGCAGCAGCTCGAGGACCGTTTCAGGGGCAACCGACCGTTGTTGCACCTGGCGCAGCAGATCCCCATTCGGCAGCTTGATCAGCTTTGACGTCAGTATATCTGTCACAGCCGCTTCGGCGGGTTGCCAGCTCTGACCTTCGTCCGCCGACAGCAGCACACGTCTGGGCATACCGTAGGCCGTGGCCGAGTCGGCCTCGACGTGGAAGGCCACCGCCAGTCGGCCATCCGGCAGCCGCTGCACGGCGGGAAACTGCCACGGACCCCACTGGCGCAGGTCCGCCGGCGCCTGGGACACCACGACCGGTTCATGCAGGACGATGGTGGGGGGCATGTCTCAGAAAACCTTGATGAACCGCTTGTGGGCTTTGATGAGACGATGACCCAGATCCATCACCTGCGCACCATTCAACTGTGCACACACCGGATCCGCGCGCAGCGCCTGCAATGCCATCCGTCTGTCGCCGGCGAAACAGGCATCGATCACCTGCAGGTTCAGTTCGGCATAGGGCGTGATGAAACCGACAACGGCTTGCGGCAGATCACCGAGGCCGATGGGAGCAAAGCCGTTGGCGTCGATTCGTACCGCCGTCTCCACCACGGCATCGCCGGGCAGATTGCCGATCTGCCCCGTATTCGGCAGATTGCCGACATCGACGAAGACCTGCCCCTGGCTGTGGGCGTTGATGATGTCCGCCGCCGTCTCCCGGCTGCGCTGGAGGAAGTCATCCGGAATCCCCGCCGTCAGCCACGTCTGCAGGCGCTGTTGCCGGGCGCTGAAGCCGTCCCGTCGTTGCTGGATCGTGGTCCGCACGATCTTGTAGGTCCGCATGTTCTGCTTCGACGTGATGAACCACGGGAAGTACTCACACGTGTGCCGGTCCCCCATGTATGGCAGTACACCCGTCAGACGGAACAGCTCCGTCGCCACTTCACGCTTGGAGGAGAAACCCATCACGTCCTTGTGCGCCGCCGCCAGCAGGTTGGTCAGACTCTGGCGCTTGAGTTTGCCCTCCAGATCCGCGATGATGTCGATACCGCGCGCTCTGATTTTGGTCATCCAGAAAAAGTGGTTGAGACCACCGTACTCCACGGCGATCTCCTCCTCACTATCGAGCTTGTAGTAATCTTTGAGGAACCGCAGGTTCTCGAACAGGCCGTGACAGAGGCCAACGACGGGGCCCGTGCAGATACGGGTGAGCACGTCGGTGAGTGTCGCCATGGGATTGGTGTAGTTGAGCACCACCGCACCCGGTGCATACCGGTTGATCGCTTCGGCAAGATCAACAAAAGGACCGAAGTTGCGCAGCGTACGGGCCCAGCCCCCGGGCCCACTCGTGTCGCCTACCGTGTGGTAAATACCGAAGTCTTCGGGGATGGCCAGATCGTGGGCCATGGCGTCGAAGCCGCCGGTCGAGATGGTGATGATGAAGTAGTCACCGCCGTCAAAAGCTCTGGCCTGGTTGCTGGTCGCGGCAACGTTGACCTTGATCGCCAGCTTCTTCGCCGTCTGCTGAATGACCTTCCGGATGAATTGCGCCTGTTTCAGATTGGTGTCGTACAGCATGTACTCGGCGTCGGCCAGGGCCGGCGTCAGCAGCATGTCTTTGACGATGTTGGGCGTCCATGCATTCGAGCCACCTCCGACGATGACGATCTTCATATTGCTGGCTCCGGTGCTGGTGGAACGTGTGAGTACCGTGGCACGCTACAACCGACCTTCCTCAATGTCGTAGAGATCGAACCACACGTAGATGGGCCGCTCCGGTGGCAGGTACTGGGCGACGTACTGCTCGAGATGGACCTGCAGTTCCGGCGACAGATCACTCATACGCTTGTCGCGCATCTGCCAGTTCCATTGGGTGATCTGTGCAGCGGTGCACCCGGACTGCTCGGCGAACCAGGCACCGACCTGCGCATCCGTTGCGCCCGTGGCAATGAAGTCGTGCAGGTCTTCGTGGTTGACGCCGGTGAAGGTCTCGAGTTCTTCGCACAGGGAGCAGGGCCAGTAGTGGTAGTCCCCGTTGACTCCCAGCAACTCAGCGCGGCACTTGTCCACACAACGTGCCAGAATGACAAAGCCTCCGACCATGGCCCGGGGACCCCGGGGTGATTCCTGCCGCAGGTCCCGCACGCATTGCTGCAGTTTCTCTTCGTTCATTGTCACCTTGCTAGTGGAATTGCGGTAGCAGGTCGGCAGATGCCGCCAGCAGTTCATCGAGCATGGCTGCCGCGTCGCGCGGCGGGATCGCCATCTCGTCGATCAGCAGTGCCTGCAGGGCGGCATTGCGGTCCCCTTTGACGGCGGCATCCGCCACCAGTTCGTGCCAGACGAAACGTTTCTCCAGAATGCCCTTCAATACCTGCGGTGCGTCGCCCATCGTCAGGGCCCGCGCCCCGGCGCTGTCCGTCACCGCCTCCACCTCCACCTCCGCCGTCGTCGGCAGATTGGGAATGGCGGAACCATTGGCCACGTTGAGAATGCAGACCTGCCGCCGACCCGTCGCCATGGAGGCGATCAGTGTTGCCAGCCCTTCCCCGTGGACGCCCTCTTCCTGGCGTTCAGGCAACTGCACATCCTGCAGAATCCTGTCGAACTCCAGCAGGAACTGCGCCCGCACATCTGCCGAGGCAGGTTCTCGGTCCGGCATGGGATGGGACGCGTCATAACCGTGACGGCGCGCCGAATCGGCCAGCGTATAGGGCAGTGCCTGCTGTTCGGCGACGCGGGCAGCGAAGGAATAGAACTCGATGATATGGCCGTCATCGGGATAGACGATGCGATAGCCGTAGGCCGCCGACAGGTCCGCACTCATGGCGTGATCCGCCGGCCCGTCCGCCGCCTGCGTGCGCTGCAGGAGGTCTGGCAACAGGTCACGCCCCCGATGGCGCAGAGCGGTGAACCAGTAGTAGTGGTTGGTGCCGATCCAGCGGCACTCCAGTTCGTCTGCCGGCACGTTGAGCAGCTTCGCCGCTGCCGCAATGCCGCCCTGCACGCCGTGGCAGATGCCGATGGATGTGATGGGTGAGTATTTGTGCAGCGCCCGCATGATCGCCGCCATGGGGTTGGAATGGTTGAGCAGAATCGCCTGCGGACAGCGCTGCTCCATACGTTCACAGATGCACATGTACGCCGGAATCGAGCGCAGCCCCATCATCATACCCGCCGGACCCGCCGTATCACCGATGACCTGGTGAATGCCGTACTTCGCCGGGATGTGCATGTCGGCGTTGTGATACCAGGATCCGTAGACGTTACGCGTGACTTCGGCGCCGCTGCCACCGATGGAACTCACGGCGAACCCCGCACCATCGAGTGTGTCATCGAGATCCGCCGACGCACGCACACGCAGGCCCGTGCCGGATTGCTCTGCCAGCCGCCGTCCCGTGGCGGCCATACGCTCCGCCTTCTCTCCGTCGATGTCGTAGAGCACGACTTCCGACCCGGACAGGTCGGTTGCCAGAGCCAGGTCGGCGAGCACGCGGGGGAAATACAGGCTGCCACCACCGAGGCACGCGATCTTCGTGTCTGCCACTGGTCCTCCAACTGGGGAATCGGGTTGTTGTCCGTTGTGCTCTGGCTGCAATGGCGACAGGATAGTGAATTCTGCCCGTTGATGTCAGAGGCGCGCCGGCGTCAGCAAACGCCAACCATATTCACACGAGTCCATGCTCCACGCGGCGGATATGAAGCCGCTGCTGTTGTTCACCCAACATGACGAAGTACGCCGACCAACCACCCATGCGCACGCGCAGATGCCGGTATTTCTCTGGCTCAATCAAGGCTCGTTTGAGTTCTTCCGCATCCGTAACCGTCACCGTGAGCATATTGCCACCCATGCCGACGAAGGTATCGATCAGCCCCGCAAGCCTCTCGGTGCCGGCGACCCCTTGCAGCCCGGAGGAGGAGAACCGCAGGTCGATGGGTGCGCCCGCTGCCAGATCGGCGACCGGCATCTTGAGATAGGAGCCGATGGCCGCCGTCGGGCCGGACATGTCGGCACCCAGCGCGGGTGAGAAGTTGGCGGCTATGGCCTCGCCAGCAAAGCGGCCATCTGGGGTGGGACCGACTTCCTTGCCGATTTTCGCATACCACGAGAACGTGCCGACACTGATGGGAAAGATGGTCTGCGGATAGCGGGCCGCATGGAACCGTGAGCGCTCGACGAACCAGGCCATCATCTCACGCCCGATGTCATCTGCATAGTCGTCGTTGTTGGCGAACCTGGGGCAACGCGCCAGGATGCGCTGGCGAAGATCGTCGTGCCCGTCCCAATTCGCTTCCAGCGCTTCGACGAGTGCCGCCATCGTGATGATGCCGTCGTCGAAAACCATCTTGCGGATCGCCGCCATCGCGTCGATGGCATTCGCCACAGCCTCACCCATTACGTGCCAGATGGTATAACGGGCGCCGCCGCGGATCACATCCCGTTCGTTGGCCACACAGTCCTGGGTCAAGGCGGAAAGGAACGGGTTGTACTTGTACTTGCCGTGTGAGCTCTGCTCGAGTGTGCCATCGGCCAGACCCGTGCCGATGAAATCAATGCCCTGCTGAAGTTGGGTATCGAGCTGGATCTTCCACGCCTGCAGCAACTGGTCGAATTCGGTGAAACCCAGCGGATCCCCTGTGTCGGGCCCCAGCGGGCCCAGGACCTTGGAACGCCCCCGATACAGGACCAGTTCGAGAAACAGCAGAAAATTCATGCCCCGGAGAAGTTCCTGATCGGACTTGCCCTCGATCATCGTCTCCCAGCAGTTGGAATTGGCGTAGTCGCGCGCGTCCGCCAACGGCACACCCAGATCCACATAGGCCGGCACAAGAACATCGTCGTTGTTCACGTAGGGCATGCCGCCCCCGGTCTTGAGTACGTCTGCCGTGCGCGACAGCAGGTCCCGGGGAGAATCCCGATGCAAGCGCACGGTGACGACAGGACTTGTGAAGGCGAATTTCTGCAGTGCATTCAGACAGAGGTAGGTGAGCTCGTTGGTGCCATCCGAACCATCGGGCAGGACGCCGCTGAGCAGAATGTTCTGACCAAAGTGGTTGATGGCGTCGGCGGCGTCCGTAGCGAAACTGAAACGTTTGCGATGGCCCACGTCGCCCACAGAGGGTCCGCCGTCGACCGTCACCCCCCCACGGGGCTTGCCGCTGGCTTTGCCATCAGCCACTTCCTCGGCGGAGACAAAGAAATTCTCCCGACAGATCTGCGCCCGGTCGTTGAAGCGCAGCCAGAGACTGTCGATCAGTTCCTGCGCCTTGGGGAGCGTGATCTGTCCCGCGCCAAGCTCCGCCTGCAGCGACGGATGCAGATACTGATCCAGACGACCGCAGGAGAGCTTGGTGCCGGTGGAGAACAGCGCGTAGTGCACAAACCAGAAGGACTGGATGGCTTCGTGAAAACTGCGGGCAGGGAACTCGGGAACGCGGCGGCAGACCGCGGCAATCTCGACCAGCTCCGCCCGGCGGGCCGCCGACAGTGCCGCTCCCGCCGCCAGTGCCGCCGCGAGATCCGCGTAACGATGCGCCATGCCGATGACGGCGCGGCTCTCCACGATCATCGCCTGGTAGTGTGCCAGCACCGCGTCTCGTTCTGCCGAAGGTTCTCGCCCCGATACCTCGGCCACTTTCCCCTCGACATCTGCAAGGATGCTGGACAGTCCTCGTCCGAGGACGTCGTAGTAGTAGGGTGTCTTATGCGACAGACCCGCGCCGATGGACGAGCCCTCGGCGCGCGCCTGGTCCCGTTCGGCGTGGCTGGCGTAGTCGGCCACATTCGTGCGCACGATGACGCCCTCCGCCACACAGTTGCCGACGATCAGGTCGTCCGCTTCGATGGTGATCGGCATCTCGGCCAGCACCTGAGCAAAGGCTTGCGCGTGCCGGACGACGAGGGGCAGCGGCGCACTGTCGGGGTCTTGCTGCGGCACCGAGTCCGGACACCAGGCCATTTGTTTCGTCGTCATCCGCTCCTGCACAACCGCCAGCAACCGACGGATGCGTTCGGTACACGTGCGCAACTCCATGTCCTGCCTTGCCTGCGCGAGAGGCTCGACCTGGGTGAGTTCGCCTACGTCAATTGTCATGTCTCATCCCCCGACCTGTACCGTGAGTCCTTCGCCGCGACAGATGTCGGCGAGGGACGTCATGTATTCTTCGCTCTGTGTCTCTTCGTCCGCCAGGACGAAGGGCTGATCGATCCACCCGTACTTGGCGCCGGCAGCACCATTGTATGGTAGCAACACGATGTGATGCAGACCGAGGCCCGCGACGAATCGTGCCGCAGCGCCGATGTGCCGGGCGCTGTCGTTGATGCCAGGAATGCAGGGCACCCGGATCTGAAGGTCCGGATGCCACGTGGCCAGCCGTTGCAGGTTTTCCTGGATCACCCGGTTGGAAACCCCCGTCATGCGACGGTGCAGCGCGTCATCGACGAATTTCAGGTCGAACAACAGCAGGTCCGCCACGTTGGCCAGCATGGAGATCACATCCCAGCGCCCGTAGCCGGTCGTTTCCAGCGCCGTGTGGATCCCGCGCTGCTGACATGCGAGCAGGAAGTTGTAGGAAAAGCTGAACTGCCGCGCCGGCTCGCCACCACTGAGGGTCACGCCGCCACCGGACCGCTCGAAGAAGGGCCGGTCGCGCGCCACATCGTCGACGAGTTCATCGACGGTGATCCTGCGGCCGGCGACTTTGAGTGCCCCTGGGTAACAGACCTCCGCGCACTTGTCACATACCGTGCACTGGGAGCGGTCCAGGGCGACAACATCGCCGCCGTCGCGCTGCAGCTTCGACAACGCCCTCTCGGGACACACCTCCAGACACAGCCAGCATCCGGTGCAGCGATCACTCTGATAGAGGATTTCCGTATCGTGACGACGGGATTCCGGGCTGTGACACCAGGCACAGCTGAGCGGGCATCCTTTGAGAAACACCGCCGTGCGAATCCCCGGGCCATCGTGGGCGGCGAACCGGTCGATGTCCAGCAGCAGTCCTTCAACAGAGCCAACCGCTGCCACACCGCGGGCATCCGGCGTCATGACGGGGACTTCAGTCAATCCCCCAACACCCCCGCCAGAGCCAGCAGATTTTCATTCGACACCAGATTCTCCGTCGATGCGGC
>ERZ890510.876-NODE-876-length-21751-cov-22.557338_pt1 | contig 21751 bp, 18 predicted proteins | sample MGYA00521265_ERZ890510 | MGnify/ENA primary metagenome ERZ890510 (study PRJEB32303, sample SAMEA104408624) | aquatic metagenome | biome: Brackish water; feature: Chemocline; material: water | place: Baltic Sea | collected 2014-10-26T21:54:00 | depth 110 m ...
GCACTCACCGGCGACGACGTCACAGCCGGCGACGAAAAGGAAGCGCGTCGCGTATTTGACCTAGACGGCCCGCAGTTGATCTCTGTCATGACCGGGATCTCACAGGGCAATTACCTCTCGGGACGCAAACTACGAAACGAACCGCACATGTTTATTGGAGCCGTTGAAAACCCCACGGCTCCTCCCCTGGAATACCGCGTAGATCGTGCGCTGAAGAAGGTCGACGCTGGTGCAAAATTTATCCAGTTGCAGATCTGCTACCAACCCGAGATGCTAGAAAACTTTATGAGAGGGTGCGTTCTCAATGGCGTTTCCGAGCGCGCCGCGCTCCTGCCCACCGTAGTTTTTACCAAGAGCGCGCGCCCGCTTGGCTTTATGGATACTTCAGTACCTGGAATTAGCGTTCCTCAGGCAGTAATCGATCGGGTCGCCAACAGCGAGGATCAGGCTGAAGAGTCTTATCAATTAGTGAAGGAACAGGTTATCCACGCATTGGGACTCCCCGGTGTTGCTGGCATCCACTTCACTGATTTTCGCCATGACGGGAGCCTGCAAAGGGTGCTACAAGAATTAGGGCTTGGCCCCAAGGAACACAATCGGCAACCACAGGAGGATGCAAGTGCATACAGTAGTTAGTTCGCCCAATAAGACCGTCACCATTGGGTCTGACCAACCCTTTTGCATAATTGGCGAGCGCATCAACCCGACCGGGCGCAAAGCTTTCCAGGAGCAGTTGCGCGCAGGCGATCTGTCATCAGTTGCAATTGATGTGCACGCCCAGATTGCTGGCGGAGCCACCATGCTTGACGTCAATATGGGTGCACCCTTCGTTGACGAACCTGAGATGCTCGCCAATGCGATCAAATTGATTCAATCCATCACGGACCTGCCCCTGTGCATTGACTCTTCCGTGTTCGAAGCCCTGGAGGCCGGGTTGGCTGCCTATGAAGGAAAGGCGCTAATCAATTCGGTCACCGCGGAGGACGAGCGGATGGAAATGATTTTTCCGCTAGTCAAAAAATACGGCGGCGCGATCATCGCTCTGCCTAACGACGAATTTGAAATCCCTGACGCACCGGAACGACGACTCGAACTTGTTGACCACATTGTTCGTACGGCGACCGACAAATACGGGATTCCGATTGAAGATATTGTCATCGATCCGCTCGCGATGCCCATCGGAGCGGACTCCACCATGGTTGTTCGTACTTTGGAAACAATCCAAATGATCCGGGAGAAATACGACCTCAACACGACCCTGGGCGCATCCAATGTGTCCTTCGGCATGCCGGATCGACACACTTTGAACTCCGTTTTTATCCCGATGGCCATGCAGTCCGGTCTCACCAGCGCGATCATGGATTCCCGAACTGACCAAATTGTGACCGCGGTTCGAGCAGCAGACCTGATGAAGGGCAATGATGAATGGGGCGCAAATTGGATTGCGGAACACCGGGCCAAAATCGCGACAGCCAGTTAGCGGGCGTGGCAATGCACGGGAATTCGCAGAGTTCGAGAGGCTGCCGCAGTGACTAACTCCTTCGCCCCTTTCGGCTCCTTGGATGAGGTGTCCGATAGCGCTGAAATAGATTCGCCGCTCGCGCGGGTAGACATCAGTTTCGAACCCAGTGAGAAAACCGTCCGCGTCCCCTCTGGTGTCTCGGTGTTTGATGCCGCAAGCTGGAATGGCTTAGCCATCGACTCAACGTGTGGCGGACATGGGACGTGTAAAAAATGCAAGGTCCAAATCCTAGAAGGAAGTGTCCCGGTCACCAACCTAGATTCGCGCGCTTTTAAACAGGAAGACCTCGATGCTGGTTGGCGCCTGGCCTGTGTATCCCCTGCAACGAACTCAATTAAAGTGCGCATTCCTCCAATGACCACTCGACCGAAGGCTTCCACTGTGGGCGTGGGGCGCCAAGTGATTCTGCGACCGTCGGTTATTAAGCGCTTTATTGAGGTGATAGAGCCTTCGTTGACGGATCAACGCTCCGACTTGCGGCGCGTCCTTGACGAGATCGATGACCTCACCGTAAACATCGACCCGCAACTGATTAAGGAATTACCTAAGGTGTTGCGCGGTTCAGACTACAAAGTCACCTGCATAGTCGTAGCCGATATGTTGGTTGCCATTGAGCCGGGCGACACTACGTCGGCGCTTTACGCGATCGCCTACGATCTGGGAACCACCACGGTGGTGGCCTCACTGATGGATCTGTCAACCGGAACCCCGTTGGCGGTCGCCTCTATGCTCAACAAGCAGCAGCCATTCGGCGCTGATGTGATCAGCCGAATCAGTGCCACCATGCTCGACGAAAATGCATTGGACAAGCTACAAGAGCTGGCACATGCGACCCTGGGTGAACTCACCAACGAAGTGTGTGTGCAAGCTGGAATCGACCCTGAAGAAGTGTTTGAAATCGCGATCGCCGGAAATGCGACGATGGTGCAAATCGCCCTAGGAATCGACCCTGAGCCCCTTGGCGTCGCCCCCTTCATCTTGGCAACCGGGAGCTACCCCACTTTTTTGGCCAACGAACTTGGCGTCTTCTTGCACCCGCGCGCTCGCGCGTATCTCTTCCCTGCCCTCGGTGCTTACGTGGGTGGAGACATTATTTCCGGGGCGTTGGCCACAGGAATGGACCGAGACAAACGAATTCGACTGTTTATTGATATCGGTACCAACTGTGAAATCATCCTTGGAGATGGAGAGAGACTGATCGCAACAGCCGCTCCCGCCGGGCCGGCGTTCGAGGCCGCATCGATTCGGTGCGGAATGCGGGCAGCAGCGGGTGCGATTGAAGTAGTCACACTTACCGACACCGATGTCCTGATTCAGGTGATTGAAGACGCCGATCCAATTGGACTCTGCGGCTCGGGCCTGGTCGATGCGGTCGCGGAACTGGCCCGAATGGGGATCGCCGACCCTTCCGGCCGTTTTATGACCGATGAGGCCATTAAGGACAAGTGGCCCGCGCTCGCACACCGAATGGTCACAATTGATCAGCAACGCGCATTCATCCTCTCATTTGATCACAACAATGAGGCGGGAGTGTTTATCTCGCAGCGAGATGTACGCGAGCTCCAGTTTGCGAAGGCCGCGATTTCTACCGGTTGGAAGATGCTTCTCGAGGAATTGGAAATCGCCGAGGAAGATATCGCTCAAGTTTTACTCGCCGGATCCTTCGGCACTTATCTTTCGGCCAAAAACGCCATCGCGATCGGCTTAGTACCCAAAATTCCGGCTCTACGAGTGATCAGCGCCGGAAATGTGGCCGGAGAAGGGGCCAAAATGGTCCTCCTTTCTGGCCCGGAACGCAATGGTGCCACCGCGTTACTGCGCGAAATCGCCTATTTGGAGCTCTCCGATCGCACCGATTTCAATGATCGGTTCGTCGATGAGCTGGCCTTTCCAACTTAAGCCACTAAAACTAATTTCAGGAATGGGATATAAGTGGGACAAGTTCTGATATATCATAAGCAGATGAGCGATTCCTTGGCTAGTCAGGCGTATCAAAGTATTCGCCGCCTAATTGTTACCGCAGAATTGCCCCCGGGTGCAGTGTTATCGGAATCTGAGCTACAAAATTCCCTTGGCTTGGGCCGCACGCCCATCCGCGAGGCACTGCGAACTTTGGCAACTGACCATCTCGTCGATGTCTATCCTCGGCGCGGGATGTTCGTGGCTGGGATTGACGTTCGCGACCTGCGGGCACTCAGCGAAGTGCGTTCCGTTCTCGAACCCTTTGCTGCAGGTGTTGCCGCCGAAAAACGTGACGATGGCGACGTCGCCGCGATCGACCAGCTGCTCGCTGAAATCCGAGAGCACAAGACAATGGATATTCGGACTCTGATTGATCTTGATGAACGAATTCATCATCAGGTGTACGCAGCAACACACAATTCATTTTTGATCTCTGATCTGAACCGGTACTACACCCACGCTCTTCGCATTTGGTTCCTAGCTTTGGACAATGTTGCAAACCTGGGTGAAGCTGTTGAACAACACTCAGAGTTGCTTTCCGCCATTCGGGATTCACATGTTGACCTTGCAGTAAAAGTTATGACCAGTCACATTAATGATTTTGAAGACGAAATGCGCAAGGCTCTGTAATACCTAAAGCACACACCCAATGAAACCGAACCAGTAAAGGAAATAAAATGAGTGCACTGCCATCAAAGGCCAAGGTAGTAGTAATCGGCGCAGGAATCGTGGGAAACTCTGTTGTATATCATTTGGCAAAGCTCGGTTGGAAAGACATTGTTCAGGTTGACAAAGGACCATTGCCTAACCCCGGCGGATCGACCGGACACGCGTCAAACTTCATTTTTCCCGTTGACCACTCCAAGGAAATATCAGAGCTAACCCTCGACAGCATGCGCCAATACAAGGAGTTTGGTGTATTCGTGGAATCTGGCGGTATTGAAGTGGCGCGCACCCCAGAGCGCATGCAGGAATTTCACCGAAGGTTGCAGTCGGCTCGCGCATTCGGCATTGATCACTCTTCATTGCTCACACCTGAGGAAATCAAAGCAATTGTCCCTTACATCGACGAGACAATTATTCTCGGTGGCTTCCAAACCACTTCCGCCGGAGTTGTTGACTCGCTCCGCATGGGAACACTGATGCGTGAAGACGCAATCGAAAAGGGTGCTCTCACAGTGAGTGCTAACACTGAGGTGCTCGACATTGTCGTTGAAGATGATCGGATCAAAAGCGTCGTCACGGACAATGGTGCGATCGAATGTGATTACGTTGTGATTGCAACCGGATGTTGGGGGCCCAAACTTGCGGCCATGACCGGGACTTCTATTCCCTTGACTCCGGCCGTGCACCAAATGAAGGACATTGGGCCGGTTCCGATGTTCCTCGATGCCAAGTCGGATATTGAATACCCGGTAGTGCGCGATATGGATTCGAATATGTATGAGCGCCAACATGGCACGGGTCTTGAGATTGGTTCTTATGCTCACCGCCCGATCTTGTACAAGGTGGAGGACATCCCGAGCAACGCCGAAGCGGCGCTCTCCCCCACGGAATTTCCGTTCACCCAAGAGGACTTTGATCTACAAGATGAGCACGCACTTGAGCTCATGCCTGAAATTGTTGGGGACGAGTCAATCGGCGAGAAGTATGCGATTAATGGTCTGCTCTCTCTCATCCCCGATGGCATGCCCATCCTGGGTGAAGCGCCCACTGTCAAAGGCCTGTGGTCGGCTTCGGGAGTATGGATTAAGGAAGGGCCAGGGGTTGGTCGCGCAATGGCGGAAGACATGGTTCTGGGTGTCTCTGAGATTGACTGGCATGGCGAGGAGTACTCCCGCTTTCAGGACTTCCAGTTCAGCCACGAATACATTCAGGCCCGGTGCGCTGAAGGGTTCAACAAGATGTACGGAATCGTTCATCCATCAGAGCAATGGGAATCTCTGCGCGGCATTCGCGTCTCACCTCTGTATGAACGCGAAAAAGCCCTCGGAGCATTCTTCTTTGAAGCGGGCGGTATGGAACGCCCTCAATGGTACGAGGCAAATGCTCCCCTTGTTGCCAAGTTCGGGGACGCGGTAATGCCACGCACCGCCGAATGGGAATCGCGTTGGTGGTCCCCAATCATTAACGCAGAGCACCTGCAACTACGTGAAACTTGCGCAATTGCTGACCTCACCGCCTTCGTTGTATTCGATGTCACCGGTCCCAAGGCTCTCGATGTCGTCCAACACAGTGTCGTGCGTCAAATGGACGTTGCAGTCGGCAAGACCATCTACACACCAGTTCTCGCGCCAAACGGCGGATTCAAGGCTGACCTCACGGTAATGCGTCTGGGTAAGAACCACTTCCGAGTTGTCACCGGTGGTGCGCACGGAATGGCGGATAAAAAAGCTTTTGCAAACAATCTTCCAGCAGATGGCACCGCACATATCTCCGATCTCACATCCGGTATGGCGACAATCGGCCTGTGGGGACCCAACGCTCGTAAGGTCTTGGAGTCAATCACTACCGACGATGTCAGCAATGAGGGATTCCCTTTCGCAAGTAACCGACTCATTGAAATTGGGAATCTTCGGGTTCTAGCCTCGCGGATTTCCTATGTGGGTGAACTCGGTTGGGAGCTGTACCTGCCCGTCGAAACCGCGGTGGCGCTGTGGGACATGATTTGGGAAGCGGGAGCTGTCCACGGTCTGATTGCAGCTGGTTCTGGGGCTACGGCCGGGACTGGGCGTTTGGAAAAAAGCTACCGTGCCTATGGCAATGAACTCGAAACCAGTTACAACATGGTTGAGGCCGGCATGGTTTTTCCCAAGGTCAAGGCTCAGGACTTCGTTGGTAAACAGGCCTACGTTAAGCATCGCTCAGAAGAACCGATAGCGATTCTGTGCTCCCTATTTATCGATGACCATACGTCTTCGACCGGCGAGAAGCGCTACCCACTTGGCTGGGAACCGATTGTTACTCGTGAGGGTGAGCTGCTGATCGATTCGAAAGGGCGACGCTCATTTGCCAACAGTGCCGGCTCGGCCCCCTCATTGGGCAAGCACTTGGTTATGTCCTACCTCCCACCTGAGTATGCAAAGGTTGGTCAGGAACTCGCAATCGAATACATGGGCGATCGATTGCCCTGCACCGTTGCCCTCGTCGGCAGCAAGCCACTCTTTGATCCAGAGAACGAGCGCGTTCGTTCCTAGTCCAATTCACAACTAGCTAGGAGAAATTTCAATGGAGATCGCAGTATGTGTGAAGAGAGTGCCGCTTGTGGGCAGCACTTTCATACTCACCGATGATGCAATGGCAATAGACACCTCCCGGATTGGTGCAACCTTGAGCCCCCACGAAGAAAATGCCGTTGAAGCCGCCGTACGTCTCATTGAGGTGCACGGGGGGAGCATCACGCTGTTCTCGGTGGGGTCAGCACAAGCCGAGGAGCAACTGCGTGAACAGCTCGCCATTGGTGCAGACCGTGCCGTGCTGATTGAGACGGAAGGAACCGAGATTGATTCACAGGCCACCGCCGCGGTGCTTGCCCAAGCAATCGATCAAGACACAACGGATTTCGATCTTGTTCTGCTCGGTACCGAAAGTGCCGACTCGGGCGGATACCAAACTGGTATCCGGATTGCCCACGCCCTGGGACGCCCGGTTGTCACAAACGTCAAAGGACTTGACATCACCGACAATAAGGCGACTTGCGAGCGCGCAGTTGGGGCAATCCGAGAGGTCTACGAAGTTCAACTACCCGCCGTGATTTCGGTGTTGGACGGTCTCAACATTCCCCGCTACCCGTCGGTACCTGGTCGGATCAAGGCGCGGAAAAAACCAGTTGACAGGCTCAGCATCGCTATTCCTGAGCCAACCACGATTCGCACTTCGCTGCGGGTTCCACAATCAGCTGACAAAGGTGCGATAAATCTTGGTTCGGGTCAACAAGGAGCGAAAGCGCTCGTTGAAGTTTTCAAGCAGATTGGGGTCATGTAATGATTTTGGTATATGCAGATCACGATCGCGGGGTGATCGAGCCCCTGACGTTCCAAGCGCTGACATTCGCACGCGATATCGATCCTGATGTCCACGCGGTGCTCATCGGTGGTAGTTCAGCTGGACTGAACGCTTCCACTGCAGCCGCAGAGCTCGGCGAGTATGGGGCACACGTGGTCCACGTCGCCGGACTCTCGGATTACTCCGATTACGCACCGCTCGCTGCAGCAAGAGCCTTGGTGGCCCTGTTGGGCTCCACGGGCGCGCAGGCACTAATCGCTGCCAGTAGCCCGCGCGGCAACGAGGTGCTCGCGCACGTGGCAGCAATTACTGATCGTCCATTCGTTGCCGATTGCTACAGCATCGCTATCGGCGCTCCGCACAAGATCGTTCGAGCACGTTGGGCCGGTAATCTGCATGAGGAGGTGGACGTCAACGCCGAAGCGGCCGACGTGCTAATTGCGACCGTTTTCCCGCACAGTACAGAAGCGACCACCGCGCCGGCGGATGGAGCCATCACGGATTTCACAGCCGCTGTGAGCCAAGACGATTTAGCCGTCCAGGTCATCAACCGGGTCGGGGCGTCAACCGGCGGAGTCACTTTGCCTGAAGCAAAAGTTATCATTTCTGGTGGCCGCGGCATGGGTGGGCCAGACGGGTTCGGAATTCTTGAAAGCATCGCGGCCGCCCTCGGCGGCACGGTCGGTTGCACGAGAGTAGTAACCAGTGCCGGCTGGCGCCCGCATTCCGAACAAGTCGGACAGACGGGAACAAAAGTCGCCCCTGATCTTTATCTCGCCTGCGGCATCAGTGGAGCGACCCAACACCTTGCGGGATGTAAAAACAGCAAGACACTCGTAGCAATCAATACCGATCCAGACGCAACGATCATGAATCATGCCGACTACATCATTGTCGGCGACGTGAACCAAGTGTTGCCCATGGTCCTACAAGAGATTCAAGCCGCAAAATCGTAACCTGGCACATACCCTCCAACCCGAAGGATCTACAGATGCTCTCTGATATTGAAATCGCCCAGGCTGCAACTATGAAGCCAATTGGCGATGTTGCGTCAACATTGGGGATCCCACTCGAAAGTATCGAACCGTATGGGCACTACAAGGCAAAAGTGCATTTGTCCTATCTCGCTGACTTGCCGGAAAATTCGAATGCGCATCTCGTGCTAGTCACCGCGATTAGCCCGACTCCTCCTGGCGAGGGCAAAACGACCACCAGTGTGGGTTTGGCTGATGGTTTGAGTCATATTGGCAAACGCGTCATGGTGTGTCTGCGTGAGCCGTCCCTTGGCCCAGTGTTTGGCATGAAAGGCGGAGCCGCGGGTGGTGGCAAGGCGCAGATCGTTCCGATGGAAGACATCAATCTTCATTTCACGGGTGATTTTGGCGCCATTGGACTTGCAAACAACCTGTTGTCGGCCTTGATCGACAACCACATCCACCACGGCAATTCCCTCGACATTGATGTTCGACGCATCACCTGGAAGCGCGTTGTTGACATGAATGACAGAGCACTTCGCGACATCACAGTGGCTCTGGGTGGACCGGGTAACGGATTCCCTCGCTCTGACGGTTTTGACATCGTAGTCGCCTCCGAAATCATGGCGATTTTCTGTTTGGCAACTGACCTTGAGGATCTCAAGGCGCGCATGGGCAATATCGTGATCGGCTATACCCAAGATCGTCGTCCGGTCACCGCTCGTGAACTCAACGCAGACGGCGCAATGACCGTGCTACTAAAAGACGCCCTCGCACCTAATCTTGTTCAAACCCTTGAAAACACTCCAGCCTTTGTTCATGGTGGTCCATTTGCCAATATTGCCCACGGCTGCAACAGCGTGATCGCAACCACCGCTGCAATGAAACTCGCCGACTACGTAGTCACCGAAGCCGGATTTGGAGCCGACCTTGGTGCCGAAAAGTTCATTGACATTAAGTGCCGCAAGTCGGGCTTGCGCCCTTCAGTCGTTGTGATCGTCGCAACTGTGCGCGCCCTCAAGTACCACGGAGGGTCCGATAGCGGCACCGATGAAGACCTTGAGGCGCTCTCCACCGGCCTGGTGAATCTGGAACGGCATATCAGCAACGTGCGAGAAGTTTATGGCTTGCCCGCGATCGTCTCAATAAATAGATTCACGACCGACACCTCTGCTGAAATTCAATTACTCACAGACCGGGTTAAAGCACTGGGTGCCGAGGTGGTCCTTGCCGACCACTGGGCACAAGGGGGCGCTGGTGCGGCCGAACTCGCAGAGAGGGTCGTAGCCGCATGTGAAACGCCCTCGGAGATGACTTTCGTCTATGAGGACCAGCTGCCGCTCTTTGCTAAAATAGAGGCAATTGCGCAGAAGGTGTATGGCGCCTCAGAAGTGACCGCAGACAAAAAGATCCGGACCCAGATTAAAGAGCTGGAAACTGCCGGGTACGGCCACTTCCCCGTGTGTGTCGCGAAGACCCAATATTCCTTCTCGACCGATCCCGCGCTGCGTGGCGCCCCCAGCCACCACAGCATCAATATTCGCGAAGTACGACTTGCTGCCGGAGCGGAGTTCATTGTTATGGTATGCGGAGACGTAATGACCATGCCCGGACTACCAAAGGTGCCATCTAGTGAAAAAATCAATGTCGTCAATAACGCGGTTGTTGGGCTGTTTTAAGTGAGCGTTTCCACGCAATCACGTTCAACTGTGCGGTTTCGATCCGGAGCCGGCGGAATTCACGTTGACCGAATTGCTGTGGAGGCTCCATTAACCTTGATTCTCGATGGTGAAGTAGTCGTTACCACCATGCGCACTCCCGGCAATGACATCGAGATGATCTGCGGATGGCTCATTAATGAGTCTGACGTTTTCGAGCCGGGCGATATCGCAACGATCAAGGAATTCACGGGTCGAGCGGAGGAAGCGGAGTCGGTCAGTAAGGAACTGGAAGAAATCGACACTGTCCTTGCGACATTAGCCCCAGGAGTTGAGGGGCCCAAGCCAAAGTCGTTTATGACGACCAGTGCGTGTGGTGTATGCAGCTCGGACCTACTCGCTGCCTTTGCCGGACCCAAAGCCGCATTGGCCTCGCCGGGCTGGATCATGGATGCACACTTGTGTGGGTCCATGATCGACGAGATGCGTCGGCACCAAAAAATGTTTGATAAGACCGGATCACTGCACGCGGCCGCGATCTTTACCCAAGCTGGAGAGGTATTGCACGTACGCGAAGACGTCGGCCGGCACAATGCGGTCGATAAGGTCGTCGGCAAGGCATACCTCGACGGGATCTTTCCACTCACCAACCATGTACTCGCTGTCAGCGGCCGGGTTTCCTACGAAATTGTCCATAAGGCTCTGACCGCGTCCGTGGCGGCAATTGTGGCAGTCTCCGGGCCAACTACCCTTGCGGTAGACCTAGCACGCGAACATGACTTGGTGCTCATTGGTTTTACCCGTGACGGCGGATTCAATATCTATTCGGGAGCGGAAAAGGTGGTCATATGAGCACACGCCAGTGGGAGCCGATTGAGGCCAATGCTCTGGTTGTCTCTTGTGTGATACCAGGCAATCCCCTAGTTGCCTTGCAGTCTCTACAGTCCCAATACGGATTCGTGCATCCAGAAGCATTTGATCTTGTCGCCCAAGCTTTCAATATCTCTCGAGCCGAAGTTTTTGGAATCGTGACCTACTACTCCGACCTGCGAACCGAACTCATTAACGGCACCCAGGTGCGCGTATGCATGGGTGAGGCGTGCCAAGCTGTTGGAGCTCGGGCCCTGGCCGGGGAACTGGAGCATTTCGAGTCGAATCATTCGGAAACGCAGATGCATGTGTCCGAAGTCTTCTGCATGGGAAATTGCGCATTAGGCCCAACTGCCGTGGTGGGTGCGACTTTGGTGGGATTGGCCAACGTTGATGCCATTGCCGCACTTCTCCATGAGGCTCAATCATGAAAATCTATGTCCCTGCAGATAGCTCAGCGAAGTCGGTCGGATCGAACTCGGTGGCCCGAATTCTCGGCGCAGCATTACCGCAGGCCCACATGGTCCGTAATGGCAGTCGCGGCATGTACTGGCTTGAGCCACTTGTTGAGGTGGAGACCGACCAAGGACGCGTGGCCTACGGACCAATCTACGCGGCGGATGCCGAATCACTCGCTGTAGCCCTGAATGGAAATGGGGATCATCCTAAATTCCTCGGTGTTACTTCGCAATTGCCATGGATCCGGGAGCAGACCCGACTCACTTTCGAACGCGTGGGAATCATTGACCCACTGGACCCGGTGGACTTTCAAGCCCACGGTGGCCTTGCCGGGCTGCGGCAGGCGCTCGCCGTAACTTCCGAATCAATCATCAACGAAGTGATGACTTCAGGGCTTCGAGGGCGAGGTGGCGCCGGTTTCCCCGCTGCGATCAAATGGCGCACCGTGGCGCACGCCCAGTCTGACGTTAAGTACATCTGCATTAACGCTGACGAGGGCGACAGCGGGACGTTCGCAGATCGCGTGTTGATGGAAGGCGACCCCTTCACGTTGATCGAAGGTATGGCCATTTCAGCAATCGCCACTGGAGCAACACACGGCTACATCTATATTCGATCTGAATACCCCGATGCCATCGCGGTAATGAATGCGGCACTCGACATCGCCCGTGAGCACGATTGGATTGGGCCATCGATTCTTGGTTCCCACCACGCATTTGAGATCCAGGTACGAGTCGGCGCCGGGTCCTATGTGTGCGGCGAAGAGACAGCCATGCTCGAAAGCCTAGAAGGCAAGCGAGGAATGGTGCGCCCCAAACCACCGATCCCGGCACTTTCTGGCCTGTTTGGCAAACCGACGGTGATTAATAACGTCATGACGATCGCCGCCGTGCCCTACATTTTGGCTCACGGTGGCGACTCCTATGCCGCAATTGGGACCGAGAAGTCCACCGGGACGAGCGTCTATCAGCTCGCCGGCAATATTGCCCAAGGTGGCATCGTGGAGTTGGGTTTCGGGGTATCCCTGCGCCACTTGGTGGAACATTTTGGCGCAGGGACCCGCAGCGGTGCACCCTTACGGGCAGTTCAGGTCGGCGGGCCACTAGGTGCCTATCTCAGCGCTGAGCAGCTCGACGTGGCAATGGACTACGAGTCATTAACCGCCATTGATGCGATGCTCGGTCATGGCGGCATTGTCGTCTTCGACGAAACGGTAAACATGGCCCAACAGGCGCGATTCGCCATGGAATTTTGTGCTGAGGAGTCCTGCGGTAAGTGCACGCCCTGCCGGATTGGATCCACTCGTGGGGTCGAGGTGATCGACCTCATAATTCGTGGTCAGGATCCAGATAACAACCGTGAACTGCTCGTGGATCTATGCGAGGTAATGACCGACGGATCCCTATGCGCTATGGGAGGATTAACCCCAATGCCGGTACTCAGTGCACTCAACAAGTTCCCCGAGGACTTTGGATTGACTCGAGAGAGGACACAGAAATGACGTTAATGCATGATCGGGACCTCGGTACTCCAGAACGGGTGTCAACGGATCTGCTCACCCTAGAAATTGATGGTCAGACCGTTGAGGTTCCGGTCGGTACATCGGTAATGCGAGCCGCCGCTCTCATGGGCAATGATATCCCAAAATTATGTGCGACCGACAGCCTCGAACCATTCGGCTCTTGCCGACTCTGCGTTGTTGAAATCGACGGACGCAAAGGCACCCCCGCTTCGTGCACGACACCGTGTGAAAATGATATGAAAGTCTCCACCCAGAGTCCGAAAGTGTCCAAGATTCGCACAGGCGTCATGGAACTTTATATCTCTGACCACCCCCTGGACTGCCTCACCTGCCCAGCCAACGGTGACTGTGAACTACAAGACATGGCCGGGATCGTTGGCCTGCGGGACGTACGTTACGGATATGAAGGCGCAAACCACCTCGACGGATTGACCGATGACTCGAATCCGTATTTTTCTTTCGATGACAGCAAATGCATTGCTTGTAGCCGATGCGTGCGTGCCTGCGAAGAAGTACAAGGAACCTTCGCTCTCACAATCTCCGGTCGAGGGTTCGGATCTCGAGTAAGTGCCGGAGCCGGCCAGTCATTTTTGGAAAGTGATTGTGTTTCCTGCGGGGCATGCGTACAAGCCTGTCCCACATCCACCTTGCAGGAAAAGTCTGTCATTGAAATCGGACTCCCAACGCGGTCCGTTAAAACGACCTGTGCCTACTGTGGTGTTGGTTGCTCCTTCACCGCTGAGCTGCGCGGGAATGAACTTATTCGAATGGTGCCCGACAAAAAAGGTGGGGCGAATGAGGGCCACTCGTGTGTCAAAGGCCGATTCGCTTTTGGATACGCAACCCATGAAGACCGCGTCACCCAACCCTTGATTCGGGACTCAATAGATGAACCATGGCGCGAGACATCATGGGATGAAGCCATCGCCTTTGCCGCCCGCAGATTACGTGAGACACAGGCAACCTACGGTATCGACTCAATTGGTGGAATAACCTCTTCACGTTGCACCAACGAGGAGGTCTACGTTGTACAAAAATTGATCCGCACGGCATTTGGAAATAACAACGTAGATACCTGCGCTCGGGTGTGCCACTCACCGACCGGCTACGGACTCAAACAGACTTTTGGTGCATCTGCGGGCACTCAAGATTTCGCATCTGTTGCATCCGCTGACGTAATCATGGTGATCGGCGCCAACCCCACGGACGCACATCCGGTATTCGCCTCGCGCATGAAGCGTCGTCTGCGCGAAGGAGCCGGCCTGATCGTTGTCGATCCCCGAAAAACCGCGCTGGTTCGCTCTCCACATGTTGAGGCAGACTTCCATCTTCCTTTACTCCCTGGTACCAACGTGGCAATGATGAACGCAATGGGCCACGTGGTGGTCACAGAAGGGCTGGTGGACCGCGCGTTCGTCGCAGACCGGTGCGACCCCGCATCTTTCTCGGCGTGGGAAAAGTTCATCTCACTTCCGGAAAATAGTCCCGAGACCATGGGTTCTGAGACCGGCGTGAGCGCACTTGAGATCCGAGCCGCGGCACGCGCCTACGCCAATGCAGCAAATGGCGCTATCTACTACGGACTCGGTGTCACCGAACACAGTCAAGGGTCAACTATGGTGATGGCAATGGCCAATCTCGCTATGGCCACCGGAAATATCGGTCGTCCCGGCGTGGGCATTAACCCGCTTCGCGGTCAAAACAATGTGCAGGGCTCCTGTGACATGGGCTCGTTCCCACATGAATTTCCCGGCTACCGCCACGTATCCGATGACACTGTGCGGGAATCATTTGAATCGCTTTGGGGCGCTCCTTTGCGCTCCGATCCTGGCATGCGTATTCCTAACATGCTCGATGCCGCTACTGCGGGCGAATTCAAAGGCATTTACATTCAAGGTGAAGATATTGCGCAATCAGATCCCAACACCGAGCATGTAATGGCGGCCCTTCGAGCAATGGATGTCGTGATTGTCCAAGATCTATTCCTCAACGAGACCGCCGCATTCGCACACGTTTTCCTACCAGGGACATCATTCCTAGAAAAGGACGGAACCTTCACGAATGCTGAACGTCGAATTAATCGCGTTCGGCCCGTGATGCCTTCTGCAACTGGAATGAGCGAGTGGGGTGTCACTGCAGCCCTTGCTCAGGCTTTGGGCTATGACATGCACTACGACGAGGCCAGTGAAATCATGGACGAAATCGCGTCAATCACACCTACTTTTTCCGGCGTCTCGTTCTCGCTCCTTGACGAAGTGGGCAGCGTGCAATGGCCGTGCAATGAGGAGAATCCACTGGGAACACCCACACTGCATAAGGACAGATTTGTCCGCGGTGACGGGCAGTTCATCACGACCCCGTACGTCCCCACCGATGAACGGACTACCCGCAAGTTTCCCCTGTTGCTCACCACTGGCCGCGTTTTGAGTCAATACAATGTGGGCGCGCAAACACGCAGAACCGCCAACTCGATCTGGCACCAGGCCGACATTTTGGATATGCATGAAGCAGATGCCTCAACCCGCGGAATTACCGATGGCGACTGGGTGCTGGTCACCAGCCGCGTAGGTGAAACGCGCTTAAAAGTTAGTGTGAGCAATACGACTCCCGCTGGTGTGGTCTACACCACTTTCCATCATCCGGTCAGTGGCACAAACGTCATCACAACGGATAATTCTGATTGGGCAACCAATTGCCCCGAGTACAAGGTGACCGCTGTGCAGATACGCCCATCTGTCATGGCGGGTAACTAATGCAGCAGAACCGGCTCCCCATAATGCTGGATCAAATCGCCAGAAACATTCCGAACACCACTGACCCGATTCTGGCCAGTGCCACACACGTAAGGACGGTCTGGACCCCCCACATGATTGATCAAGCGCTCACCTTGTCCCAAGCAGAGCCGGAAATCTTCACCGAGGCGGCGCTACAAATCCTGGCCCAACTAGCACCGACGGTAGGTACACATGACTGAAATCCAGATAACAAAATGGCGTGACGTCCCCTCAATGATTGTTGCCAAAGACGGAGAGGACCAGGTCAAGATCTCGCTTCCGGCACGGTTTCAGGAAGCAATTGACGAGGCGGCCATGCGCTTGGGTGAAGCCGACGCGGACGCTTACATGGACGGATGGACGCGGGATTCCTGGGAAACTGTGGCAGGATCGGCTACTAGCGCCGCTGAGGCCTTAGCGGCCGAACTGGAAACCAAGTGGACTCCAGCGGCACTGGCAGCACTCCTAGACTCTTATGGGGCTGCACAGCAATAGGCCGAAGGCCCTCCTGGAATTTCTCGGTTCACGTACACGCTGTGGCCGGTAAACAATTTCAAGGAGAGGCACCATGCCAGCAAACGCAATAACCCTTCGGGAAGCACTTGACGCCGGCACGATCCGGGTAGGCGACGGGGCGATGGGGACCAGCCTGCAAGATGCTGGGCTCGATGATGGCGGGGCACCTGAATTGTGGAATGTGGAGAAGGCGGATGCCGTCGCCCAGATTCTGCGCGAATACGCCCAGGCGGGCGCCAACTTACTCACTACCAACACGTTCGGCGGTACAACACCACGACTGCTCATGCACGGACTCGAGGATCGACTTGATGAACTCAATACTGCGGCAGCCCAGCTAGCGAGGGGCGTCGCCGACGAATTTGACAACGTTTATGTACTCGGTGACATTGGCCCTTCGGGTGACCTCATGGAACCCATGGGGATCTTGACCCCTGCAGAAGCACGCACACTATTCGCTGCGCAGGCGCAGGCTCTACTGGCCGGTGGCGTCGACGGGTTCCTGATCGAAACTATGAGCGATCTCAGCGAAATTGAATCTGCCATCCAGGGCGTGCGATCGGTGGCGCCAGAACTGCCCATCTTTGCCACCATGAGTTTTGATACAAACCTTCGCACCATGATGGGGGTCAAGCCAGAAGACGCAGTTGTGGCCCTCGCGAGCTACGGCGCCGATGTCGTCGGGGCCAACTGCGGGCGTGGGATTGAAGAAATTCGAATAATCGCGGAAGCCATGATTCCGGCCATGCCCGATGGCACAAAATTGATATTGCAATCCAATGCAGGCCTACCAGTTTTGGTCAAAGACACATTCCGATACAACGGTACTCCACAAGAGATGGGTCAGTTCGCGGTTGACGCCTATGCCATGGGCGTTGACATTGTCGGCGCCTGCTGTGGCTCGCGCGCTGAGCACATTGCTGCGCTAGCGACCGCCGTGCGCTAGATCAGGACTCGACCGCGGGCAACAAGTTCCGCGGATCCGCGCAAAACAAATGTTCCCGTCTGCAGATCTTCGGTCACTATTAATTTGCCACCGGGCACGCGCACCGTCCAGCTATTAACCTCCTGGAGCGCTGGTGCACTTCGGCGAGCGGCCCACGCAACCGCACACGCACCTGTCCCACATGAAAAAGTCTCACCCACCCCGCGTTCAAAGACCCGCATAACAACTTCGCCCGGTGCGGTCACCGCGGCGAATTCGACATTCACCCCCTCCGCAAAGGCACCACATGGGTCAACGACCGGCATTTCGATCAACTCTAGAAGGGGTAAAGCTTCCGCCTCGACCCAACACACTGCGTGCGGATTCGGAAAGAACACTCCCACCGAATCGAACACCTCACCGGTTGCCAGCCGAATGTGCGGGGTTAACTCTGGGGTGGGTGCAAAGGCTTTACCCATGTCGACTGACACCGTGAGATCCGGGTGAATCTGTACCGCTCGCACTCCCCCGCGCGTTGAAATAGTGAATTCTTTCTCGGTTTCAAGACCATTGGTCACCAAGTAGCGGGCAAAAACTCGTGCGCCATTACCACACATTTCAGCGTAACTTCCATCGGCATTTTGGTGATCCATGAACCAGGTCGCATCCGCATGATCAATCCCAGCCAACTCAATATTTTTGGTGCGTACGGCCCCAATCGTTCCGTCGGCACCGAGCCCGGAGCGGCGGTTACACACGGTTACAACCTGCTCGATCGAGAGCGCGGCCTCGGCGTCTTCATTGTTGTACACAATGAAATCATTGGCGGTTCCGTGCCCCTTAACGAACGCCAACTCGGCCAGTAAACTCACCACACCACTCTAATGGTCGAGCGTGAGCGCTCTGTGATACGCCGCACGCACTCGGTAATCAATCTCTTTCCATGAATAGCTGGGGGGAACGTGGCAATTGTGCTCAAGAATTTCCCTCAGCGCCTGCCGATCAGAATTCCATTCACTAATCGCAATCGCCATGGAAATGTCATTCTCGCAGATCCTTCCATTAATTCCATCAGCAATAAATGTGTGAGTTCCGGTACCACTGCGAGCAACCACCGCCAGTCCATTGGCGCGGGCTTCAAGGGCTGCAATGCCGAACGACTCCTTAACCGATGGTTGCACAAATACTTGAGAACGATCTAGAACCAATTTCAGTTCAACCGGTGCTAGCCGTCCCAAGAAAGTGATCGGCAGGTCGGCTCTACGTGCTCGACGTTCCCACAGGGCTCGCTCAGGCCCATCTCCCACAATATTGAGTGGCGCGGCAACTTCCAAGTTGCGCAGTTCCTCCATCACGCGCAGCAGCGCCCCGGTTCTTTTCCTCGGTGCCAGTCGCAACACGCTCACTAATTGCAGTGGCGCAGCATTCCAATCTGCTACACCAGCTCTGCTCCACAAGCTTGGATCAATCCCATTGGGAACCAGATCAACTTCAACCCCTAGGGATGCGCGCATATGTTCTGCCGCGACCTCACTCACGGCGCTCATGGCAACCCGGTTCCATTTCAACCATGACCCGATCACGGAAAAGGCTGGGCGCGCAAGTGGACCCCACACGCTGTGAATTGTGACCAGGATGGGAATCCCAAGGTCATAGGCCGCCCGGGTGGCGCTCCACGCAAATGGTGAAAGCACGCCAGCGTGCACGTGTACCACTTCGGGCCGGCTCACTTTCAATAGTCTGGTGACTTCCCGGTAGGTACGCGGATGCACCGGTAGGTCAAAAGGGACCGGGAAACTTAATCGGTCAACCGGGAACTCGAGGAACTGCGGGCCGCTCGTTGCAGTAATCACGCGCACTTGATCCCCAGCGGCGTATTGGGCGCGGGTGAGTCCAAGGACTTGGGATTCGATGCCGCCGGTTCTGGGAACAAAGCAATCGCTGACATGGGTGATGCGCACGGGGACGACCGTACGCCACAATGGGACCACTATGCGCAACCTGCTCTTCCTACACGCCCATCCAGATGACGAGGCGCTGCTCACGGCTGGCACCATGGCCAAAGCCCAAGGACTGGGCCACCGGGTTCACTTAGTGGTGGCGACCGATGGATCAGCCGGATTAACCTCGGCACATTTCACCCACGACCTGGTCTCCCACCGGTCAGCTGAGCTCGCTCAATCGGCCAAGATCTTGGGTGTCACCAGCGTTACCGAGCTCGGATACCCTGACTCAGGCCTGCACGGTGAGCACAATGCTGATGGTGGATTTGCCGGCATTGATCCGGCCGTGATTGCCCCAAGGCTGACTCAACTGATCCGGGACCTGCGAATCGACACCCTGATCGGGTACGACCCATCCGGTGGTTACGGCCACCCTGATCATGTCCAGGTACACAAGGTGGCGCGCGAGGTAAGCACACTTACTTCGGTCAACTTGTTTGAGGCCACCCTCCCACGTGAACCCATCTTTCGAGCCGTAAAACTTGCCGGTGCACTCTCGCTAACCCCGTCAGATTTTGACCCCGAGACTTTTTCACACAGCTGGACCCCGAAGGCTGAAATTACCCATCGCGTCAATGTCCGGGGATACACGGCACTAAAGAAAAAATCAATCTTGGCACACGCTTCGCAGTCATCCGCGGACGGAACAATTCGGACTCTGGCAGTTCTGAGCAAACTGCCCAAACCAATATTTGATGCTTTACTCGGAACCGAATACTTCGTGAAAGTGCGCTAACACAGAATCGGTGAGTTGAGCACTGTCCCATGGTTCCCAGCGGATTCGGGGATCCTGCCGGAACCACCTTTGCTGGCGTCGGGCAAATTTTTGGGTTGCATAGATAATTTTTTCCCGCATCTGAATCTGTGTGATTTCGCCGCTCAAGTGCGCCAGGACTTGCGAGTAGCCGATTGCGCGTGAAGCCGTCGGCGCATTGCGTAGCCCCTGGGACTCAAGTTCCTGGACTTCCTCAACCAGTCCGGACTCAAGCATTTGGTCCACCCGCTGCTCGATCCGCGCGTCCATGCTCACCCGATCGATTTCCAAACCCACGCGAACACTGGGAAATTCTTCTACCGGATCTGGTAAGCGAGAATGATAGGGCTCCCCCGTCAACTCAATTACTTCCAGAGCCCGAACTATTCGACGACCGTTACCTGGCAAAATATTCGTGGCCGTCACCGGGTCTTTTTCCGCCAGCAGTTTATGCAATTTTTCTGCGCCGTCCTGGTCCAGCATGGCCTCATATCGCTCACGCACCTCGGGATCGGTGGCAGGGAAATCAAATTGGTCCAAGATCGCCTTCACATAGAGAACGCTTCCGCCGACTACGATCGGGATTCGCTTACGTGTGGTAATCCCGGTAATAGCTTCGCGCGCCAAGTCTCTAAATTGCACTACGTCGGCCCGGTGGGTAACCGACCACACATCCAGCATGTGGTGCCGGATCTGTCCTAGTTCCTGTGGCGTGGGTTTTGCAGTCCCAATATTCATTCCGCGCACAGCCTGCATCGAGTCAGTTCCCACAAGTTCCCCGTCAAGTTCACGGGCCAGGTCAAGAGCGAGTGCGGTTTTGCCCACCGCCGTCGGACCAATGATTGTCACAATGGGTTTTGCACTCATGGCAGATTCAATCAAGGTGAAACAAATGTTGGAATGCCTAGCATGACCGAGCTCCGTGATGAGGATTCGCTCAGGTCACCGGCACGAGTGCGGCGCACCGATGTTGCCTCACCCAGTAGGTGGTGCGGGGCAGCCGAGAGGACGGTTCCGGTCACGAAGTCACCAGGACGGGCAACATGTTCACCAAGATCAAAATGCACAAGCCGACCATCAGCGCTTCTGCCCGAACGTCTATTCGTGTGCGCGTCTTTGCGCCCTTCACCGTGGGCCACCAGAATCTCGACGCTGTTGTCAATTTGCGCGATGTTTTCCTCCAGCGAAATCTGATTGACCAATTTCACCAGGCGTTCATAGCGTTCCTGTACGACCTCTTTTTCAATCTGATTCTCCATCGTTGCTGCCGGTGTTCCCGGCCTCTTGGAATATTGGAAGGTGTACGCACTAGCAAAGCGGGCCTGGCGAACCACATCCATGGTCGCCTGGAAGTCCTCTTCCGTTTCACCCGGAAAACCCACAATGATGTCGGTAGTGATCGACGCCCGAGGCATCGCCGCACGCACTCGGTCAATAATTCCCAAGTATTTGTCTTGTCGGTAGGAACGCCTCATCCGTTGGAGTACCGAATCAGAACCAGATTGCAAGGGCATGTGCAAGGTAGGCATTACATTCGAAGTGTGCGCCATTGCTTCAATTACGTCGTCCGTGAAGTCACGCGGGTGCGGGCTCATAAATCGAACCCGCTCCAAACCAGAAACATCACCGCAGGCACGCAGGAGTTTACTGAAAGCTTGACGGTCCCCCAGCTCCGAGCCGTACGCATTTACATTTTGACCAAGCAGGGTCACTTCCACAACGCCGTCCGCAACCAGGACTTCGATCTCGGTCAAAATATCGCCCGCTCGTCGGTCTTTCTCCTTCCCGCGGAGCGCAGGAACAATGC
>ERZ890510.877-NODE-877-length-21747-cov-5.179698_pt1 | contig 21747 bp, 23 predicted proteins | sample MGYA00521265_ERZ890510 | MGnify/ENA primary metagenome ERZ890510 (study PRJEB32303, sample SAMEA104408624) | aquatic metagenome | biome: Brackish water; feature: Chemocline; material: water | place: Baltic Sea | collected 2014-10-26T21:54:00 | depth 110 m ...
GGTTAATGGTGCTCACGAGTAAATCTGCTTCTTATGGTTTTTAAAATCATCCCACTTACCATCCACAGACCGGTTCGTGTGCATTGTTTAGATCTCCAGATACTGTGTTGATATGCTCCGGGCTACGACGACGTATCGCATAGGGCCGCCGGGGATCGGTGCGTCAAATGGGTAGCAGGTGATGAGGGTAATTCGATCGTCTCCTGCGTCCATGGCGACTGCTACGTTGTTTTGGTGGACGACTTCGGTACCGATCACTTCGTAGACCTTTGTGTTTCCATTGGTCGCTTGAAGGGTGAGTTGGTCACCAACCCCTAGGTGTTTTAGAAATGAGAAATGCGTGTCTCGATGCCCACTCACCACAACGTTACCAAAGCTCCCTGGTTGTGCCGTACCTGACATGTGCCCTGGACCAAATGCTAAGGTTCTACCTGAAGTGCCGGAGAGCACCACTAAGTCAACGGTACCGTTTTGTGCTGTGAGCCGTGCAACGGCCTGAGTGTCCGCCCAAGGCCATGGTTGTTGGGCATTGGCGCTCGTCACGGTATCGTCCCAAGCAACCTGGATCAGTTGTTGCGCGATCCAGGCTTTGGCGTGGATGTATCCTGCCTCAAAAAGTTGCCAAATCGAGAGGGACATGAGACTCACGAAGATCACATGTCGAATTCGGAGTCTCATGCTTGTCTCGCCAGAGTGGCGTTTCGTGTGATCACGAAAAACACGGATGCCAACAGTAAGAACAGTGCGGCCAGTATCAGGTGCATTACAGACGGTGTGGCAGTTTGCGGTAATGAGCCAAAAATTTTAGCCTGGCTCCATCGATTGGGAAGATTCAACGGGATGAGTTGTCGGTACATAAACTGTGCAGTTCTGCCGGGTGTGACGTCAACCGCGACGAGACTCGAGTACTTGGTAATGAGTGAATGCTCAAGTGCTAGGCCTAATACGGCTTCTCGTACTGCTTCCTCGGACGCACCACCACGAAGTAACCCCATGTGTTCGGAGATTTTTCTACGTGCCCAAACCTGACCGATTCCTTTTTCACTCTGTTGGTTCTCGAGGTTGACGGTCTGAGACCATGTTTGACCTGAGAACAGGCCATCAATTTGGAGTGGTCCTGTTGCAGTCTCATCCATTGCAGCTACTATCACGAGTGGTTCACCTTGGTATAAATCAGGAATCACTGATGGTGTTGTGTCGACGACAAAACCCTCTGGCCATCTGGTCTTGATATCGGTAACCACTGGGTTTTCGAGTCGACTAAAAAACTCCCCCATTTTGGTGCTGACTTCTGAAATGTCGCCAATATAGGTGAAGGTGCCGCGACCGTACTCGGCGATTTTAGTCATGAGGTGACTGTTGGGGACTGAGCCAATTCCAATTGGAAATAATCTGTTTTTCCCTAGCCTTTTTTTGATTAATGAAAAAATATGATCTTCGTTTCCTACGCTGCCATCTGTAATGAAGACCACTTGACGAATCCGTCCCGGTTTGGCATCGTCATTCAGCGCGGTGCTCAGCGCCGGTAAACTGTTGGTGCCGCCATTGGCCTCGAGCGTATTGATGTAACGACACGCGACTTTGAGATTTTTCTCTGATGCAGGTTGCTCTTCGCCGAAAAGGGCGCTTGTTTCGTCATTAAATTGGATGATATTGAACCGGTCGTTATTACTCATTCGACGAACCGCCATTTTTAATGCACTTTTGGCTTGATCGAGAGACGCACCGTCCATCGAGCCTGAAGTGTCAACCACAAAGACAACATCTCGTGGTAATCGGACGCTTGTGGCTAGGGGGGCCGTTGGTGGGAATAGGGTGATGAGCGCAAAGTGTTTATCGCCTTTGTGTTCCGTATATACCGCGCTTCTTGGCATTGAGTCGGGTACGGAGCGCCAAGTGATTTCGAAGTCTCGATCTGCAGGCGCATCATCGGACGCTAACCGAATCGTGTATTGCTGATCGGTGATTTTATTTTTTTTAATTGTATGGTTCGTACTTTGAATGTCCTGTATCGAAAACCCGGCATCAAGCTTGATTGATAGATTGACGTGATTACGTTTTGGTTCTGATTCATCTAGTACCAGTGGTGATATTCTGTGTGCATCTTCGATTAGCGGTGATTGGCCGTTACTGGTCGCGGCTTTTTCGTCCGCATCAAGGCTGCCTGGAATATATCGTGGTGCTACAACCAGTGGAAATCTAAGACTCACGATCCCTTCACGGTAATTGAGGGTATTTTGGTATTCGATCTCAACGGTAATGGATTCCCCTGGTGCAATATTAGTGAGACTTGTTGTGAAGACGTTAGGACGTTCTTGTTCGATCAGAGCCGCACGTTTTCCAGATTGAGCAGCAGCTTGAAATTGTTTTTTAGCTTGACTACGTTCTTTGATTTGACCTTCAATGATGCGGTCACCAATACGCATTCTCAGGTGATCGACCGCCGCATTCTCAGGTAGCGGAAATACATAGATACCCTCGACCCAGTCTTTAGAGTTGTTCTGAAATTTTTGGCTGACTTTGGTTCTGGATAGGATGCCCGAGACGGATATGTTGACATCCGTGGCTAAAGTCGGTGTTGGCATGTACTCGCCCGTTTGGGCGTTTTTAACGAGCAGACTGCCGCTTTTTGTGTTGGATAACGCATCAGTGTTGGCGGCATTCGCAACTGTTGATGTCAGTATCAGTGCGAGTATGACTATTGATAAGAATGTGCCTATGGTTAGGCCTACGCTAATGGTTGTCAGTAAGCCTTTAAAGCCATCCTTCATTATTTGACTTGCCGGAGATTGGATGTGTGTCCAATGACCCGTCAGGGGTGTGTTCATGGTTAAACTCCTCAGTTAGTTGAAACGGACGAAATCAATGCTTCGTGATCGTATTTAACCGATTAGGTATGGAAACGAAGGGGTTAAAAAAAGGGGGATTTCATGTCATTAGTGACAATTTTGTGGCGTTTTCGATGAGGAGATGAGTTTGGTTCCTCTTGGGGTTATAGTCTCAGTAAGAAAATTGCTGGATCATTGCGGAAGGAAGTTCATGCGTATTGCATTGGTTGAAGATGATGTGAGTTTGGCCCAAAACTATAGTGATATTTTCGCGAGAGCTGATTGGCACGTATCTCATTACCTCAGTCGTGCGAGCGCACTGGCTGGTATCGAAGAGTCACCCCCTGACTTAGCCATCATTGATGTGGGTTTAGGCGCTGAGGATGAAGGTGGCTTCCAACTGTGTCGGCAGTTAAGGGCAACGCCAGCGACAGAACGGTTACCTATTGTTTTACTGACCGCACGAGGTGAGCAAAGCGATAAAATTTATGGTTTAAATTTAGGTGCGGACGAATACTGCACTAAGGATCATTCTACCGATTATTTAATTGCGGTCATCAATAGTCTGATCAGGCGTATTGAAATGGACCGTCAAGCGCCCAGAATGGACCGGAGTAAAAAAGTTATAGGTTCCCTCGATATTTTCCCCGATGAAAGTCGTGCCTCTTGGAAAGGGGTGCTCATCGATATCACTGTTGGCGAATACTGGATCATTGAACGCCTCGTGGAGCTAGCAGGCTCAATTAAGACGCATCGTCAGTTAATGATTAATGGTATTGAGGTGAGTCAAAACACGGTAACTTCCAATATCAAAAGAATTCGCAAAAAATTTAAAACCATTGATCCAAACTTTAAGGCGATTGAGACTGATTTTGGTCGCGGGTATCTTTGGCAAAAAGATAAGTAGCTGATGTGACCATACTTAACCATGCGTCTTAAAACAAAATTTATTCTTGTTCTGTCAGTACTGTTTCTGGTGCCACTCTTTAGTGTGTACTACGCTCAGGCGTTGATGGAGAAAATGCTTGAAGCTCAAGAAGAGAGCGTGTTAGCCACGGCTCGAGCGTTAAGTACGGCGATTAGCGATCGACCATCTATTTTCACAGATAAGGTTGTGACGCCTTTTGCGCCCGATGCAGCCCGTCATATTGAAATTGGACAGTTGCCTGGAAAGCCAGAGGTTGATGGGAAAATTGACGATTGGCAAGATTTGATGGTGCAGTCCTCACCTATTCAGTATGGTTTTGGTGGAAATGCAGATCGCTCTTTCTCGGCCCGATATCGTATTGGGAGTTTTGACCAGGTTATTTATATTGCGATCGAGGTGGAGGATCAGTCGGATTGGAAGCGTTTTCCTGATCAAGTGACTGACGAACCCATGGATCAAGTCTTACTTTCAACAGTCGATCTGGATGGCCAGTTTCATCAGTTCCAGATCAAACCGCATAACAATGGACAGTTAGTCACGTACGTCCTTGATGAAAATGGAAAACTTCTCAGGGACGAAGGCGGCTATGTCGTGCGCGAGCGTGGCATCTCGGGTGAGGTGCGCGTAAGGCCTGGTGGTTATGATTTAGAAATCAGAATGTATCGCTCCGATGTGGGGCCAAGCTTAGGCTTGGGTGTGATGAATGTCACGGCGAGATCGGGTCAGTCTACGGTTGCTGTGATTCGTAGTTGTGAGAGTTTGACGGATCCTTCACGGCTTGGATCTGTATTCGCGTCTTCTCCAGAAGTGCAGAATGTGATCAATCAGCTCGCGCGATCAGACTCCAGAATCTGGGTTGTCGATGCGCGAAGGCGCATCATCGCGCATGCGGAAAATTTGAAGTCGAACACGATGGCCGTGGAAGCCCCTGATACAAGTCTTGATGATCAATCTGGTGGCAATTTGATTGATGCATTTGTATCAGTTATCGCTCCCGTGGTAAGGCCGATATTGAATCTCTGGATCGAGCCGGGTACGTATCGTTTTGAGGATTTATCTGGAGGTACTTGGCAGCTTGATAATCCAGAAATCGTTATCGCGCTGGGTGGTCATGAGGTGGCGAGACAATTTATAAATTCAAGCGGTGGCGGCGGTGTGATCAGTGCAGCGCATCCCGTCTGGGTTGGTAAAAAGGTAGTAGGGGCAGTGTTCGTTGAGGAGACCACCAATAAAGTACTGGCGATGCGATACCAAAATCTTTTATTGATGATTGCTTTTATTTTGGTCATTCTCGTGGGTTACGCTATTTTACAATTTGCGGTTTTAGGCGATGCTGTAAAGCGTTTGGGAGACCTTGCGCGACAAACTGAAAATGCTTTTGATGTGAATGGGAAAGTTATAGGTCGTATTCAGCCACAAGAATCGAGAGATGAGATTGGGATGTTGTCTAGGAGCTTGTCGCGTATCAGCATTCGACTGAAAAACTATACGCAGTACCTCGAAAACTTATCCAGACGTTTGTCACATGAATTGAATACCCCCATCGCCGTGGTGCGTTCTTCATTGGAGCTATTGAGTAGTTCGAATAGCCCGGAGCAAAGAGAGGTTTACTTGCAGCGAGCCGAGGGTGGCATACGACGATTGAATAATCTCGTTAAACGAATGAGTGAGGCATCAGATTTGGAGGCATCTCTCACGTCAGAGGAGCTTGAAGATATTGATCTGTGTGAATTGATTACCGTCAGTGTCGAGGAATATCGTGGTGCATATGAGCGTCATTCGTTCAAAGTAGTGTTTGCCGAGTCTCCTCTGCGCGTTCAGGGGTCACCCGACGCATTTCGGCAAATGTTGGATAAACTCATTGAAAATGCGAATGAGTTTTCTAATCCAGGTTCATCGATTGATATTGCAATGTCTCTGACGGGTGCCGACGTGTTGTTGCAAGTTACAAATCAAGGCCCCATCATTCCCGTTGAGAATCAATCTCAAATTTTCGAGTCTATGGTGTCTGACCGCAGCCAGACAAGCCAATCTTCCGATGAGGGGCATCTTGGCTTAGGACTCTATATTGTGCGTTTGGTCGCACAGTTTCATGGTGGGAAGGTGTCTGTTCGTAACCGGCCAGGTCATGATGGGGTTACCTTTGAAGTGACTATTCCCCATAAGTCTTAAAAGGGGCTGATTGTTTGAAGCTAAAAAACATCTGAGTTAGATTAAGTTAAAAATATAATTACTTAGGTAAAAGGCGATGGCAAAATTTTTCGTATGGAATTGGATTGTCCCACTGCTGTATTTTTTCCCAGCATTTCTTGGTATTTTCGTATTTAAGCAGCGACCTGTGAAATTAAGAAATACGACAGGTGGCGTCGTGAAGGTGGGTCGTTTGGATTGGTCATGAACTTATTTCTACTTTTGTTTTTGGGGCCCGCTATTTCGGTCTGAAATTGGTATTGCCGCACTTCACCTGCTGTTCACAGTAGTGACTTTTGGTTTATTTCAGTTGGTGTGGTCTTTCATATATAACAAGCAGCAGATGACAAGACTATTAACCAGTGGTTGGGAAGTTGATGACAGTGAAGAGGTGAGGCAATTTAATTTGTGCGCAGGAAATTAATGCTGAATGCCTGAGAGGCACTTGCTCATGACGTTAATAGTCATGAGTCGGTGTGATTTAATGTATGACGTTCGTAAGCTATAAAAAGGATTTTTTTGTGACAATTGAGAGAGATAAATCGTCGAGTTATTATGTTTCTTGGGGTTGTGTGTTGCTCGGGATGTCTGTAATACTTTTAGGCACCTACAAAGCTGGCACGGCAACTGGGTTTACCGCTTTATTTTTCTTATTTGGCGGCGTAGTGCTTGGTATGGGAGGCTTATTTTTTCTATGGGCAGGGTATAAAGGAAAGGTTTCAGACAACGTAGAGACAAGAGGACGATAAGTATTTCCTGTTGTTTTGGTTTATCCTATTTAGATGAGAACACGTTTTAAGACAATCTTATTTGTGCCGCTAATTTGTGTGGTTTTTTCTACGCAGGCTGCGGATAAACTTCCGTGTGTGGGCGATGATCATGCAACATGGACCAACTGTCACGGGACGATAGAGACAGATAATCTGTACTTCGTTGGCGATTTTTTTGATGGAACACCACATGGCGAAGGCGTGCTTAAAGACTCATTTGGAACCAAGTACCAAGGAGACTTTGAGGAAGGGAAGAAAGAAGGCCGTGGTGAGATGACGTTTGGCTCTGAGCACCCGTTATCAGGCTCTACGTATGTTGGACAATTTAAAAATGACATGCCCCATGGTTATGGTCTGATGCGTTATCTCAATGGCGCAACCTATAAGGGGACCTACCATCTTGGTCAGTTTCATGGGCATGGTTCCATGATGTTTTCAAATGGTGATCACCATCGAGGTGGTTACAAGAACGGATTAAAAGAAGGCTTTGGGATCTATACCTATGTGGATGGGGCGCGTTACGAGGGGCTTTGGCGGAACGACCATGAACATGGTCGTGGCCGCCAAATTTACGCGAGTGGTGGCAAATATGTGGGGATTTTTCAAAATGGGGCACCAAACGGTGAAGGCGTTTATACGTTTTCTAACGGTGCGTCGTATAAAGCAATGTGGGTTGACGGTGAACCCCTTCAAGCAACGATCGAGAATCTGCCTTTGAAGAATTAAATTATTCTTATAAGTCTAGTTTTTGGTGATTCCACCACGGCAGTGCTGAGTGCGGTCTCAAGTCCAATTCGTGTGTCCATGCGGAAGGATGTTGGTGCGCGAGGTGGAAGTAACTCTCTGCAATTTGATCCGGAACCAATAAGCCGTTTTTCTCATAGCCTTTTCGTTGTTTGAGATCCTCAAATGCATCGGGCCCTAACATCTTCCCAAGTGTGTCCGGTGCATCTATTAATCCATCGATAACAATATGTGCGATATGAACGCCTTTGGGGGCGAACTCTGCATTTAATGATTGGCACAGCATACGACGTGATGCCATTGTCGCGGCGTGTGAGTGCTGGCCGCCATTTCCTCTTACCGATGCGGTTGCTCCCGTGACGAGAAGGCAGCCCGATGATCGCTCCACCATATAAGGCATGAGAGTTTTGGCAAGACGGAATAAACCGAATGTGCCCAGCTTCCAGCCTAGTTCAAATACTTTGTGTGTTGTACTGTCCAAATTTCGATCGCCAATCTGAGCACCCACGTTATAAACGGCGGTGTGAATTTCACCAATTTCACTCTCAATTTTGGTTACGAGTGCTTCGAGATGATCGGGTGTGGTGACATCTAGAATAAACCCCGACGCTTGATGCCCATTTTCGATGAGCTCATGAATTGATTTGTCGAGGCCAGCTTGATCGCTGCGTCGGACCAAGCAAATATGATAGCCATCCTTGGCAAACCGTCTTGAGGTAGCCATACCAATTCCCGCACCTGCCCCGATGATTAAACAAACTTTAGGCATCTCATTTTCCATTTTTTTGGTTCTGTTGTTTTATTTAAGCTCTACGTTTGATGCCAATGGTCACGGCATCAGGTTTTGACCAGTTTTCATCAATCCATGGGTCACCATCTATGTAGGCTTCAAGCATCTTGAGGGAATCATTACCCCAAAATATCTTATCGTTATAATGAAACGACGGCACGCCATAGACGCGATTGGCAATCGCCTCTTCGGTGTTTGTCTTGAGTTGTTCTTTAACAGCTGTGTCGCTGGGGTCTCGATCCAAGGTGATTTCATTTCGAAGTGCTGCGAGTTCATTTTCATCTGTCACATCAATGCCACGATTCCATACAAACTCAAAAATCCGATCACAGGTTTCTCGTGTTGGGTTACCTGAATGGGTCTCGGCAATCGCTAAACGTAGAAGGGCGAGAGGATTAAATGGATGGCTTTTCGGTAGTTGGATCGGTATCCCGGCTTCTTTGCCCTGCCACAATGCTTGTAGAAAGGTCCATTCTCTTCTGTGAGGAATTTCTGCGGGACCTAATTGGCCATAATGATTCAGTAATCCAGCAAATAAAATAGGCCGATAGGTAATCTCGGTTCGGTCATGTAACCCTCTGCCGATTTGTTTAAATGCGAGGTAGGCATAAGGGGAAATAAAATCCAAGTACATTGTAATATTAGCCATACTGCAGACTCCAAATAAGTTATTTTATCTCCTTAGGTAGGAGGTTTGAGCGCAACACGCTTTTGATAAATAATGATAACCTCTTCGATTAACTAATAACAACGTTACTGAAATCCAATGGTCAGTTCAAGAGGGGTGATATGCACGTAAACTGGGATGTCTTTACGCCTTGGTCTTCGTTGTTGGGTGGATGCCTAATCGGGCTTGCTGCTGCATTATTGGTGCTGACAAATGGAAAAATAGCAGGCATAAGCGGTATTTTGGCCGGTGTGTTCTCCGCTCGAATCCAAGAGCTAGGCTGGAGAACGATGTTTCTTGTCGGCCTCATAGGCGCGCCTTTGATCTACGGCTTATACGCGGATTTGCCCCAATCAGTGATTCAGACATCGTCAATCGGACTCGTGATTGCTGGATTGTTGGTGGGTATCGGTACTCGCATAGGGGGAGGTTGCACGAGTGGTCATGGAGTGATCGGATTGTCTCGTTTATCTTCACGTTCCTTGGTCGCCACCATCACTTTTATGTTGGGTGGTTTTGTCACGGTTTATGTCATAAAGCACCTTGCCGTTCGAATGACGTCATGAGAAGTATATGGGCGCTTATATCTGGATTAATTTTTGGATTAGGTTTGATTGTGTCGGGCATGGTTAATCCACAAAAGGTGATTGGTTTTCTCGACATATTTGGGGAGTGGGATCCTTCCTTAGCTTTGGTGATGAGCGGTGCGATTGGCGTTGGTGTTATTGCTTTTACTTATGTGAATAAACGCGTGACGACCCTTTTAGGGGATGACTTACAACTCCCTACGAACAAGGCTGTTGATAGAAAATTGGTGCTTGGAAGTCTGATCTTCGGTGTAGGGTGGGGCATTGCTGGATTTTGCCCCGGTCCGGGTTTGGTTTCCCTGGGGATGGGGTACACCGATGCGTCAGTTTTCGTAGTCTCCATGATCGCAGGCATGCTTATTTTTCAGATGATTCAAAAAGACCGTCGATGACTTTTTCTGTTGATCACGGTTCAGGTAACCCATGTTAGACGTACGAAATTTAGGCTTTTCTCGAGGCAAAAACATTTTATTTGAGGCATTGAACTTCTCGCTGACCTCAGGTAGTGCGATGCGTGTGACTGGATCTAACGGGTCTGGTAAGACCACGTTGCTACGATTGTTGTCAGGGTTATCTCGTCCGGATCAGGGAATGGTCTGTTGGAGGGGGGAGTCAGTCACGAAAAATCACAGCGAGTTTGTTAAATCAGTCAATTTTGTTGGGCATGATGATGGCTTAAAAAAACAACTCACCGCGGCAGAGAATTTAAGATTCACACTGCCACTGCTCGGCGTTTCTCCCAGCTCGAAAGAGATCGATTTAGTCCTGGATGCAGCGGGACTTGAGACCGTAAAAAACCGACCTGTGATGCACCTGTCGGCGGGACAGAAGAGGCGCGTAGCACTCACCCGACTCGAATTTATGTCGCATCGGGCCCTTTGGGTTCTTGACGAGCCGTTCACATCCCTGGACGTCGCGGCAATATCATCTTTAGCCGAGAAGTTAAATAATCATATTAAATCAGGGGGTCTTGTGATCTTTACGACGCATCAATCGTTCGAGGTGATTCCTCAAGCCATCAGTCTGGTGCTGGATTAGTCGTGCACAGCGCATTTTTATCCTTACTTCGTAAAGAACTTTTGCTAGCGTTTCGGCAAAAAACAGATGTCGTTACAGTGTTGTTCTTTTTCCTGATTGTCTCGAGTTTATTCCCTCTTGCAGTGGGCCCAGAGCTCAGTACTTTAAAAATTATTGGTCCAGGCGTGATTTGGGTTGGTGCGCTTTTATGTTCTTTACTCGCGTTACATCGTGTATTCGAGTCGGATTTTAATGATGGCTCACTCGAGCATTTAGTCCTAAGTGGTGAGCCGTTAACCATTTTAGTGATTGCGAAGGTTCTGGCGCACTGGTTGGTTACTGGATTGCCGGTTGTCATTGTAGCGCCGCTTATTGGGCTTCAATTTGGCTTGTCGCAAGCAAGTCTAGTATTGCTATTAGGCACCCTTTTCCTGGGCACACCCGTGTTGTCCTTGATTGGCGCTATAGGCGCAGCATTGACGCTTGGAGTTCGAGGTGGGGCTGCGTTAACCTCTATACTTATTCTTCCTTTTTATGTACCCATTTTAATTTTTGGGGCTGGAGCGGTTGTTGCTGATCTTCAAGGTTTGTCCATAGATGGTCACCTCTCAGTTCTTCTAGCGATGCTTTGTGTCTCGATCGCTCTGGCGCCTTTGGCGATCGCGAGTGCTATTAAAATTGCTTTAGAATAGCGTCACTAATCGGTACCATTGCTGTTTGTGTAGTTACCCGAGTTTAAACGTTAGGTTAAGAGTCGAAAGTTTATGAGTTTTTGGCAGTATTCGTCACCGCAATATTTTTACCCTCTAGCTAAGAAAATGGCCATTGTTTTCTTTGTTTTGGCATCCATTCTGACGGTTTGGGGTTTGTATATCGGATTCTTCGTTGCGCCAACGGACTTCCAGCAAGGTGATTCGTACCGCATAATCTTCATCCATGTTCCTGCGGCATGGATGTCCATGTTGATCTACCTCATCATGTCTTTTTGGGCAGCTGTAGGCCTCATCATGAATACGCGCTTATCGTCGATGCTCGCGCAAGCGCTGGCACCTACAGGGGCGCTCATGACATTCATTGCCTTATGGACAGGAGCATTTTGGGGGCGTCCCACCTGGGGGGCTTGGTGGGTTTGGGACGCGCGTCTCACCTCAGAGCTGATCTTACTGTTTTTATATATTGGATATATGGCACTTCGTGCTTCCATAGAGGATCCGAGGCGTGCTGATCGAGCGTCGGCCATATTGGCCTTAGTGGGTGTTGTTAACGTGCCCATTATTTATTTTTCAGTCAAATGGTGGAACACGTTGCATCAAGGTGCCTCGGTGAGTTTCACCAAATCTTCAAGTATGGCAACGAGTATGCTCACAGGAATGTTAGTGATGGCATTAGCGTTTTGGATGTATTCGATTGCCGTGTCTCTAGTCCGAGTGCGGCGAATCATTCGCGATCGGGAAGCCAACGCTGGGTGGTTAACCGAATCGTCTGGAGTAACATAAATGCAGTGGGGAAGTGTTTCAGAATTTTTTGCGATGGGTGGCTATGGACTCTATGTGTGGGGTTCGTATCTTGTCACTGGCCTTTGCATTCTGATAGAGCTTCTCACGCTTAAGAAAAAATAGATGAACTCAGATCATCAGTCTCGGTCTACCTTCTTGCTACATATCGAGATTACTACATGAAACCACGTCATAAACGTTTTATACTAGTTGTTGTTGCCTTAGCGCTTCTCACTCTTGGTGCGATGTTTGTGTTGAAGGCATTTCGCAGTAACTTAGTGTTTTTTTACACACCGACCGAGGTTCTTGCGGGACAAGTGCCACAGGGTCAAGCCTTCCGGATAGGGGGTATGGTGCTGGAGGGCAGTGTCGGGCGTGAAGAGGATGGTCTGACGGTGCGGTTTGAAGTAACCGATACGCTCGAGAGTGTTCCTGTTCAGTACAGAGGAATACTCCCTGATTTATTTCAGGAAGGGAAGGGTGTTGTCGCGCAGGGCAGGATGAATGCTCAAGCAATTTTTATTGCTGATCAAGTGCTTGCAAAGCATGACGAAAACTACATGCCACCCGAGGCTGCGGAAGCCCTCGAGCGGGCGCGACAAATAAAGATGGATAATCAATGACGTTATTCTGGGCGTTACGCCACTCAGTGGCTTTTGAAAGGTGGTAAATTTTGACTCCTGAGATTGGACATTTCGCAATCATTCTGGCGCTGTGCGTTGCCATTGCGCAGGCTTTTTTCTCCCTCGTTGGTGCGACTCGAGGTTACGTCAACTGGATGGCGGTATCTAGACCTTCCGCGTACGTTTTATTTTTTCTAACGGCCTTTGGATTTTGTTGTTTGGTTGTTTCTTTTCTCACAAATGATTTCTCGGTTTTAAATGTAGCGTCGAATTCAAATTCACAATTACCTTGGCCCTATCGTCTTGCTGCGAGTTGGGGCAGTCACGAAGGATCACTGCTGCTTTGGGTGCTGATGTTATCGGGTTGGATGGCCGCAGTCGCCCGATTCAGTAAAGAGGTGCCTAAAGATATGTTGTCGCTAATTCTCGGCGTCATGGCCATAGTCGCAATTGGTTTCTATTCCTTTCTTCTACTGACATCTAATCCCTTTGATCGTCTATTGCCGCCAGCAATGGATGGAAGAGATTTAAACCCGTTATTGCAAGACCCGGGAATGGTCATTCATCCACCGATGCTCTACATGGGTTATGTGGGTTTCTCAGTAGTATTTGCGTTTGCTATCGCAGCGCTAATCAGCGGTCGATTGGATACGACTTGGGCTAGATGGTCGCGTCCTTGGACAACGATTGCGTGGGCTTTTCTGACAGTTGGGGTTGCACTCGGAAGCTGGTGGGCTTACTACGAGTTGGGTTGGGGTGGCTGGTGGTTCTGGGATCCAGTGGAAAACGCTTCGTTTATGCCTTGGCTCTGCGGCACTGCTCTTATGCATTCGCTCTTAGTCACGGAGAAGCGTGGAAGTTTTAAAGTTTGGACAGTGCTTTTAGCGATTATCACGTTCTCTTTATCACTTTTGGGTACGTTTTTAGTTCGGTCTGGGGTGTTGACCTCTGTGCACGCCTTCGCTACAGATCCTGAGCGAGGAGTTTTTATTCTTGGGTTTTTAGTGTTCGTGGTGGGCTCATCTCTCCTCCTGTTCGCTTGGAGAGCTCCTAAGGTTGGGCTTGGAGGTAGATTTAGTTTGGTTTCGCGTGAGTCGGCATTGCTCGCAAATAATGTGTTACTTGTCGTTGCTGCAGCATCAGTATTGTTAGGCACCCTTTATCCTTTATTTCTTGATGCCCTTGGACTTGGCAAGATTTCGGTAGGGCCGCCATATTTTGACGCTGTATTCGTTCCGATTATGGTGCCAGCTATGTTCTTGATGGGTATTGGTCCGATTGCGCGATGGAAAAAATCCTCTGTGCCAGAGTTAGCCGTGAAATTGAAATGGGCCTTTGCCATTGCGGTGATATCGGCGCTATTGATGCCTTTCGCCATGGGGGATTGGAGCATCTTGGTAAGTTTTGGGTTATTGATGGCCACTTGGATTGCTTTAGCTGGACTTGTGAATTTGTGGACGAGACTCAAGCAAATGTCATCGGGAGAAGGCAGAACGTTATTAGGTTCATTTCTTGCGATACCAAATGCCTATTACGGTATGTTGTTCGCGCATTGGGGGGTGGCCGTGTTTATTGTTGGTGTTACGCTCGTGAATGGTTATGAGGTCGAGAAGGACGTCAAAATGTCACTTGGTAATACGGTGACAATCGGTGAGTATACGATTCGCCTGGATGCCCTTAAAGATTTGAAGGGACCAAATTACACCGGAGTTGAAGGCTCCATGGCAATATTGGTCGACGGTAAAGAAGTCGACAGGATGTTCCCTCAAAAAAGAATGTATAACGTGCAGCAAATGCCAATGACTGAGGCCGCGATTGACACGGGTTTCACTAGAGATCTTTATATTTCGCTCGGAGAGCCGCTTAATGACGGGTCTTGGGTGGTTCGTGTCTATTTGAAACCATTTGTCGATTGGATTTGGGGTGGCGCGTTTTTGATGGCTCTCGGTGGAGTCCTGGCAGTTTCCGATCGACGCTATCGAAGGGCGAGTCAGGACGAGGAGAATCGCGGAGAGAAGACTGCCTCATCTTGAGGTAATCATTTTTTCGCAAAAATTATGACTGCTACGGGATTTTTATTTCCCTTTTTTATTTTTTTTGGGATTACCGTATTCCTTTGGAAAGGTTTATCGCTTAATCCAAAGGAAGTGCCATCACCTTTGATTGGAAAAGCTGCTCCAGAATTTACTTTGCCGATACTCAATGAGTTTGACGCGCGACTTTCAAATTCAGACATGGAAGGGAAAGTGTGGCTCCTTAATGTGTTCGCTTCCTGGTGTGGACCTTGTTTGGTTGAACACCCGATCCTCGTGAATTTTGCAAAAACCTCTGACATTCCTATTTTAGGATTTAATTATAAGGATAAACCCCAAGCGGCAGTGCAGTGGCTTAACCGTCATGGCGATCCGTATGAACGGGTAGTGCTTGATATCGATGGGCGCGTTGGTCTTGACTACGGGGTTTACGGAGTTCCCGAAACATTTTTGATAGACGGTCGCGGTATTATTCGATACAAAAAAATTGGTCCCTTGACTCAGGCAGACGTTTCCGAAGATATTCTTCCGTTGATCCAGGAGTTGCGTCAGTGATTAAAAAAATCAGCCTAACAGTCCTAATGGTTTTTCTGGTTAGTAACCTTTCCTTTGCTGAAGAAGCGCCGCTACTGGCAAAAGATCCCGAGCTCGAAGAGCGCGTTAAGGCGATCAGTGTTGAGCTTCGATGTTTGGTCTGTCAAAACCAAACTATTGCAGATTCAAATGCGGGGTTGGCCATTGATCTAAAAAACCAAGTGAGAGACATGTTGCGCCAAGGCATGAATGAACACCAGATTAAAGACTTTATGGTTGAGCGCTATGGTGACTTTGTTTTGTATGATCCGCCAGTGAAAGGGACGACTATGGTACTGTGGATAGGCCCATTGCTGATGTTGATCTTGGCTTTTTGGATGGCAGTTAGAATCGTTCGTCGGCGCTCTAGAGGCATTGATTTGCCGCAAAGTTCAGAAGATGCCGCGCGTGCACGTGAATTACTAAAAGACTAATTAGGATCGAGTTGCTAATGTCATCATTTATTGTATTTTCTGGGTTATTAAGTTTAGTTGTTCTGCTCGTCTTTCTGAGAACGATATTTAAAGCGCGTGCGATGTCGTCTAATACCCAATCTCAAACTAATTTACGTTTGTTGCGTGATCAACTCAAAGAACTTGCGGAGGATCAACGTGTTGGGAACCTTTCTGCAGAACAATATGAATTATCAAAATTGGAAATTGAAGGCCGTGTTGTAGAAGAAGTGGCTAAGGAACCGCAGTTGACGATGCTGTCCGGTCGATTAGCGAAGTTCGTATCGATCATTGTGGTCGTCCTGATTCCTGTTTCTGCGTTTTATCTATACAGCGTAATCGGCAGTCATGAGGGGCAGGATGTAGCTTCTTTCCTTGAGGCTCAGAATCAACCGGTTGATCAGACTGAGTTAGAGTCTATGGCAGAAAAGGTTATCGAACATCTGGAGGAAAATCCAGGTGACACGCAAGCTTTAGGTATGTTGGCTCGGACGTATCAAGCGCTGCATAAATTTGATGAGGCAGCTAACGCGTGGGAGCGAGCCTATCAACTCGAGCCTAATGACCCAGGGATTCTGGTTGATTACGCTGAGGCCAGGGGCTTAGCAGCTAGAGGCAATCTCAATGGAGAGCCTACAGAGCTCATTAATCGGGCTCTAGAGCTTGATCCTAATCATGGGAAAGGTCTTGCGCTTGGTGGGACAGTAGCGTTCGCATCGGGTTCTTATCAACTAGCAATTGATCGCTGGACGCAGTTGATGAAGGCAAACATCGCTGATGAGCAATTAGTCCAAACGCTGCAATCGGGTATCGCAGAAGCGAAAATCAGGTTGGTACAGTCTCGGCAGGAAGCGAGAGTAGACGAGCCAACTGCCGAGGATTCGGCTCCGCAGGAATTCAGTACTATTGTTTCAGGCATTGTTAAAATCTCCAACGAATTATTGAGTCAAGTGGATTCAGGAGATGTGGTCTTTATTTACGCGAAAGCAACTGAAGGCCCACCGATGCCCATTGCGGCGATGAAGGTTCCTGTGAGTCAATTGCCATTTACTTTTGCAATTGATGATTCATTCTCGCTAATGCCTACTCGGAAATTATCTGACTTCTCAGAGTTTCTTGTGGGAGCGCGTATTTCGAAATCGGGTAACGCTATTCGAGCCAGTGGAGACCTAGAGTCGTCGACTATGCTGGTGCGTCCGGGAATCAATATTGAAATCACAATAGATAGTGCGGTACCTTAAGCACTAAATTGTATTTTTAATGACGTTATGAGGCCCAAATTGAGGATCATTCGATTGCTACGAATTCAAAACATGATGCTGGTGGGGTTGGCAGCATTGACATTTTCTTTCGGTTTTTCTGCATATGCCGATGGTGATAGTGTTGATGATAGCGTTTCAGAGTTTATTCAAGACATGGTGGCTAAACACCAGTTCTCTGAGGAACAGCTCAAAGCATTAATTGGCATCGCTGAAAAGCAAGACAGCATCTTAAACGCCTTTGGTAAGCCAGCGACAGCTAAACCATGGAGCTTCTTTAAAAAACTCTATGTCACAGAGTACCGCGAGAAAGAAGGGGTTAAATTTTGGAAAAAAAATGCGGCGACTCTAGCAAGGGCTGAGGAGCGCTTCGGTGTTCCTCAAGAAATCATTACGGCCTTAATTGGAATCGAAACCAATTATGGCACCTACACCGGTGAGTTTAGAATTCTTGATGCATTTTATTCGTTAGGATTTTATGGAGAACGTCGCAACAAATACTTCTTAAAGGAATTCGAGGAGTTTTTGTTGTTAGCGCGCGAAAACAACATCAGCGCCGATACCATAAAAGGTTCATTCGCAGGAGCCATTGGGATCGCGCAGTTTATGCCTTCGAGCTATCGAGAATATGCCATTGATTTTGATGGCGATGGAATGGCTGATTTGGAGAATAGTGTGGATGATGCAATTGGTAGCGCGAGCAATTATTTGAAGAGGCATGGATGGAAGAGAGGGGAGCCGATTGTTTTTGAAGTAAGTACTGCGGCACCTGACAGCCTTAGTGATTTGACTGGGAAATCAAAACCAAATCGGACCTACGGCGAGCTCAAAAATGTAGGGTTGGAGGACCAATTTGACCTTAAGGACGATACGCCTGTTGGGCTGTTCCAGCTTGAAGGTGATGATGGGATTGAGTATTGGATGTCTTTAAAGAATTTTTATGTGATCACCCGTTATAACCCGAGCAACAATTATGCTTTGGCGATTGTCCAGCTCTCTGACAAAATAAAAGCGCTAAAAGCCGCCAAATGATGATGGGTGCTCCATCTGAGTATTTATCATTCGAGGCTGTGAAAAGTACAAAAGAAAATACTCCAGGGTATTTTTACACTACATTTTTTGCTATTAAGCAGCACCATAAATACGGCGCTTCGATGCTTCAGGGCGAACTAAGTTGACTATTCATTTCAGCCATTCTTTTGCGGAAGAGTTAGAAGGGTTTTATCAGCACTGTCTCCCTGAGAAATGCTCATCACCCAAGCTGCTCCAGTTTAATGCATCTCTTGCGAATGAGCTCGGCTTGGATCATGAAGGGATTCTTGGTGAATTTGGTATATCTGTGTTTTCTGGCAATGATTTACCGGAAAATGCCAGCCCCATCGCTCTAGTATACGCAGGCCATCAGTTTGGTATGTTTACCCCCCAACTGGGTGATGGACGTGCATTGCTCATCGGTGAGGTGGTTGATACGAATGGTAGGCGACGGGATGTTCAATTAAAGGGATCTGGAAGAACGCCATTTTCTCGTAGTGGTGATGGCAAGGCAGCACTGGGACCAGTACTTAGAGAATATTTGGTCAGTGAGACGATGCATGCGTTTGGGATTGCAACCACCCGTGCGTTAGCTGCTGTGGGTACAGAGGATTGGATTCGAAGGGAAGAGCCCAAGCCGCGTGCTGTGCTGACTCGTGTTTCGGCCAGTCATATTCGGGTTGGCACTTTTGAGTATTTCGCGGCTAGAGGGGAATGGGATCAAGTTAAACGTTTGGCGGACTATGCCATAGCGAGACATTTCCCTGAGGTTAGCAGTGGGGATGACAAGTATCTAGATTTTTTTAAATCGGTACTGCGTAAGCAAGCGAAACTGATTGCAGATTGGATGAGCGTCGGATTCGTTCACGGTGTCATGAATACAGACAATATGACTATTTCTGGTGAAACGATTGATTACGGCCCCTGCGCTTTTGTGGATCGGTATGCTCCGTCTACTGTCTTCAGCTCTATTGATGAGTACGGGCGCTATGCTTATGAGAATCAGCCAAAAATTGGTCAGTGGAATTTAGCCCAACTGGGAAAGGCGCTTATACCGCTCTATGAAGAGGATGAGGAGCAGGTCATACAAAGGTTTGTTGAAGAGCTCGACACATTTAATGTTTGGTATGAACAATATTGGCTTTCAAATATGCGCGCGAAACTTGGATTGGTTAGGGCCGAACAGGGTGACCAGGAGCTCGTTAAGCAATTACTGCACTTAATGCACCAGGGGCAAGGGGATTTTACTCTCGTGTTTCGTCACCTAGCGTCAGCGGTCTTGGGGGATGATTCAAAGTTCAAGGCTCAATTTATCGATTCATCAATGGTGACGGAATGGTTAACGCTCTGGATAAAAAGGGTTGGTCGTGAGGGGCTGACTCCAGAGCAGTGTGCGACCAGTATGAATGGTGTGAATCCCGCTTATATCCCTCGAAATCATAAGGTTGAGGAAGCATTAGATGCGGCAGTGAGTCGTAATGATCTTGAGCCCTTCAGAACTATGCTCGCTTTGCTTTCGGAACCGTATCGTGACCATATTGGAATGGGCGGTTATGCGGTTCCTGCGGCGTTAAGTGCTAGTCCGTACGTGACGTTTTGTGGCACTTAGCCGTCATTCATGTAATAAAAGAGTGCGCGTTTTAATTGTCACTATTGTTCTGCAACTGGTGGAGCTCATAGATTAGATCGAGAGCTTGCTTGGGTGTTAACTCATCAGGTTTGATCGAAGAAAGACGTTTCGTAATCGGATTGATCTTCTCTAACTCTTGCGTCTGAGGTTCTATTCTGTTGAATAGGTCTGGTTGAATTGTGTTCACTTTGGACTCTAAAAGTTTGAGCTCACGTTTCGCCGCATGGACTATTTCCTTAGGGACTCCTGCAAGCTGAGCAACCTGTATTCCGTAGCTTCGTGAGGCAGGCCCATCCGCAATGCTGTGCAAAAATACAATGTCGTCTTTGTACTCAACCGCGGATACATGAATATTGCTTACTTCTGATATTTCTTCGGACAAGGCCGTTAATTCAAAGTAATGCGTGGCAAACAGCGTGAGGCTTCGATTGGTTTTTGCGAGATACCTTGCGATTGAAAGTGCCAGAGCAAGTCCGTCGTAAGTCGAGGTTCCGCGACCAATTTCATCCATGAGTACCAGACTATTTTCCGTGGCATTATTAAGAATATTTGCTGCTTCTGACATCTCGACCATGAATGTGGATTGTCCTCCTGAGAGATTGTCAGAGGCTCCGATACGGGTAAAAATTTGATCGACTCGGCCGATCAATGCGGCTTCGGCAGGGACAAAGCTGCCGACGTGAGCAAGAAGGACGATTAAAGCACATTGGCGCATATAGGTCGATTTCCCGCCCATGTTTGGTCCGGTAATGACCAGCATTTTGTGACGCGCATTGATCTCAAGATTGTTCGCAATGAAATTATCAATCTGTGTTTCCACTACTGGATGGCGGCCGTTTGTGATGGTGATTTCGTTATTTTCGACGAGTTTTGGGCGCACGTAGTTTCGTTCCAAGGCAATTTGAGCAAAGCTGCCTAGCCCGTCAAGTTGAGCAATGGCTCTTGCTACTTTTTGAATTTCATCTCGATGTTGTTGTAGGGTTTCGATGAGCGCCTCGTAGAGGTATTTCTCACGTTTTAATGCGCGATCTCTCGCGGACAACGCCTTGTCTTCAAATTCTTTAAGCTCTGGTGTGATGAAGCGCTCAGCGTTCTTGAGCGTTTGGCGTCGTCTGTAGGTCTCTGGTACGGCTCCAGCATTGGCTTTCGATACTTCGATATAAAACCCATGGACACGATTGAACTCGACCTTTAAGTTTGAAATTCCGGTGTTTTGTTTTTCTCGTTGCTCGAGTTCGATTAAAAAAGTGCCGCAATCATTTTGTATGGATCTAAGTGTATCGAGTTCCGAGTCGAACCCATCGTTGATAACACCACCCTCGGTCAATATGTTGGCGGGTTCGGGAAGGATGGCTTTTTCAAGTTGTGTGGCAATTTCTGTGTTATGGGCAAGATCTCTAGATAACGAAGAAAGCAGAGCAAAATCTGGGGCATTTATTAGTGCTTGCAACTTTGGGATTACTTGTAACGTCTGTCTTAACCCAGATAGATCTCTTGGTCGAGCACTTTTAAGCGTGATTCGAGCATTAATTCGTTCGATATCCGACATCGATGCAAAAATTTGACGCATTGTTGTTAATGCTGCCTGGTTTTTCTGATCAGTAAGCCAAGTGACCGAGGAGAGGCGTTCGTTTATGTCATCGTGATTAAATAATGGATGATTGAGTGTGTGTTGTATCCATCGTGCGCCCATGCTGGATGCCGATTTGTCAAATGTTGATAGCAAGGTGGGGCTGGCCTCACCTTGAAGCGTGGTATTAATCTCGAGATTTTTACGTGTTGAGACATCGAGTTGGATGAAATCGTTTTCGCGTTCAACCTGTATTGCAGTGATGTGTGATAGTGGCTCTGACTGTGTGCTTTGTGCATAGGTTAGAAGCGCGCCGGCCGCTGAGATTGCGCATGTGGACTCTTCGCACCCGAAACCACGTAAGTCGCGAACCTTAAGGTGTTCGCATAGCGATCTTTTTGCTACTTCCTCGTCGAAGTGCCATGTGGGCAGTCTTTGAATTCTGATTTTAGTTTGGCTTAGTCCCTGGAATGTGGCCCCTTCCGGCGCAATGATTTCAGAGGGTTGCAGTCTAGCTATTTCATTCAGTATGGATAGATTGCTACCTTGTTTGATCTT
>ERZ890510.879-NODE-879-length-21742-cov-4.168119_pt1 | contig 21742 bp, 17 predicted proteins | sample MGYA00521265_ERZ890510 | MGnify/ENA primary metagenome ERZ890510 (study PRJEB32303, sample SAMEA104408624) | aquatic metagenome | biome: Brackish water; feature: Chemocline; material: water | place: Baltic Sea | collected 2014-10-26T21:54:00 | depth 110 m ...
ACGGCACTGTTGCGTTGGCGGATCGGGCGGGGGCGTAGCGTGCTTCGGTGGTTCGTCGTCGCCGTCCTACTTCTCCGTCGTTTGCTGGGTTCCGGTTACCGCCCGTCCGTGTCGTCACAGTGTCGGCGATCGCTGGTTCGTGGATGAGACCTACGTCAAGGTGGCCGGTACGTGTACCGGGCGGTCGATCAGCACGGCCAGGTCATTGAGGTTTTGTTGTCGAAGCGACGAGACGTTGCTGCCGCTACAAGGTTCTTCGAGATGATGTTGACGGGCCGTGAACGGCCAAGAGAGGTCACCACTGACCCCTCGCGAGCCGACGCATGCGTCGAGGCTGCGGCAAAGTCGCTCGCCAAATCATCCGGCGTGCCCTATTCGTGCCGAGAACAACGCCAAACAGGGCGCGCAACAGCGCCACGTTCGACAATCATCTCTGACCAGGCGAAACACGCCTCGCGCAGGACTGGCCATCGCCAACCCAGCGCTACTCATCTGCTACTGCGGAACGGGAAGCGAACGTTCTTCAGCGATCGAATTACCGCCATCGATCACAATGCACTGACCTGTCGTGTACGCCGCACCGGGCGTCGCCAGCCACGCAATAGCGCTTGCAACCTCATCGGGCGCTGCGCTGCGGCCGACCGGCGTGACGAATCCCTCGGCTCGCTCGTTTGGCGTTTGTGAACCGGTTTCGATCCAACCCGGAGCAACGGCGTTGACCGTGATGCCATCGGCGGCGTGGTCGAGCGCGAGCGCTCTCGTCAGGCCGACGAGCCCCGCCTTGGCCGCGGCGTAGGCGGGTTCGTGCCGCATCGCCATCACCGGTCCGGACACGCTCGCCACCGAAATGATTCGGCCCCAGCGCCGCGTCCGCATGTGCGGAAGCACGGCGCGTGACATCAAGAACGCGGTGTCGAGATTACGTTCGATCGCCGCCCGCCAGTGCGCGTACGCAAACTCCGTCGCTGCGTCGGCTTCTTCACTCCCGGGTCGGCTGACACTGGTCATACCGGCGTTGTTGACCAGGATGTCAACAGCACCAAGCGCAGCAACCGCCGCTGCGGTGATCCGTTGGACCGTCGACTCATCTGTCAGATCACCGAACACCCCATGCGCCTCCAACCCAGCCTGTGCGAGTTCGTCGACCCGCTCATGGATTCGGTCGGTCGTTGAGGTGACCATGACGCGGGCCCCGAGTTCGGCAAGTATTCGTGCCGAAGCGAATCCGATGCCGGTCGGACTCCCTGCCCCGGTGACCAGTGCAGTTCTGCCGTCGAGAGAAAACAGACGTGGTGTCACGCCACCACTTTAGTGGTCGCCATCCGCTGGGACGGACGCCGATTGCTCAGCCGTCGACGGGTCGACGGTCGCAATATTCGGCCCATTCCCATTCGCTGCCGTACTCGTCGAGCAGGTCGAGGAAGGGTTTCGGCGGCAACGCCTCGGGGCCAACGATGCCCACCCCGGTCCACTGACCGGTTGCCATCAACTCAATCGCAACGGCCGGCATCACGGCGGTCTGCCACACGACCGCCTGGTGGCCAAACTCCCGCATCGTCCAGGCGTTGTCAACCACGTGGTACACGTACACCTCTCGCGGCTCGCCGTCCTTGCCGAGGCCCTTCACCCACGTACCAGCACAGGTACGACCGCTCATCTTGTCGCCGAGCATCGCCGGGTCAGGGAGCAATGCAGCGACGACGTCCCGCGGGGAGACCTTCACCCCTTTGACCGACACCTGTTTGGTGCTGTCGAGGTCGAGCATGTGCAACGTCTTCAGGACGTCGATGAACTCATCACCGAGCCCGTACTTGAACGTGACGCGCTCACAATCGATCCAACGTGGAATCAGGATGACCTCTTCGTGTTCCACGTTGACGCATTGGATCTCGCCAATGCCCTCGGGGAACGTAAACAGCTCGGGCTCACTGAACGGCTCCGTGGTAAACCAGCCGCGCTCTCGCTCGTAGACCACCGGCGGATTGAGACACTCCTCGATGGTCGTCCAGATCGAGAACGTCGGAGCGAAGTCGTAGCCATCGACCACCAGGTCGGCACCGTCGCGCACGCCAATTTCGTCGATCTGAGAGAACAACTCATCGGCCGCGTATCGGGCCGCTACATCGGAGAAGCCGGGTTCGACGCCCATGCCAACGAGGGCCATCATCCCGCGATTTTTCCAGGTGGGGTGCTCGGCAAACTGGCCGTCACCGAGGCGGATTCCCGTTCTGTTGAACGGGTCGGTCGCATGCGGCGTCGACAGATTCATCGCCATGTCGACGTAGTTACACCCGGCCTCGAAGGCTCCGAAGAAGATCGGTGGGTTGAAGCGGGGATCGCAGGCATTCAGGATCACGTCGGCCTGCATCTCGTTGGCAAGCGCGGTGACCGCCTCGCGCGAGGACGCATCAAGCATCGCTGCAACGATTCGACCGCCAGCGCTGGCTTCACCCGCGTTCGCTACAGCCGCTTCGGCCCTGCCGAGATCGAGGTCTGCGACCGTGATGTGCGCAAATGCTTGGCGCGTCGCCGCAATGGCCACGAACGCCGAGCCGACACCACCGGAACCGACCACGAGCACACGCATCAGGCCAACCTACTGCCGCGCACAGCTCGACCGAGTTGCTCAAGCCCGAGAGGCCAACAGATATGGGCAAGACATATATCTCAGAGATGTATCCTGCCCTTCGTGGCAACCACGTCGACAGGAAAGGCTGCACCGGATCGTTCGCTCTGGGCAGACCAGGTCGGCGATGTGGCAACACGCTCATCGCTCGCCGGCGACCGACGCGCTGACGTGGCCATCGTCGGCGCCGGATACACCGGGCTCTGGACCGCTCACTCACTCCTGCAAGCGGACCCCGCGCTCCGTGTGATCATCATCGAAGCAGAGCACGTCGGTGCGGGAGCGTCAGGGCTGAACGGTGGATGGTGTGTTGGCGAGATCGCCGGCGGTCTCAGCGCAGCGATGGTGCTTGCGGAGCGCCGAACCGGCAGTACCGATGGCGGCGCCCGACTCACCCGAGAGATCATGAGCACCGTCGATGAAATCGGGCGAGTCACCCAGGACGAGGGCATCGAATGCAACTTCACGAAGGGCGGTGTTCTTCGTCTGGCACGGACCGCCCCGCAGCTCGCCCGACAGCAAGCTGAGGTCGCGGACCATCGCTACCACGGGTTTGGGTCCAATGACATCGAACTCCTCGACGCCGACGCTGCAACCGCCCGCCTCAACGCAACCGACGTACTCGGCGGGATGTGGTACTCCGCAGGGGCACGCATCCACCCCGCTCGACTCGTCCACGGGTTGGCAGCCGCGGTCGAGCGCCGCGGCGGCGAGATCGTTGAGCGAACGAGAGCAACCCGGATCTCGGCGGGCCAGCCGGCATCGGTAACCACCACGAACGGAACAGTGACTGCCGACGTCGTCGTGCGGGCCGTCGAAGGTTTCACCTCAACTCTGTCGGGGCATCGCCGGACTCTGCTTCCCTTCTCGTCCTCGATGATCGCCACCGAGCCGCTCCCGCCCGAGGTCTGGGAAACAATTGGCTTGGCAGCGCGCGAGACGTTTGCCGATGATCGACGAATGGTTATCTACGGACAGCGCACTGCTGACGATCGCATCGCATTCGGCGGCCGCGGCGCGCCGTACCGCTACGGGTCAAAGATCATCGAAGACGACGGCCCTCAGGCAATCCACGATCACATCACCGCGACACTCCATCAGCTCCTTCCCGCCACCCGCGACGCGGCGATCACCCACCGCTGGGGCGGGGTGCTGGGCATCCCGCGCGATTGGCAACCCTCCGTCGGCATCGATCGCTCGAGCGGACTGGCCTGGGCCGGCGGGTTCGTCGGCGAAGGCGTGGCCGCATCAAATCTCGCTGGGCGCACCGCAGCCGATCTGATTCTCGAGCGCGCCACCGACCTCGTCTCGCTCCCGTGGGTCGACCACGTGTCGCCCCGCTGGGAACCCGAACCGTTCCGCTGGCTCGGCGTCACGACCTTTCTGAAGCTGACGGCGCAGGCCGATGCAGCCGAGCAGCGCACGGGTCGCGCCTCGCGACGCGGCGCCCTCGCCGACCGAGTCCGCTGATCCAGCTCAGCTGGGGATCTGCTGTGTGATGCAGTGCACTCCACCGCCGCCGTACGCGAGGACTCGCGACGGCACGCCCACGACCGCGCGGTCAGGGAACGCGGCGCTGATGATCGCGAGCGCGGCTGCGTCGTTTGGATGGTCAGCGATCGGAACCACCACGCCTCCGTTGGCAACGTAGAAGTTCAGGTAGCTGTTGCGATACGGCTCACCGTCGATGTCGAAGTACGACGCCTGGGGCACTTCGATCACGTCGAGTGGCACCCCCGCCGTGTCTAGCGACGAACGCAGAACAGCCAGGTTGGCTGACATCCGCGCATAATTCGGATGCGACGGATTGTCCCCTGCCCCGTGCGCGAGGACCACGCCGGGGCGCACGAACGTACACACATTATCGACGTGGCCGTCGGTGTCGAGATCCTCGATCAGGCCCCACGGCAGCCAGATCAGCGTGTCGAGACCGAGCATCGATGCGAGTTCGCTCTCGACCTCCTCACGGCTCATGGCGGGGTTCCTGTTCGGATGACGGTTGCATTGCACTGTGGTGATGCCCGTACCGGCACCGTCGACGGTGATCGAACCACCTTCCAGGACCATGTTCGACGGGCGCCGCCGCACACCGAAGTGTTCGAGGACGCGCCGCCCGACCAACGCGTCCTGGTCCCATGGCTCGAACTTCTCGCCCCACGAGTTGAAGGCGAAGTCGGCGCCGCTGCGCTCACCATCACGGTCACCCGCGCCGTTAACCGTGAAAATCGGTCCAGAGTCACGAATCCACGAGTCGTCGATCGGGATCTCGATCACCTCGACCTCAGCGGGCAACATCGACCGAGCCCCTGCCGCATCGTCGGGGGCAGCGATCATCACGACGGGCTCGAATGAGGCGATCGCCACTGCGGTCGCGACGTACTCGCTGCGGGCCTCGTCGAGATGGCGGTTCCACAGGTCGGGCCGGGTCGGCCACGCCATCAGACACCCTTGGTGATGCTCCCACTCAGCAGGCATTCGCCAGGTCATGAGCCGAGGGCATCCTTTGGGCGACCGAGGTCGGTGCGGTCGGCGAGTCGGCGATACGCATCGGGCCGGCGCGTGTACATCAACCCAAAGTCGAGCCAGTCGGCGCGCTGGCCGAGGTCGAGTTGCGCAACGAGCACTGCCGGTCGGTCTCTCGGCGCCTCGACGATCACTCGACCGTATGGGTCCGAGATGAACGACGAACCGTAAAACGAAATGGGCCCCTCGACGCCGATGCGGTTCACCGCCACCATGAACGTCGCGTTCGCGAGGCCGTTTGCCGCGATCATCTGACGCCACATTGGCTGCGAATCGAAGCCGGGGCGATGCGGTTCGCTGCCGATCGCCGTCGGGTACACGATGACCTCCGCACCGTCCATCGAAAGCTTCCGGGCAAGTTCGGGAAACCACTGATCCCAACAGGTCGGGAAGCCGAAGCGGGCACCTGCGATGTCGACCACCGGGCACCCGTCGTCGCCGGGTTCGAAGTACGCGTCCTCGTGGTAGTACTCGAACTCGGGGATGTGTGTCTTGCGGGTACGGGCAACCAGAACGCCTGACGCGTCGACGCAGACCGCTGTGTTGTATCCGCGCTCACTGTCGGCCTGCTCGTACAACGATGCGTGCACTGCGACGTTGTGCTCGATCGCGAGCGAACGAGCGAGCATCACCGTCGGCCCGGTCTCGAGCGGTTCGCCAAACTTCTTCAGCGCATCGGGCTCATCGGGTGACACACAGAAGTACGGCGACCGGGTGAGCTCCTGGAGGAACACCATCTCGGCATCCTCGGCAACAGCGACGGCGACCCCGGTACGCAGCGTTGCCTCCATCACCGGCGCATCCGGATTCCACGCACACTGGACCGCGCCAATACGCAACAGGCGGTCAGGACCCCGAGCACGTACGCCATCGCCAGGATCCCGGAACGGCGAGTCGAGTGGCTCGTCCGCGACGATCACCTCGAAGCCGTGCGCCGTCGTCACGAATCGAAGCCCAGCCCGAATCGGTCAAGCAGACGCAACCATGCGTTGCGGCTTCCCGTCTGGTCCTCGCGCTTCATTGACCAGCGGGTTGCTTGGATCCCCGCGAACCGGAATGGCTCGGGCGGAAACGGCAACGGCTTGGACTGGACGAAGTCGGTCCGAGTCGCGATCGACTTGCGACCAGCGAGCAGGTCCAGCATCGTCGCCGCAGCAAACCGCGTCGCGGCAACACCGAGCCCGGTGTACCCGACGGCGTACGCGACACGTTGGTGCATCGCCGTACCGAAGAACACCGAGAACCGCGTGCTGGTATCGATCGCTCCGCCCCACACGTGACTGAACTTCACATCCATCAGCTGCGGAAAAGTTTGGAAGAAGTGCTCTGACAGCTTCGCCCACGTTTCGGGACGGCTCTCGAGCTCGGCCGACATCTTCGAACCCCAGTAGTAGATGGCGTCGTAGCCGCCCCAGAGGATCCGGTTGTCGTCGGTGAGCCGGTAGTAGTGGAACTGGTTCGTGATGTCGGACAGCCCTTGGCGGTTGCCCCACCCAATCGACGCGATCTGCTCGTCCGTGAGCGGTTCGGTGACGAGGCAGTAGTCATAGACCGGAATCATGTACTGACGCACGCGCTTGAGTAGCGGGCGGTCGGCATTCGTACCGAGCACCACCTGAGCGCAGTGCACCGAACCAAGCGGCGTCGTCACCGCCATGCCTGACCCGTCGCGGCTGATATCGGTCGCCTTGGAATGTTCGTAAATCCGCACGCCAAGTTCTTCAGCGACCCGCTTGAGCCCCCACGCAAGCCGCGCCGGGTCGATGAGCGCGGCACGTTCTCGACGGAAAAGTCCGGCGAGGTAGGTGGGCGAGTTGACCTCGGTACGCATCGCATCGGTGTCGAGCCACTCCACCTGTTGGCCCATTCGGCGCAGCACATCGTGCTCTTCGCGTAACGCGGCGACGTACGGCTCGGGGTGGCCTGTGTGGGCGACGTCGATCACGCCGGTCCGCTCGTAGCCGCAATCAATCTGGTAGCGCTTGATGGCGGCTTCGATCTGGTTCAGGTTCTGCAACCCGAGTTCTTCGAGCACATCGAGTTCGTCGGCATGGCGAGCCAGCCCGTTACCGAGGCCGTGGGTCAGCGACGACTCCATGAAGCCGCCGTTGCGTCCACTCGCTGCACCCCCGACTTCGCCCTTGTCGATCAAGACGACGTCGCACGCTGGGTCGCGTTCCTTGGCGATCACGGCAGTCCACAGGCCCGTATAGCCCCCGCCAACGACGCACAAATCGCAATGCACGTCACGAACGAGCGTCGGATTCGACTCAGGTATGTCTGCGCTCTCGAGCCAGAACGGCGTCGGTTCGGCGTCGGCGATCGCGTCGAGTGAATGCTGGCCGATCATGCAGTTGTCCGCGACCCAGTTACCGACTTCGTTGCCGGCCCTGTGCTCACCGAGTACTCCGGCGGCTCTTGGCGCGCGACACCAACGTTCCCGAAGCCATCAACGCCACCGATGCGAGCAGCACGATCGTGGCCAACACGTTGATTTGGGGCGAGAACGAGTTCTTGAAGCTCGCATTGACGAACAGCGGGAACGTACTGACTGAGCCCGCGTTGAACAGCGTGATGATGAAGTCGTCGAGCGACAGCGCGAACGACAACAACGACGCAGCGAGGATCCCCGGGAGGATCAGCGGGAACGTGACCTTCCAGAACGTACGCATCGGCGAGGCGCCGAGGTCTTGCGCGGCCTGTTCGAGAGTCCAGTCGAACCCGCGGACTCGAGCGCGCACGGTCAGCGCGACGAAACTGATCTGAAACATCACGTGGGCAATGACCACGGTGGAGAACCCACGCGTCACGTTCTGATCGAGAAACAGGGTGGCGAGCGACGAACCGATAACGATCTCGGGCGTAGTGAGCGGGAGCACGAGAACGAAATCGAGGAATGCGTTGCCCTTGAACGAGTAGCGAGCGAGGGCGAGAGCGATCAACGAACCCAGCACGGTGGCAATCAGCGTGGAGATCGACGCGATCTTCAAGCTCGTGAGCAACGCGTCGGTGAGCGCTTCGTCTTTGAACGGCTCACGCCAGTTGTCGAGCGTGGTGTTCTGCCACACGAAGTTGAACTTGCCTTTCGGCTCGTTGAACGAGAACCCGACGATCCAGAAGATCGGCATGAACAGATACATCATCACGCCGACAGCAAAGAGGTTCAGTCCCCACCGCGCAACGGATCCGAGTGGCGACGACGGTGCGCTCATGCCAGATCGTCCGTTCCGAAAAAGCGGCTGTAGATGATGACAAACACGGTGATGATCATCATCAGGACAAACGACATCGCCGACGCGACCGGCAGGTTGTTCTGCACCAAGAACTGGTTCTGGATCGACTGACCGATGACCGATGTGTTCGGGTTACCGAGGTACTGCTGGTTGACGAAATCGCCGGAAGCCGGAATGAAAGTAAGGAGGGTGCCGGCGAACAGGCCGGGAAGCGACAGCGGGAAGATGACCTTACAGAACGCCCGTACCGAACCGGAGTAGAGGTCTTTGGCGGCATCGACCAGGTTGAGGTTGATCTTTTCCAAGCTGACGTAAATCGGCAACGCCATGAACGGCAAAAAGTTGTAGGTCAAGCCACCAATAACTGCAGCCGGAGTGTTGAGGATCTTGTCGCCGTCCATAATCCCGAGCGCATTCAGGATCGGCTGGAAGCCAAGATCGTTCAACACGCTCGGAATCGGTCCGGTGTCAGCGAGAAGGCTCTGCCAGGCAATCGTGCGGATCAAATAGGACGTAAAGAACGGAATGATGATCAACCCGAGCAGCAGCCCACGATATTTTCCACCGCGGAACGCGATGACATACGCGAGCGGGTAGCCGAGGAAAATTGTGAGCACGGTGGCAACCGCGGCGTAACCGAAGCCACGCTGGAACTGCCCGCCAAAATCAGTGAATGCTGTGGAGTAGTTGCCGAAGTTCCAGTCGAAATCGGCCTTCACGGCAAACCGGCTCGGCAATGTCGACAGCGAGTTGCGCAGCAAGGTGACCAGCGGTGCGAGATAAAACAACGCCAGCCACAACATCCCCGGCTTCAGCAACCCGTACGGTGCGATCTTGCGTCTCACCTCCGGCCCGCCGAGTATCGCCGCGCCGATCAACGCCACGACGGTGCCAAGGGTGAGCGCCAGCGCAAGCGTTGCCAGCACCCCCGTGACCATGCCGGTGCCGACCACGACCAGCAAGGCCCCGGTCAGCAACAGCAAGCCGAGGCCCAGCCGTTCCGGATCGAACGATCGGCGCGTTGGCTCCGTCGATTCGTCCCGGCTGTTCACCGGATTCGGTGTGAGCTCCGAGATGGTCACAGGGCGAGGCGGATCAATCAGGCGCCGGTGATCGCTGAGAAGCGAGCGTCGTACTCCGCTTCGACCCCTTCTTCGAGGTTGGCAAAGGAGAAGGTGCGAGCCAAAGTTGCGTCGTCAGGGAACAACAACGGGTTGACGGCCAACTCGGGGTCAATCTTTTCGAGTTCGGCCTGCACACCGGCAACGGGCGACACGTACTGCACCCACGCGGTGATCTGTGCGGCCTGGACCGGGTCGTAACAGAAGTCCATCCACTTGGCTGCGGCGTCGCGGTTGACAGCGCCCTTCGGCATGACCATGGCATCAGCCCAACTCGTGCCGCCCTCTTCAGGAATCGCAAAGCGGATGTTCGGGTTCTCCACCGCCAACTGCACGACGTCGCCCGACCAGCCGACGCACGCTGCAAAGTTGCCGGTGCTGAGGTCGTTGAGGTAGTCGTTGCCAGTGAAGCGTCGGATCTGACCGTCGTTCTTGGCAGCTTCAAGCCGGTCGAAGGCAGTCGCAGCAGCGTCGAACGTCGACACAGTCGAGATGTCCACTCCGTCAGCCAGCATCAGCAGGCCCATGGTGTCGCGCATCTCGGTGAGCATGCCGATCTTGCCCTTGAAGGCGGGATCGAACAGATCCTCGGTGCTCTTCAGCTCGCGGCCGGTTGCTTCGATATTGTACGCGATGCCTGCGAATCCGGTCTGCCACGGCAGCGAATACTCACCGGTTGGGTCCCATGCTGGCTTCTGCAGGTCGGCCCGCAAGTTGGCGGCATTGGGCACCAGATCGATCGGAAGCTTGTCCACCCAACCCAGGCTGATCAGACGACCGACGAGCCAGGAGGTGGGAGCGATCAGGTCGGGGTCGATTGGCTTGCCGTTGCCCAGGAGCGGCTGAATCTTGGCGAAGTACTCGACGTTGTCGTTGTAGGTCTCGGCGTAGTTCATCTCGACACCGCTCGCTGCCATGAACCGTTCCACGGTGCCCGTGAGATCGTCCTCGCTCGGGTCGATGTATTCGGGCCAATTCTCGAAGAACAGCGAGTTACCGCCACCGCCGCCACCGCCGCTACTGCCACCGCACGCGGCCAAGATTGCTGGCAGGGACATACCGGCCGCGCCCATCATGCCAGCACGCGCAAATAGCCGGCGGCGGCTCAGCGACATGCGCGAAAGCGGATCGTTGTTTGGAGAGTTCATGGTGTGAGGTTCCTTTCGTAGACCGACGCTGCTAAGACGTCGGATATTGCTGGGTTCATTGGCGATTGGTCAACTTGCATGAGCTTCGAGCGTGTCGATGTCGTTGGCGGTCAGGCCGGGCCGGAGGGGCCAACCGGCAAGCACATATGCTGCGCCGGGGTCCCACTCGACGTGCACGGGCGCGCCGGGCAAGAGGAATGGCAGGTCAGACCCTGTGGCCACGGTAGCGATCACTTCGCTGTCGTCGGCCAAGCGCAATACCAAGCGTGCGGTGGCGCCTTGGAACACCAGGTCGGTGACCGTACCGACGATCGAGCGGCCGTTGGCGTGGGGCTCGATCGACGCCCGGAGTCGCTCGGGGCGCAACATTAATGACACCTGGGCACCGATGTGATGCTCGTGAGATGCCCTGGCGCGCACGGTGGCACCGCTGGTCAACTCGACGACAACATCGTCACCGTCGAACCCGCGCACTTCGCCGGGAAGCAGGTTCGCCGAGCCGATGAACCCGGCAACAAAGAGGGTGGCTGGGCTGTTGTAGATCTCTTCGGGCGTGCCGATCTGCTCGACACGACCCTCACTCATAACTGCGATGCGGTCGCTCATGGTGAGCGCCTCACCCTGGTCGTGGGTGACGAACACGAACGTGATGCCGACGTCACGCTGAATGCGTTTGAGTTCAAACTGCATTGCTTCTCGCAACTTCAGGTCGAGCGCGGCGAGCGGTTCGTCGAGTAACAGGGCGCTCGGGTAGTTGACAAGCGCTCGAGCAAGCGCCACACGTTGCTGCTGACCGCCTGAGAGCTGCGATGGTTTGCGGCTGGCGAAGTCGCCGAGCCGCACGATGTCGAGCATCTCCGCGACGCTGGCCTCGTAGTCGGCCTTCGACCGCTTCTTCGAGCGGGGCCCGAAGCGCACGTTGTCAGCCACCGTCATGTGCGGAAAGAGCGCGTACTGCTGGAAGACCGTGTTCACGTTGCGCTTATAGGGAGGGACTCGGCTGACGTCTTCGCCGTTGAGAATCACCTGTCCGGCGGTGGGCTGTTCGAACCCAGCGATCATCTTGAGCGTGGTGGTCTTGCCGCACCCCGACGGGCCGAGCATCGCGAAGAATTCTCCTTCGCGAATCGTGAAATCGGCCGCTTCGACGGCAACAAAGTCACCGAACGCCTTGCGTACCTTGCGCAGCTCGATGACGTGATCGGTTGACGTCATGGGCGATCGATCTCCACCGGGGTACATGCGCCAATCGTTTGTTCCACGTGCGGTCCTTTTGATCCACGGATAGGTCGTCGGCGGGCACAATAGACGCGAGTTGCTGTCTGGCAGAACAGCACTTGGGCGAGTTCACCTTGCCGACACGATTTGCGGGCTTGCGCAGTCGTGTTCGCGGTCGTCGTCATGTTCGCGGTCGTCGTCATGGTCAGAGTCAGCCGGTTCCCCAGTTGTAGGTCTGCTTGACCAGCTTGAGATAGGTGAGGATCTCGGTTCCGCGAACGCCCGGGATGCTGCGGACGCGGTTGTTTACGATCCGCAGCAAGTCGTCGCTGTCCGAGCACACGATCTCAGCGAGAATGTCAAATCTGCCTGCGGCTACAACGACGTACTCGAATTGCTCGACCGCCGCGAGTGCGTCGGCGACGACGCTGATGTCACCGTCGACATTTATCCCGAGCATCGCCTGAACGGGTAACCCGATCTTGGCTGGATCGGTGACCGCAACGATCTGCATGACGCCGCGTTCGGTGAGTCGATGCACTCGCTGGCGGGTGGCCGACTCGCTGAGCCCGATCTCGGCACCCAGTTGCGAATACGGCAGTCGTCCATCTCGCTGCAGCGCGCGCACGATCGACTTGTCGAGTTCGTCGAGGTCATGTTGATCAGGCCCGTTCATCGTGGATCGCTGCTGCGTGAAGGTCATCGAATTCGGTCCGACGTCACATTCCCAGCTCGGCCATGCCCTTGAGCAACACGGTCCGCAGGGCAGTGACGATCTCTTCGAACTGTTCCGGGCCGGCGATGAGCGGTGGTGAGAGTTGGATGACCGGATCGCCACGGTCGTCAGCGCGGCAGATCAATCCGGCCTCGAGCAGCGATTCAGAGAGCACGCGTCGGATCAGCAGTTCCGATTCGCCGGCGTTGAACGATTCCTTGGTCGTGCGGTCCTTGACCATTTCGATGCCATAGAAGTAGCCGGCGCCGCGGACGTCACCGACGATCGGCAGATCCTTCAGCGTCTCGAGTTGGCGGCGGAACTCGGCCTCGTTGTCGAGAACGTGTTGCAGGATGCTTTCGTTCTCGAAGATGTCGAGGTTGGCCATGGCGACGGCGCAGCTGACCGGATGACCACCGAAGGTGAAGCCGTGGAGGAAGCGGTTTGTCGAGTTGATGAACGGCTCGACGAGGCGGTCGCTCACGATCATCGCGCCGAGCGGGGAGTACCCCGAGGTGAGTCCTTTGGCGCAGGTGATGATGTCGGGGACGTAACCAAAACGATCGCAACCGAACATGTGGCCGAGGCGGCCGAATGCGCAGATCACCTCGTCGGACACCATCAAGACGTCGTACTGGGTGCAGATCTCACGAACACGCTGCATGTAGCCCTCGGCGGGAACGAAGCATCCACCAGAGTTCTGGACGGGTTCCACGAACACAGCGGCCACGGTGTCGGGGCCTTCACGCAGGATCATCTGCTCGATGTCGTTCGCGCACGACAGGTTGCAGCTTCCGGCTAGCGCACACATCGAACAGCGGTACTCGTTCGCGTTTGCGACTTTGAATGCGCCAGGTACGAGGGGCTCGAAGCTGTTGCGTAGCCCAGGGACGCCGGTGATCGACAGCGCGCCCATGGTGGTGCCGTGGTAGCCGAGGTAGCGGCTGATGACCTTGCGCTTCTGCGGTTTGCCGACGGACTGGAAGTACTGCATGGCGAGCTTCCAGGCGGACTCCACTGCTTCGCCGCCGCCGGTCGTGAAGAACACGCGGTTCAGGTCGCCAGGGGCGTGCGAGGCGAGGCGCGCGGCCAGCTCGATGGCCATTGGGTGCGAGTAGGTCCAAATGGGGAAGTACGCCATCTTCTCGGCCTGTTCGCGGGCCGCCTCGGCGAGTTCGACACGGCCATGTCCGACCTGGACGGTGAACAGCCCGGCGAGACCGTCGAGGTAACGGTTGCCCTGGTCGTCCCAGATGTAGCAGCCATCGCCACGCTCCATGATCCGCACCGTGTCAATTCCGCCGCCGACCGTGGAGAAGTGCCCCCACAGGTGGCGGTTGCCGAGCTCGGCGAGTTCTTCATGGTTCATGACGGGTCCTTGGGGTGGCTCGAGAATTAACGCACGTGACAACTTGATCCGTGAACAACGACTGGATCTGCAACGTGAATCGTGTGAAGATGACAGTAACACGACGACTTCCGTCGTGTTGAGAAATCACCCGCGCTCGTCTTCAACGACCATTTCGCGGCTCGGCGCCCCTGCCGGTCGCGCAGCTTCTCAGGGAGAACCGCCATGGCATTGGCAACCGAAAACTTCATCAACGGCGACTGGCAGCCCGCTCGGGACGGCGCCACCGACGCCGTCCTCAACCCGGCGACCGGCGAGGTTCTCGGCGAAGTGCCGTCGTCCTCGGCCGCCGATGTGGACGCCGCCGTACAGGCCGCTCGCACTGCCTTCGGCGGCTGGGCAGGCATCACGCCGCGGGAACGCAGCGAGGTCCTCCATCGAGTTGCAGACATCGTCGAGGAGAACATCGACGAACTCTCCCAACTCGAATGCCTGAACGTCGGCAAGCCGGTTGGCATCGTCGAGTTCGAGATGGACCTCACAAAAGACAACTGGCGCTACTTCGCATCCGCATGTCGCTTCCTCGAGGGCAAGGCCGCGGGTGAGTACCTCGAGGGATACACGTCGATGATCCGCCGCGACCCAATCGGGGTCATCGGCTCGATCACCCCGTGGAACTACCCGCTGAATATGGCCACATGGAAGCTCGGCCCCGCGCTTGCTGCCGGCAACACAGTTGTGCTCAAGCCGTCCGAGCTGACCCCATACACCGCACTGCGCTTTGCCGAACTGACAGCCGACGTACTCCCACCCGGCGTGGTGAACGTGGTGTGCGGCCAGGGCGGCTCCACAGGCGTGGCACTCACCGAGCACCCAGGCATCGCCATGGTGTCGATCACCGGCAGCGTTGGCGCGGGTAAGTCGGTTGCTCGTTCATCGGCCGAGACGCTCAAGCGGGTTCACCTCGAACTTGGCGGTAAGGCGCCGGTCGTCATCTTTGACGATGCCGATATCGACGCCGCCGTCGAAATGCTTCAGGGCATGGCGTTCTACAACTCGGGGCAGGATTGCACCGCGCCCTGCCGAGTGATCGCCGGGTCGAAGGTGCACGACGACTTCGTGAACAAGCTCACCGACGCGGTCAGCAAGGTCAAGATGGGTGATCCCATGTCGGCTGACACCGAGATGGGCCCGGTCATCTCCGCAGCGCACCTCGATCGTGTCGCAGGCTTCGTCGATCGCGCTCGCGACGCCGGCGCCGAAGTCACCGTCGGCGGCAACCGCGGTGCAGGCGGCGGCTTTTTCTATGAGCCGTCAGTGGTGATTGGATCCCCACAGACCGCTGAGATCATCCAACAGGAAGTGTTTGGCCCGGTGGTCACCGTGCAATCAGCCGCCGACGAGGCCACCGCACTGGCGATGGCGAACGACGTCGACTATGGCCTCGCAGCAAGCGTCTGGACGAGCGATGTGGGCCGCGCGATGCGAATGAGCAAGGCGCTGCAGTTCGGATGCGTCTGGGTCAACGACCACATTCCGATCGTGTCAGAAATGCCGCACGGCGGGTTCAAGAACTCGGGCTACGGCAAGGACATGTCGATGTATGCAGTCGAGGCGTACACCGAAGTCAAGCACGTTATGATCAAGCACTAACCGTGGCTTCCCACACTGCTGCATAACGGACGAGATCGTGTGACGCCACGACTACAGCCAAGCGACCTCCGCTTTGACCCGCCCGAGGTCGACGAAGATGTTCGTCGCGTGCTTTTGCGACAGCACTGGGGACTCGAAGGTTTGCTCAACCGTCTCGACGGCGAACGCGATCAAAACACACGGGTCAGCACGAGTGGCGGCGACGTCTTCGTTCTCAAAATCGCCAGTTCGAGCGAGGATCGCTCTGTCGCCGAATTCCAGTGCGCCGCACTCGACCACCTCGCTCAAGCCGATCCGGAATTGCTGGTCCCCCGAGTGGTGAAGGCCATGACGGGCGAACGCATCGTCACGCTGGAATCGGGCGGCGTCTCGATGTCGGCCCGGCTCCTGACGTTTCTGCCAGGCGTCACCTTCGACTCAGCGGGCTCGCTCGGGCCCGACGCGCTCGTCGGTGTGGGCGCATCTCAAGGTCGTCTCGCCTCGGCTTTTCGAGGGTTCGAGCACCCTGCGGCCACCGAATTCATGGCCTGGTCACTCGACAGCGGCATGGTCTCCAACGAGGAACTCTGGACAGATCTGAGTCCGGAGGGCAGGGCGTGCGCTGCGCCGTACCGCGAGCGTGTCGAATCTGCTGCTTCGTCGCTCGCGGGCACACGACACCAGGTCGTCCACAACGACGGGCATCGGGGCAATCTTCTCCGGCGAACGCAGGCCACCACCGATGTGATCGGGGTGATCGACTTCGGCGATATCGCCAAGACAGCGGTGATCGCCGACCTTGCCATTTGCGGGGCGAGTTTCATCGATGGCCACCCGAGCCAATGTGCCGCACTGGGCTCGATCGCCACTGGCTACCACTCAGCAATGCCACTCGGCAGCAACGAAGTCGACCGGCTCGCTGATCTCGTATTGACTCGTATCGTGCTCGGGCTGCTCCTCGTGGAATATCAAGCGCGACATGCGCCCTCGCATCGACTCGCTGAGATTGCCGGTGAGCTGCCGAGCTACCGGGCAAACCTCTCGCGCTGGGGCGAACTTGATCCGAGGGCAACCACCAAAGCACTGCATCACCAACTCGATACGACAGAATGCAGATGAACGATGGAACGCACATGAACAACGGCCTGCGAGCGCGACGCGAATCGGCCTTGGCTCCCTCCTACCAACTGTTCTATGACGACCCAGTGCACCTCGTACGCGGCGAAGACGTCTGGGTCACCGATGTCGATGGGAACCGACTGCTCGACTGCTACAACAACGTGCCGTCAGTCGGCCACGCCCATCCCCGCGTCGTGGCTGCACTCGCTGGCCAGGCTGCCCAACTCAACACGCATACCCGCTATCTCCACGACGAGGTCGTGCGTCTGGCCGAACGGCTCGGCTCCATGCTCCCCGACGGTCTCCAGACGTGCTACTTCGTGTGCACCGGCACCGAGGCCAACGATCTGGCTGTCGAGATCGCTCGGACGGTCACCGGCCAACACGGCGTCGTCGTGAGTGAACACAGCTATCACGGCAACTCATCGCTTGTCTCGTTGCTGTCGACCGATGGCTATCCAGCCACGGATCGCCCCGACTGGCTCGGCGTCATCGACGCGCCGAACGACTATCGCGGCCGCTTCCGTGCCGATGATCCAGACCTGGATGGTGCCGATCTCGGCGAACGCTACGCCGACCTCCTCACCGACGAAATCGACGCACTCAACCAGCGCGGCCATCGGCCAGCCGCGTGGCTGGTCGACCCGAGCTGGGACTCGAACGGCGTACTCATTGCACCCGATGGCTACGTCGAGCGAGCCGCACAACTCATCCGCGCTGCGGGCGGGTTGGTCATCGCCGACGAGGTGCAGTCGGGATACTGCCGGCTCGGCAACGACTTCTGGGGCCACACGTCGTACGGCCTGGTGCCGGACATCGTCACGATCGGCAAGCCGATGGGTGCGGGGCATCCAGTGGCGGCCGTGGTCACCACTCCAGAGATTGCTGCCAGGTTTGCTGAGCGACGGTCGTACTTCAACACCTTCGGGGGGAATCCGGTGTCGGCGGCCGTTGCGAACTCGGTGCTCGACGTCATCGAAGACCAACAACTCCTGCACAACGCCAGCGCCATGGGAACCCAACTGTCGGCCCAACTCGCCGAACTCGCCTCGCGACACAATGTGATCGGCAACGTGCAGGGCGGCGGTCTGTTTTGGGGCCTCGACCTCGTTGCTGATCGGGCGACGCGCGCACCGATTGCCTACGACGACGGCCGACGCCTCGCAACAGCACTCCGCCACGACGGAATCCTGATCGGGTTGACCGGGCCGAGCACCAACGTGCTCAAGATCCGACCGCCGCTCACGTTCTCCTCTGAGCACGTCGATCGACTGGTTGAGGTGCTCGATGCACGCCTAGCGAACTTCGAACTTCGGGGTGGCTCGGCCCGACGTCAACCCGGCGCCGAGTGGTGAAGCGACTGCCAACTCAGTAGGCGACGCCGATGTACTGCGTCTCACAAAACTCGTAAATGCCCTCGCTGGCACCCTCACGCCCGAGACCCGACTGCTTCATGCCACCGAAGGGCGCCGCCGGATCTGAGATGGCGCCGCGATTGAGGGCAATCATTCCAGCCTGGAGCCGCTCGCTGACATTGAGGCCGCGGGCAAGATCGCTGGTGAAGACATAGCCGATCAGGCCCATCTCCGTGTCGTTGGCGTGATCGATCATTTCGTCGATATCGGTGAAGGTGATGATCGGGGCAACCGGGCCAAAGATCTCCTCGCGGGTGATCAGAGAATCGAACGCGACGTTGCTCAACACGGTCGGCTCGAAGAAGCTGCCCGGCCGATCCGGCCGATGACCGCCGACCTCGATGTTTGCACCAGCGGCGACCGCAGCTTCGACGAGCGCCTCGACCTTCTGAACTGCGGCATCGTGGATCAACGGGCCACACTCGACCCCTTCGGCCAAGCCGTCCCCGATTGCGACTGCACCCATGGCAGCCGTGAGCTTCGTTGTGAACTCGTCGACCACGCCAGCCTGCACGAAGAACCGGTTAGCGGCCGTGCAGGTCTGCGCTGAGTGGCGCATCTTGGCCGTGATCGCCCCGGCCACGGCGGCGTCGACGTCGGCATCATCGAACACAATGAACGGCGCGTTGCCGCCGAGTTCCATCACGACTTTCAGCACCCGATCGGCGCAACGCCGCAACAGCTTTTGCCCGGTCGCCGTGGAACCGGTGAACGACACCATGCGGGTCGCGCGATGGTCGACAGCAGCATCGAACCAGGCGCCAGCGTCAGCCGTGGGCGTCACGTTGATCAGACCGTCGGGGATCCCCGCTTCGGCGAACAGTTCGGCAAGCCGGAGCGCCGTGAGCGGGGTTTCGGCAGGCGGCTTGATGACCACGGCGTTACCGGCAGCGAGCGCTGGTGCCAGCTTGCGTGTGATCATCGCGGCCGGGAAGTTCCACGGCGTAACGATGACCACGACGCCGACCGGGGGATGCCGGACGATGATCTGGTTGTTGCCCGACGGTGCCGTTCCGATCGACCCGCGAATGCGCACAGCCTCTTCCGAGTTCCAGCGGAAGAATTCGGCGGCATATCCAACTTCGCCGACGGCGTCTGCGAGGGGCTTGCCCGACTCGCGAACAATCAGCCGGGCGAGTTCATCGCTGTGCTCATGCATGATTTCAAAACAGCGCCGCAGCACCTCTGCTTTGACTCGCGGCGCGGTAGTGGCCCACTGCTGCTGCGCGGTGTGCGCAGCAGTACAGGCAGCCCTGGCGTCATCGGCCGACGCCGAGGCAACGGCCACAATCAGGTCACCCGTCGCCGGGTCGACCACGTCAAAGGTGGAGTCCGTGGATGAAGTTCGCCATTGGCCACCGATGAACAGTTGGGTTTGCATATGCCGCTGAGAATACCCGGGCCAAACCGATCACCGCCGACGCCGCCGAGCGCCTCCCAGACCGTGTGTGCACGTTGATCGGCCTGTACCAATATTTGACATTGTCCAAACCTGGTGCTTTACTGATGGAGTGCGCGATACAGCGATAGAACTCCTCCGCCAACACGGCGTGCAGGTCACTGCCCAACGGCTCGCCATTCTGCGCGTCGTTGCGGAACACCCGCATGCGACGGCCGACGAGTTGGGCGACGAAGTGCGTTCGCAACTCGGCGCGATCTCACGCCAATCGGTCTACGACTCACTCGGCATGCTCGTCGACAAGAACCTTGTCCGCCGGATCCAACCAGCCGGGTCACCAGCGCGCTACGAAACTCGAGTCGACGACAATCACCACCACCTGATCTGCCGCAGCTGTCGCACCATGTTCGACGTCGACTGCGCGACAGGCGAAGTTCCCTGCCTGACCGCCAGTGACGACCATGGCTTCGAAGTCGACGAAGCCGAAGTCATCTACTGGGGGCGCTGCCCGACATGCCGCACATCCGCCTTGAACGCGACCGCCAAGCCTCTGTGAACATCGCAGAAGAACAACCAGATCTCCATCCCGTAACATCCCGCAAACACAACAAGGAGCAAACCATGAGCGACACAAATGAGGCAAAGTGCCCGGTGCTGCAAAGCCCGCACACCGCAACCGGCAGCTCGGCCAATCAGCACTGGTGGCCGAACCAGCTCAACCTGAACATCCTGCATCAGGGCGCCGCTAACTCGAACCCGATGGGCGACGACTTCGACTACGCCGCCGAGTTCAAAACTCTCGACCTCGCTGCAGTCAAAGCCGACCTCACGGTGCTCATGACCGACTCCCAAGAGTTCTGGCCGGCTGACTACGGGCACTACGGCCCATTCTTTGTCCGCATGGCCTGGCACTCAGCTGGCACCTACCGCACCCACGATGGCCGCGGTGGTGGCGGCGCTGGCCAGCAACGTTTCGCTCCGCTGAATAGTTGGCCCGACAACGGCAACCTCGACAAGGCCCGAGCGCTGCTCGAGCCGATCAAGAAGAAGTACGGCCGCAAGATCTCCTGGGCTGACCTCATGCTCCTCACTGGCAACGTCGCAATGGAGTCGATGGGCTTCAAGACCTTCGGATACGCGGGCGGTCGCGAGGACGTATGGGCACCCGAAGAAGACGTCTACTGGGGCCCCGAGAACGTGTGGCTCGACGACCAGCGTTACAGCGGTGACCGCGAGCTGGAGACCCCGCTCGGCGCCGTACAGATGGGCCTCATCTACGTCAACCCAGAAGGCCCGAACGGCAACCCCGACCCGATCGGGTCCGGCCGCGACATTCGCGAAACCTTCGGCCGCATGGCCATGAACGACGAAGAGACCGTGGCCCTTGTCGCCGGCGGCCACGCCTTCGGCAAGATGCACGGTGCCGGCCCGGAAGGTGATGTCAAGACCGAGCCCGAGGGCGCCCCGATGGAGCAGCAACTGCTCGGCTGGAAGAACGACTTCGAGAGCGGCGTCGGCATCCACACCACAACGTCCGGCTTCGAAGGCGCCTGGAACTCCACGCCGACCAAGTGGGACAATAACTACCTCGAGACATTGATGGACAACGACTGGGAGCTCACCGAGAGCCCGGCTGGCCACAAGCAGTGGACTGCACCGGCACTCGCCGGCACCGTGCCCGACGCCCAGCGCCCCGATGTGTTCCACGCACCGATGATGAGCACGGCCGACATGGCCATGAAGATGGACCCGATTTATGGGCCCATCTCTCAGCGCTTCCGTGACAACCCCGAGCAGCTCGATGATGCGTTCGCTCGCGCCTGGTACAAGCTCCTCCACCGCGACATGGGCCCCCATGTTCGCCTGCTCGGCGCCGAAGTTGCCCCCGAGCAGCTCTGGCAAGATCCAATCCCCACCGGCGCCGCGCTCAGCGCCGCCGACGTGGCAACGGTCAAGGCCGCGATCATGGGTGCTGGCCTCAGCATCACCGAACTCGTTGAGACGGCGTGGGCTTCGGCCTCTACCTACCGCAAGAGCGACATGCGCGGCGGCGCCAACGGTGGCCGCCTCCGCCTTTCGCCGCAGAACGCTTGGGAAGCCAACCGCCCCGATCAGCTCGGTCGTGTGCTGAGCGCGCTCGAAGGCGTGCAGTCCAGCGTTGGAGTCAACGTGTCGATGGCTGACCTCATCGTGCTCGGTGGCGCCGCTGCTGTCGAGGCCGCTGCTCAGGCTGGCGGACACGACG
>ERZ890510.881-NODE-881-length-21720-cov-16.887007_pt1 | contig 21720 bp, 20 predicted proteins | sample MGYA00521265_ERZ890510 | MGnify/ENA primary metagenome ERZ890510 (study PRJEB32303, sample SAMEA104408624) | aquatic metagenome | biome: Brackish water; feature: Chemocline; material: water | place: Baltic Sea | collected 2014-10-26T21:54:00 | depth 110 m ...
CCGGTGCGCCGTTGTAAGCGCCTAGTTTCTAGGTATTGATGGCGCTATTCAGCGTCGCCTTCGACACTTTCAAAAAGCTCTTTGACCTTTTTGTGATCTTCGGATTTGTGCGGAAGTATCGGCGGGAGTTTTCCTTTATGCATCGCCGCGATGCCGATAGGCGCAAGATCAAGCAGCCGCGGAATGTTTGTCCATCCTGCGGAATCTATGGCGAGGCGGGTCTCATCGAGTTGACCGTTCTTCTTGACCGAGTTGTACATCGATTCGGTGTGTCGATAACCTGGCGTGTTTGTGTGGCCAGCTTTGATAGCGGCTTCTCGTATTTCCATGATGCGATCCATTGGTGCAACCTCTTTCGGGCACACCTCAACGCACTTCATGCAGCGAGTACAGTCCCAGATCCCGCCATCAGCATCGTTCAATGTAGCGAAACGTTCGCTGGTCGCTGAGTCTCGTGGATCTTCTGTAAACCGCCACGCCTTGGCGAGTGCGGCAGGGCCTGCGAAGGTCGGGTCGACTTTGAGCACTGTGCAGTCGGACACGCAGCAGCCGCACATGATGCAGTTCACTGCGGTTAACAGGTTCGACATCGAATCATTTGAATCTATGCGTTCGAGTTTTGGATCTGGTCCGTCGGTTTTAAGGTAAGGAGTAACCGAACGGATTTTGTCCCAAAACGGCTTGAAATCGGCGACGAGGTCTTTGACTACAGGTAAGTTGCCAACTTGCTCAACCGTGATTATTCCGCCATCTTCGGCAACTTCGATTAATCGAGTATTGCATCCGAGTTTCGCAGTTCCGTTGATCTTTATTGCACACGATCCGCAAATCGATGACCTACACGAGTAGCGCATGGCTACCTTGGCATCAATTTCTTCACGAATCTTGATGATCGCATCAAAAACGGTAGCGACCTCGCTAATTTCGATCGTGTATTCCTGATATATATCTACGGGTTTTTCGGTTTCAGGATCGAATCGCTGGAGCCTAATTGTGATGTTCATTAGTACACCCGCTCCGCAGGCTCCCAGCGCGTTATATCGTCAGGGCTCGTGTCCATTCTCGGTGCCCCCTCGGTTTGGTAGGCGACAGTGTGCTTCAGCCAGTTCTCGTCGTCACGCTCGGTCAAATCAGTGCGGTTATGTGCGCCGCGACTTTCGGTTCGCATCAAGCCACCTGCCACGATAGCCTCCGCACAATCGACCATGTTTTCGAGTTTTAGCACCGACATTAGATCGATATTGAACACTTTGCCTTTGTTGTCGACCGATACTCCAGGCAACTTCTTCTTCACTTCAGCAACCTTGGCTGCAGCCGATTCCATTCCCGCTTGATCGCGGAATACTGCCATGTTCTCGTCCATCTCAAGAGCAAGCTCAAGACGTACTGCGGATGCACGATGTCATTTCGTACGATCGAGTATTTCCTGCAGCCGTTTCATTGCGGATTCTTTGACCGATTCGTCGCCGAATGAGCGCTCGGCTTCAGTGTTGATGAACTTCACAGCGCCAGCCGCTGCCCGTCGACCGAACAATACGGCTTCGAGTAGCGAGTTAGCTCCGAGGCGATTCGCACCGTGGAGACTTACACAAGCAGCTTCCCCGGCTGCAAACAGACCTGGGATTTCGGTTCGACCATCAACATCGGCTTTGATGCCACCCATGTTGTAGTGCATACCTGGGCGAATTTTTGCTGGCGTTTCTGCCAAATCAATGCTCATAAAATCGGTGGCGACCTCTTGGAGATAACCGAGTCGTTCGTTTATGAAATTTCTTCCTAAATGCCTGAGATCAAGCAGCACGCAGCCATCGACGCCACGACCTTCATTGATCTCGGTTTGCTCGGCGCGGGATACGACGTCACGGGATGCCAGTTCCATGTACTCGGGAGCATATTTTTCCATGAATCGTTTGCCATTTTAGTTCAGTAAGTAGCCGCCTTCTCCTCGAGCTAATGTAGGTGCCTTCTGATTCTGTGATCGTGATCTTACCGTTACTGGTTTTTAATTCTCCATCGCCAACCACACCATCGCCAGAGATTTTTCCGTTACTGCTCGTCGCAAGAATCATTGCATGTTCAGGAATAACAAGATGAAGTTCAGCGGAAGGGGATCGACCTATATTGAAACCGCTGCCGATTCGTTTCGCGATGATGGTGACTCTATTGCCTTCGACGACTGCACTATAAGCAACTTTGCTGGGGACCTTCAGGGTCGTCTCAACAGCTACCTCGCCATCAGATCCGTTGATGATCTCGATACTGCCGTTGAATCCGGTGACGTCGATAGTAGGGTTTTCACCGACCATGAATAAATGCTGTTGATTCTCGTCGGTCGCCCCGCCGTCACCGTGAACGTCGGAAGCGATCGAGACGCATCCCATAATCATCAAGCTAGCAAGGACTGCCGTAAGTCCCAGCATCCTTCTGACAGATGCCATGCGACCCGAAGCTATTGATGCGTTCATCGTGGTAGGTTCCTCACCAAGCCAATAACGGCTCACTGGCACCGCAATCACGGTGTTTGTTCAAATTGATATACCCAATGTCGTGGTTTCACTTCAAATATTCGTCACCCTGTGGAGGTATTTTCGTTACTCGATGAATATCGGTTGGGACGATAGTCCGATCTTAGCTAGCCGGGTAACATACGAATTATCAAATCCAACATCGACTATTCATCGAGGCAGAATCTTGAAAATCACAGCTATTAAGCCGTATCCGGCATGGTCAGTTTGGCGCAACGTGTTCCTCGTGAAAATCGAAACTGATGAAGGGATTTACGGCTGGGGAGAAGGCGGCACTTCGTGGCGTGAACTAGGTGTGAAGGGCGTAACTGAACATTTGAGTCAGTGGCTGATCGGCAAAGACCCGATGCAAGTAGGACGACTGTGGCAGGAGATGTACCGCAGCGCCTATTTCGAAGGTGGCAGGGTTGTGACAGCAGCGATGTCGGCGATCGACATTGCGTTACACGACATCATCGGAAAGAAGCTTGGAGTACCGGTATACCAGCTACTCGGCGGGAGCCAGCGAGATTACGTCCAGTGCTTCGCGACGACAAGCGCACCAACTGGAGAAGAGATGGTCGAGAAGGCTCAAGGGTTGGTAGCCGACGGATGGGAGTGCATGCGCCTTTCTGTTAATCGCGAAGTTGAGGGTTACGACTCGTCGACATTTGAACCACGGATGAGCATTGCCGACAACGCAAAATGGCTGGTGAAGGCGAGAGAGACTCTCGGAGAAGAAGTGGTTATCGGAATCGACTATCACCATCGATTGAGCGTTGCAGAGACAGCTTCCTTCTGTCAGAAAATGCCTGAAGGAACATTGGATTTTCTCGAAGAGCCTATTCGCGATGAGAGTCCGGAAGCGTACGAAGCATTACGCGCAATGACTCCCATGCCGTTCGCAATTGGCGAGGAATTTTCGTCGAAGTGGCAATTTGCTCCATACATCGAACGTGGGCTGACGAACTACGCCAGGGTTGATCTGGGCATTGTCGGCGGATTCACGGAAGCTCAAAAAGTGGCTGGTTGGGCAGAGACGCATTACATCGACCTAATGCCACATAATCCACTAGGACCAGTGAACACCGCGGCAACTGCGCATTTTGCGATGGCAACACCGAACTTCGCATGGCTCGAAATGTTCCAACGTTCAGAAGAACTCGAGCAGCAGCACGACGATTTATATCCGGGTCACTTCAGAGCCATTGGCGGAAAAATGAACGTTCCGGACAACCCGGGTCTAGGAATCGACGTCGACGAAGATGCAATCGCAAATAGCCCGCTTCATCCCGACAATTCCATGTCCACCAGGTGGCGACGGCGCGATGGCTCAGTCACGAACTGGTAGGGCATTGTTGGCGATGAAATGAGTATCAAACGCTCGCGGTGATTAGGAAATGTTCATCGCGAGTGAGGCGATAAAAAAAGCCGTTAAGCCAATCACCGAGCCGACGTGCGAACCCGAACTAGCTAACTTCTACGGCGGTTACGTGTGGGGCGTGTATTCCGAGTGACGCGGTGAGGAATTGGGTCACCATTTCGAGCGAGGGCACGCACTCGGGGCATTCTTCGTTCACGCCGGGGGTGTACTCGATCTTTAGGATGCCATCGTGAAGTACCGGCGTTCCGAGCGTTCCGCCTTCGGATGCGACCATCGTTTGGATTTGCTCAAGTACGAAATCGACGCTGGTGTCTGATGTGCTTTGAACCATGTGCCTAACTTCTCTCGGATTACCCTCGGATTGACAGGGAACTAGTTGCCGGAATCTATTACCGACATTCTACAACTGTCAGTCGGTCATCAGCGCAGCGAGAGCTTTGTCGATGGCTGGTACTTCGAATCCTGGAAGCCGCTGATCTCCGATAACGGTGACTGGTGTCGAATCGAATCCCATCGCTATCATTTCTGCGCGACCTTCGAGGTCGGTCGAAACGTTTTTCACGACGAATTCAACTCCACGGAGTGAAAGGTACCCTTTCACCATTTCGCAGGAGCCTCAGATATTTGATGAGTAGACGGTGATTTGCGACATGATCGAAAATGCTCAGTAGCGACTATCGAACGCCATCTTGTGGAGCGTAACCAAGCACTTCCTTGGCATGAGCGTTATCGCGGAAGAGCTTAGCGTTATCTGACGTAGCCCAGAATATATCGAATTTGAGGTCGGTAGGGGCTTCGATGATCTTCACAGTCAGTTGCTGAATATCGCGGTGACTCGACCAGTTCGCTTGCCCTCGACCGGGACCAGGTTTGTCGACGGGTCCGCAACTGCTAATGCGCAGATTAATCACTGAAAGTTCGGTGGTCAAAGCGTAGTAGCGGCCAAGGTCTTCGCCGAACAGCTTAGTCACTCCATACAAACTTACCGGCTTCGGCTCAGAAAACTCGTTGACCATTTCCCATGAATCGGGAATTTCAACGTCTTCGGTTGAAACCAGAGATTTATACGGCTCTTCCAATTCATAGCCGTTCGATGTGGCGCCCGAGCTTGCGAGTATCACCCTCGATACGCCTGTTTGATGCGCCATTTCGAGTACGTTGTAGGTACCAACGATGTTGTTTTGCAGCATCGAATCCCAGCCTGCGTTCATGCCTTCTTCGCTGCTCATTCCGCCATCAGCAGCGAGGTTCAAGACAACGTCGATTCCCTCGAACGCCGGTCGTAGTGATTCAAAATCAGATATGTCGGCTTTGAACACACGCTCTGGCGGCAATCCTTCGACACCGCTTCTTGAAAGTGCGTTGATCGTATATCGCTCTTCGAGGGCAGGGCGGAGTGCTTGGCCAACGACGCCGTTTAAGCCGGTTACGAGCAGATTGAGTTTGTCTGACAATGTGGGGTGCTCCGGTGGAGTTTGCGAGGAGTGACTGTGAATGAGGTAATCAGACGAGGATTATTAGCCAGATTACTGTGGCTAGAACCAATGAAACCAAAACTGCGGCCGATCCGGAGTCTTTGGCAGTCTTCGATAGTTCGTGCAGTTCAGGCCCGATCCGATCAATAGCGGCTTCGATTGCCGAGTTGATGAGCTCGACTATCACGACGATTGCTAATGATCCGACTAAGAGTGCTCGTTCGACACTGATGTCGGTAATTAGAAAGGCAGCAATCGAACCGGTAATAAGCAGTACGACTTCTTGTTTGAAGGCTCGTTCCGACTTGGCTGCGTATGCCAGACCGTTTACTGAATTTCTGAATGCTCTAACGAGCAGCATTGGATTGAGAAGATTAAGTAGTTGCATGAGTGGTTTGGTCGAACAATTATTGAGTCAGCGCAAGGCTATCAATTCCGAGTGGAGTTGCGAGACTCAATTTTTAATCCATTGGGCCAATCCAACCCGTTACGCCGCCGTCGGCGAGTAGTTCGCTTCCTGTGACGTATTTGGCTTCATCAGACGCTAGGAACAGGATGGGACCTGCGATATCGGATGCATCGGCAACTCGTCCGAGCGGCACTCGTTTGGCGAGTCGTTCGCTCCACTCATCGTCGAATGCGTTGGCAGTGAACGGTGTAAGCGTCCAGCCCGGAAGCACGGTGTTGACTCTTATGTTGTCGGCGCCATATTGAACCGCCGCCGATCTTGCGAAGTGGGTCATTCCGGCTCGTGAAGTGGCATAGGCGTTCGCTTGGTCACGTACGACTCTCGCCATCATCGACGAGATAAGCACGATTGATCCGCCACCGCTGTTCCGCATTGGCTCGACCACGGCGCGTGTTCCGAGAAACATACCGAGATTCGTGACGTCCATCACTCTTCGCCAACTGTCGACGTCGGTGCTATCGATGGTTTCCCCTCTATCTGGGATTCCGGCAGCCATGATCATGATGTCGAGTCGACCATGTAAAGAACAAGTTTTATCGACGGCCTCCTGCCAATCTGACTCGCTAGTAACGTCCATGTGAACGTAATCAGCGGTGAGTCCTGCCGATTTCATCTTGTTGACCGAACGCGTGCCTGCCTCGTCATCGATGTCACCGATCACTACTTTGCCGCCGTCGCGAGCGATCTTCAGCGCCGACAACCCAGCGAATCCGAGCAGACGATCTTCATCGGCGTTGGCGCCACCAACGACTAGTGCTACTTTTCCTTCGAATCGTGTGCTCATTATTGATCTCAGACTGGTGGGTGAAGATTGTGGAAGTCGGTCGCCCTCTCGAATGAATCCCCTACGCCAACAAGCAGCGGTTCCGATAGATGATGCCCTGAGAACTGCAACGAAACTGGCATGCCGGTGTGATCGAGACCACACGGTAGGGCGATAGTTGGAAGCCCTGAGAAGTTGAACGGCACTGTGAATCGGCTGTCCCACGGCTTTCGGTCGGTGGGTATTGGGCCGTATAAACCTTCAGGTGAAACTGGATACGATGCTTTCGCGTTCGAGGGTCCAGCGAGAACGTCGATGTCACGCATCGTGTTTCTTAGCTCGCCATTCATTTTCAATCGTAAATTGTGAGCGTTCGCGTACTCAGTTGCAGTGTGAGCAGTACCGTTTTCTAGCCACTGTCGGAAAAATGGACCGTACTCGTCAGCTCTAGATGGATATGTATCCGCGTGTGCCGCTGCAGCTTCTGTTGAGCAAATGATTGGCCATGCTGTCATTGCCTCTCGCATGATCTCTGGCATCTGAACATTCACGATTTCGGCGCCAAGCGATTCCATGATCTTCACGCCGTCAAAAACGGCTTGTGCCAACGATGGTTCCATGTCTTCAGTCGCATATTCCTCGTCCCAACCGACCTTCAACCCCTTCACACTTTTGCCGATTTCCGACAGCATGTTCGGCACTTCGTGAGGAAGTGACGTTGGGTCGTTTGGATCGAATCCAGAAATTACCTGAAGCATGATTCCAGCGTCAGCCGCCGAGCGAGTGAGAGGTCCCACATGATCGAGCGATTCAGCAAGATTCATTACGCCGTGGCGAGACACGCGTCCCCAGGTCGGTTTTAGTCCGACCGTCCCACAAACCGCGGCTGGAAACCTAATCGATCCGCCGGTATCGCTTCCGAGCGTTCCGAAAGCCAATCCAGCGGCAGTTGCCGATCCTGAACCACTAGAAGAAGCACCAGCCCAGTGAGATTTTCGCCACGGATTTTCAGGGACGTCGAGATTTGGGTTGTAGCCGCCCATCGCCCCTTCCGTCATGTTGAGTTTGCCGAGCATGACCGCACCCGCTTCACGAAGGTTCGTAACCACGGTCGAATCTTCTGCTGGGATGTTGTCAGCGAAAACTGCCGAACCGCCCATCGTTCGAATACCGGCCGTGTCGCACAGATCTTTTACAGCGATTGGTATTCCGTGAAGCTTGCCTCGGTATTTACCGTTGGCTATTTCTTTTTGAGCGATCTCGGCTTGTTCAATGGCAAGCTCGCCGGTGATGGTAGCGAACGATTTGAGAGTGCCGTCGAGCGCTTCGATACGTTCGAGTTGCGACCGGGTTAGGTCAACAGGCGATAGTTCACCTGATTCGATGAGCGGAGCAAGTTCTGAAATCGTTTTGTAGTGCATTTGGAGTCGAATCTTAGTCGATATCGCTGAATTGGATTTTTAAGTAAAGGTTGAATCGCCGCTAGGCCGGAGGAGTAGGAATGTCTCGGCGAGGACCGAGTCGGGCGGGAATCACAGGACCGCCATGATTGTGCCGAGTGATGGTATTCAGTTTGGGCCGAAGAGTGAATCCCGGATTCTCCCAGTCTTCAACTTCGCAGCGTTCAGCCCACTCGTTGTAGAACTTGATCATCGCAGCGGCGCGTTCTTTTTCACCGTTGATCAGGTCATTTAGTTCCGTTCGATCAGCACTGATGTTGTACAACTCCCAATCTGCTTTGGAGTTTGGATCTGACGGATCGCCGATCTCGCTTACCAACTTCCATTCGCCGATACGAACAGCCCTGTTGCCTTCGTGTTCCCAAGCGATTGGTTGATCTCGTTTCCAATCTTGACCCTTCAAAACATTTGCGAAGGACTCGCCCTCAGCCGGTTTGATGTCCTTGCCTTTGAACGTTGTTGGATAGTTCGCTCCAGCGATGTCGAGCAGTGTCGCGTTAATATCGATGATGTGGGCTGGATTATTGAATCTCGCACCTTTGTCAGCCACACCATCAGGCCAGCTGATGATGAACGGTGTCGAAATACCGCCTTCGTGCGTGAAGTGTTTGAACAAACGGAACGGCGTGTTGTTCACGTTCGCCCAAGAAATATCGACGCTTGCAAACGTGTCTGCTGGTCCCGGCTCTATGGATGGTGAGTTACCGGTTCGTACGACGCGTCCGTCGACAGTCGGGTAGTTATAGCGTGAAGGATCGGGTAGGGGCGTGTCTTCTGCCAATAGCTCAGCACAGCCACCGTTGTCGGCGAGGAACACGACGACGGTGTTGTCGGCTTCGCCTGACTCTTCGATCTTCGCCATAAGCTTGCCGATTCCTCGATCGACCTGCTCGACCTGCGCTGCATATACCGCCATTTGGACATCTCGCCATTCCTTGTCAGGCGCTTCGTCCCAAGCAAGAACACCGCCGTCCCGAGGGGATAATTTCCAAGCAGGATCAACCACGCCAAGACCTCGCTGTGATTCGTGTCTGTTCAGACGGGTTTCATCCCAACCTTTGAGGTACTTTCCGCGGTACTTTTCGATATCTTCTGGCAAAGCGTGAAGCGGCCAGTGGGGAGCGGTGAACGCCATGTACAGAAAGAAAGGTTCGTCACGATGCACGGCATCATCGACAAACTGGGTCGCCTTCGATGCGATAGCATCAGTGAAGTGGTAGTCGGTTGTTTCGACGCTGATACGAGTGGTGTCGTCCATCAGCATATTCGGGTTGTAGTAGCTGCCCCCGCCCGAGAGGATGCCATAGAAACGGTCGAATCCTCGTCCTTTGGGCGAAGGGTAGCCGAGCATGTCGGGATGCCAACCATCGGGTAGATTTCCTTGCTCGCCACCTACGTGCCATTTACCTGCCATCAACGTTCGGTAGCCGGCAGTTTTTAGAACCTCGGCAATGGTTACGCAGTTGTCGTTCAGGTAGCCCTGATACGCCGGCACACCCAGATTATTGATCATGTGCCCAATGCCTGCCTGCTGTGGGTTCAATCCGGTCAGCAATGCCGCACGGGATGGGCAGCATCGCGCCGAGTTGTACATCTGGGTGAACCGAACACCTTGACCTGCCAATTTGTCGAGATTTGGAGTACGAATCTCGGATCCAAAACTGCCCAGATCAGACCAGCCTAGATCATCGGCCATTATTAGGACGATGTTCGGCTTCTTCTGTTCGGTGGGGTTTTTGTCGATAGAAGACTGAGTCATTTGGCTTTTAGATCCTTGCTCACGGCGCGTTCTGGCAGCGTGTTGGTCGAACAAACAAAACTTTACTCTAGCGCGAGGTCACCTGAGCGGGATTTCATCTCGTGCTGTGCTAAGTTCAGTCGATCAAAATTATGGGAAGCGCCTCTTCTTGAATGTGTGAAAAAGGAAAGATATTTGGCTCAGCAGTTCGATTGCATCGTGATTGGTGTCGGAGGAATGGGCAGTTCAGCTGTTCACAATCTCGCAAAACGAGGTCAGAAGGTTCTCGGGCTTGAGAAGTTCGATATTCCTCACTCAGAAGGTTCATCTCACGGTGTAAACCGAATCATTCGACTGGCCTACTACGAACATTCTTCGTACGTACCTTTATTGAGACGGGCGTACGAAATGTGGTCAGAGATCGAGACGATTGCCGGAGAGCAACTGCTGTACAAGATCGGTTCTATAGACACCGCACCTTCGGGCCATGAAGTATTTGAAGGTTCGTTGGAATCGTGTCTCGAACACGATATTCCGCATGAAGTGCTGAATCACAAACAGATCAACGATCGATTTCCCGGCTACGAAATGCCGCCCGGTCAGATGGGTCTGTATCAGGCCGACGGTGGGTTCGTTCTATCGGAACGAGCGATAGTTGCTTACGTGAACGCAGCGGTCGCTGAAGATGCCGAGGTTCATGCTCGTGAATCGGTCATCAAATGGGAATCTGAAGGCGACGGGGTTCGTGTGTTCACTGATAGAGCCGAATATACCGCAGATCGACTTGTAATTACCGCCGGCGCGTGGGCCGCCGGAATGGTTCCTTCTCTCGAAGAGTTGGCTGTTCCTGAACGACAAGTCCTCGCTTGGTTACAACCTAAAGAACCGTCGCTGTTTGCCCCTGAGAATTTCCCGGTATTCAACGCCTACTTCGAAGAAGGTCGTTACTACGGCTTCCCCGTATTTGGCATTCCGGGATTCAAGATCGGTCGGTATCACCATCTCGAAGAGTTGGCTGACCCTGATCATATGGAGCGCGGGGTTACACAGGAAGATGAAGATATTCTGCGAGCGGCTGTGTCTCGTTACTTCCCGAAAGCCAACGGGACGCTGATGACACTCAAAACTTGTCTGTTCACCAACACACCAGACGAACATTTCATCATCGATAAAGTGCCAGGAATGCCGCAGGTGACGGTAGCAGCTGGATTCTCTGGGCACGGGTTCAAGTTCGCCAGTGTCGTGGGCGAGATCGTCGGTGATCTCGCGATCAACGGTAAAACAACTCACAACATCGATCTGTTGAAGATCGATAGGTTTTAGATAAACGAACTGGATCGGCTGTGCTCGGAACTTTCTTAGTGTACAGCCAGGTCTAAGTAGCGAAAATTCTATGTTCGATTAATACTGCAGTTGTTTGTCGACGACGTTTATCAGCGGATGACCAGAGGCGTACCGGCGCAGGTTTTCAGCAAAAATATCGACAGTGCGCTTGTCGAGAAGTGCCTTTTCGGAGTTGCCAGCAATGTGGGGCGTAATGATGACGTTTGGCATATCCCACAGTTCGTTATCGGCGGGAAGCGGCTCGATGATGGTTGTGTCGAGTCCGGCACCGGCTATCTCGCCGGACTTAAGCGCAGCGAGAAGAGCATTGTGCTCAACGAGTCGGCCACGTGATGTCACGATGATTCGAGCAGATGACTTCATTAACGCCAACTGCTCCTCTGCGATCATGTTCTCATTCTGGGCCGTGTACGGAGCTGTGATGACCACGTAGTCGGATTGTTGCAACAGATCATCGAGTCGTGCCAATCCCCAAACGTCCTCGACGATAGGATCGCCATCTACAGGCTGTTCATCGACTGCAATGACGTTCATTCCGAGAGCTTTCGCTCGCCAGCCGATTTCTCGACCAGACTTACCGAATCCGATGATTCCGCAGGTTTTGTTGCCTAGGTATTCGACCACTTCGAGTGCGCCTTCTTGATCCCACTTGTGGTCCGATTTGTCTTTCCAGAATTTCGGTAACTGCCTAGCTAGAGCCAGCATTAGGGCGACTCCGTGTTCCCCAATCATCGGTGCACCAGCTCCACGAGAATTGGTTACTTCGACATCGGTGTTCGAAATTGTTGGGACAGCGTTGAATAGTCCTTCCATCCCGGCGTCGAGAGTCTGAATCCACTTTAGATTCTTAGCCGCCCCGAACTGTTCCGCTGTGAGATATCCAAATACGACTTCGGCATCTGGTATTTCTTTGAGAATGTCTTCGTTTGAGTACGCCTCAATTAATTCGAGATCAGGGTGCTCATCGCGAATGGCAGGGTAGTACGGAGCGCCGAAGTCGGCGAGTAGTAGTGCTTTCATTGGGGGCGTTCAAACTCGGGCTATAGGGTTTTGATTACGTTTATTGCTGATGCGACGAGTGCTTCGCCAGCTTCAGGTGCGTATGGGCTTGTTGTTGTTCCGTAATAACAACGGTATTTCTTCATATCCACGATCTCAGTGACAGGGATGTCTTTGATCTCGTCGTGAGGCTGGCGCGTCGATATGTACCCGATGTAATCGTCGCAGTAACTTGCTACCCACGGTCGATTCGTCGGAAACGCATCTTTGATCTCAGTTCCAAGCTCGTTGAAGAGTTCGCCAGCGTGAGCCGAGATTAGCGTTTCACCGATCTTAAATCCTCGGATCGACAACGGCACGGCTGGTAACGACTGATTTTTGGCAAGACCCACTTCGTTGTTGCCCCATCCGTACAGCTCAGGATGATGCTCGGCGGCGTTGGCAGTTGTGGTGCCCGGCAACCAAGTTTCGCCTGAATACGAAGTAAGGGTGGATTTGAGGGAGTCTCGATTTCCGAGAGCGGCTTCGAGACTCCAGTTCACCTCATGGCGCTTCAACGAAATCTGTTCAGATCTGACAGCCAAAGGAACCGATTTGGACGTCGTTATTTGTTCAATTACTTCTTGAGCAGAGCGCGCCAATGACTTGCCAAAGAGCTCCGTATCTTCATGCGAATGCAGGTGCTCCGAAGCTGTATTGCCGAACCACAAATCAAAGGGATGTATGTCTCCCGCTGCACCTTGAACGTAGACCGCAACGACTCCCGGCGATTCTGATTCGAGTTCGGCTGACATCTCACCAGCGAAATCAGCCGACCATTCGAGATATTGGCCGCCATCAGCCACTCCGTGGCATGCAAAGTTCACAAGCTGGGAGATGGGTTTCCCGTTGTCATCGTCTATCCGTATTACGCCGAGATCGGTATCGACCGGCTTTTCTGGATACTGACGATTCACGGTCATGCCATCGAACGAACCAAGTCCAGCTCCTATGTTCGCTGGTTTCGCTTTGTTCGATGCTTCTGCCACGCAACCGGCTACTTGGTCGGCCAACCACGTAGTCCAAGTGATCCACTCTCTCGGGAGAGAAATGATTGTGTCTGGTGACGTGTGATTGTGTGTGAAGTTAAGAAGAATGTGCTCCGTCGGAATACCGGCGACCTGGACAATTCGGGCTTTTATCGCTTGAACTGACTCCGAGGTAAGTCCGGCTATTTCGAGCGAGATAACCGCGATCGACATTTGGTCGTTCGAGAACACGACGGCTCGGGCATGGATCTCACGATGCACGCCTTTGGCTAAGCCCTGACGTAGACCCCAGTTGCCCATCGGATAGCCGACGGGCGGCGTAATTATCTTTTTCGCAGCGCCGCAAATGGTTCGTCCAGCTTCTGGCTGATTTGAGTTCGGCATCGAAGTTATTCCCAGTTCTTGTACGTGCCCGGACTCGTCTGGCGCGCCATTTGTATTTGAACGCCGTCTGGGTCGTAGCTATTCGAAATTGTTCGACCTGATTGCTGGTTCTCAAACGGCTCAAACAAGAATTCGACTCCTCCGAGGAATTCGATCTCTTTTTGCGCATCTTTGGGGTCTTCAACTAGGAACGAAAGGTGGTCTATTCCTAGCGTTTGGCCTTCTTGCTGTTTGTGGAGCTCGATACGAACGGGACTGTCTTCATCACCGTTCCAGAGAAACACGGTTTCTCCATCATCGACAGTGCCTTCGGGGTGCATGCCGTACTTTCGGTAGTACTCGATCGACTTGGCAAGATCGCTAACGATGATGTCGATGTGATCGACGCCGAGAAATTTCATCAGGAGTTCCATTCATTCTTGAAGTTCGAATTGGTGAAGCGAGTCTATGCCTGTGTTTCAGTAATCGCTATCGGTGTTATCCTGCCGCCGAACAGCAATCTCACTTCTTAGTGAGCAAAATGTGAATAACTTTTCTGGGAAGGTCTCGAACAATGCATCTACTTGAAGTCAACAATCCGGTAGCAATACAGCGTGGTGTTCTCAACGCAGTTAGCGCGAGTAATCGACCGACGAGTCTTGATGACAAAACAGTGGGTCTAATCTGGAGTGGTACCCACGGTGGCGATATCGCGCTGAAGCGTGCGGGTGAAATGCTTCAAGAGCGCTTCGAAAACGTCAACGTGAATTTCTACACAGGCGGGAACTATCCGACTCCTCCTGCGATAGTGCAGCAAGCAGGGGAGGAATGTGACGTCATTATTGGCGCCACTGCCGACTGAGGAACTTGCGCGTCGTGGATGGTCCACGACATGATTGTGATCGAAAAGATGGGCAAGCCAGGCGTTGCTATTGTTTCTGGTCGCTTTGAGAGCGACGCAGTTGCGAGCTCTCGTGCATTTGGAATGCCTGATCTGCAGTGGATAGTTGTTCCGCACATCTACAGGAATCTAGATCCCGAAACCTGCCGAACCCAGACCGAAGATGCAATCGACGATCTGATCGGCAGTCTTACTTCCTCAATAGTTGCCCGAGAGAACGCAGAATCGACCGACACTCGGCGGTATGAGGGCGAAGATCGTCACGATTCGATACTGAAGATGAATCAAGAGTTCATCAATGAAGATCTCGGAGACGGTCTGTTCTTGCATCCTGCGACGAGAGAAGCTGTCGACGAAATGCTCACTGGTACGCATCTGCCGCCGGATCATGTTGTATGCGATATGCCACCGGGTTTCGGAGTAGCGACGGTCGAAAAAATCGCTATCAACTCGGTCATGGCTGGTGCCAAACCAGAGCACTTACCCGTTGTAATTGCCGCGGTGAAGGCATTGTCAAAATTGGGCGGACAGGGCGGCAAGTCGCTGTTGATGTCGACTAGTCCTCAGGCGCCATTATTGATCGTCAATGGACCGCTTACGAAACAGCTTGGGTTAAACCCAGGCTCAGCACTCGGGCCCGGACGAGATAACCAAGTCAACACGCTAATAGGGCGTGCATTCGCTTTGTGCTTCCGCAATATCGGCCATTGGTATCTGAACAAAATGGATATGGACACCATCGGAACGTCTCGAAAGTTCATCCAGTGCATTGCCGAGAACGAGGATGCTAGTCCTTGGGATGGCTTCCATGTGGATCAAGGGTTCGCTGCCAGCGAGAGCACTGTGAGTGTGTTCGTCACCGATGGTGAACTCGATGTGCAGGATCAAGGTAATCACACCGCAGAGGGACTGCTGAAAAACCTAGCGTATGGATCGACCTTCGGGACTATGAATCTTCAGAGTGCTCGTAGTGGCCAAGAACGCCTGATTCTTATGCCTCCCGACGTTGCTCGTCCTGTTGGTTTTCAGGGCTTTTCTAAGCAAGCGGCAAAAGAGTTCATTCACAAACATGCGACAGCCAGCGTTGGGAAGCTGATGCAGTACATGCCACTTGAGGGTGAAGCTCGGGTTCACGATCACTGGAAGTGGCTTGAAAACCTAACCGAGGCCCAACTCCTAGAGATAACCGTACCGATCATGAATGATGCAAACGACTGCTACATCCTTGTGGTTGGTGCCGACAGAGCGAAGACCGGTGTGTTCCCGTCGGGTCCTGCTCCGGTCACAGAAGGAATCGATCAGTACATGGCGTAAATCCAACCACAAGCGCCGTTTCCTGGCTCGAAATTGGCCTGAATATTTCACAAACTATAGTCAAAATGCATGATGTGGAAAAATTCCTCAGTAGCACTCTGGGCGTTGGCATCCGAATCGGTTTCAGCATCCCTCGGGTTGTGAAGAATATTTGCACCGCCGCGTAGTTGCGTTTTTCCTAACAATAACGCTCCGTCGTAATCACCAACTCGCGACATGATGGGCGGGCGTATACTCCCGGCGTCCCTAAAAATGCTAATCGATTATCGCCGACCTCGACGCTGTTTTTCGCGTTGAACGACGAAGCGAGGTCAGCCCGACGAGTTCTTCATCGAAACCTACCGCCAGTCAACTTGAACGCCAGCAAAGAAGTGTTCGAGCACGAATTACCGATTCAGGACCTACCGGTTCTGACGTGTTGTGGAGAATAACGAAACTTACGTTCGCCTATCGATGGCATTTAGCTACTGCGACCGTATTTGCAGCTAGTACGGCGGTGATATCACTATTTATCCCGAAATTGCTTGGTCAAGGTGTCGATGACGCTCTTTCGTTGATCAAGGGTGAATCTGCATCTAGGGGCGAAATCGAATCGCTGTTATTAGAAACAGCACTGTTAGTGATATTGGTCTCAACACTGCGCGGTACTACAGGTTTCGCTCAAATGTTCCTTGGGGAAACACTGAGCCAGCGCGTTTCCAATCGTCTGAGGATGCTGTATTTCGACAAGCTTCAGGTTTTGAGCTTCAGCTTTCATGATCGTGTTCACACTGGGCAACTGATGTCCCGTGGACTGTCCGATATAGAAGGCGTCCGTATGTTCGTCCAATCCGGATTAGTCCAGATAGTCAGGGTTGTGGTTGTGCTGGTTGCTGCTGGCATATTCATGGCGCAGATCGACTTGCAGTTGGCGTTGGTGAGTCTCAGCTTTGTTCCGTTTATGGTTTATCGGAGCGCCCATCTGCGTCTTCAATTGCGAACCACGTGGCGAAAAATACAAGACGCACTCGGTGATCTCACTACGACAATGCAAGAAAACCTTGCTGGAGTACGAGTTGTAAGGGCGTTCTCTGCTCAAAAATATGAAGAGTCGAAGTTTGAGACAACTGCCCGCGAGGTTGTCGACCTAAGAATGAGTGCCGCTCGAACTCACGCCCGTGGCGGCGGATCAATTTCGTTTGCGTTCCTCATCGCTTGGGCAATTGTCTTGTGGATGGGCGGTGAGAAGGTAATCAGCGGTGATCTGACAGAAGGGGAACTGACGCAGTTCTTCTTCTATCTCGCACTTCTTCGGTTCCCGGTTCGTATGCTCATCATGATTATTAATTCGACGGCGCGTGCATCTTCTGCTGGTGGCAGGATTTTCGAGGTTCTCGATATACCTTCGGAGATTGCAGACGATACCGACGCATCTCCGCTGGAAATCACTGAAGGTGTGCTGAGGTTCGATAACGTTTCATTTAGCTACGGCGACGCGCCTGCTCTCAGCGGAATTAGTTTCGAGGCGAGAAAAGACCACACGATCGGCATTGTCGGTGCACCGGGGAGTGGTAAAAGTTCGATTACCAATCTCATTCCACGATTTTACGATCCGACGACCGGTACTGTTTCGATCGACGGAACTGATCTCAAAACGGCGACCACTCTTTCGGTTCGGCAGGCGATTGGTCTTGTCGAACAAGATCCGTTCTTATTTGATGGCTCGATTCGAGACAATATCCGTTATGGCGACGTAAATGCATCGGATGAAAAGGTTGAGGCTGCTGCCAGAATTGCCCAAATACATGATTTCATCGCTGATCTCCCTGAGGGCTACGACACCGAACTAGGTGAGCGTGGCGTTGGTCTTTCGGGCGGGCAACGACAGCGAGTGGCAATCGCTCGAACTCTTCTTACCGATTCACCGTTGTTGGTGCTAGATGACTCAACGTCGTCGGTCGATGCTGGAACTGACGCACGCATCCGTCAGGCGCTCAAGGAGCTTACTGAGGGCCAGACTACGATCATCATTGCCCATAGGCTCGGATCGCTTCAGCACGCCGACGAAATACTCGTACTCGACAATGGTCGAATAATCGAAAGGGGTGATCACGACGAGTTGTTGGCCCAAAAAGGTCACTACAAACAGCTGTGGGATCTCCAGCAGGGTCGCGGTGTGGAGGAAATCGAATAATGGCTACTACTTCGAGTAACACTCCGTCATCACAACAGCCAAAGCGACAAAGGCCATCAAATGCTGAAGAAGAACACGCTAATCTGAACGAATCAGATGAGGAGATGTTCGCCCAGCTTGACAGTACAGTTTTCAAGCGATTCTTTTACTACGCTTCTCCGTACAAAAAGGCGATGCTTATCGCCACATTGGCGGTGGTTGGCTTTACCTTGGCGAACCTAGCAGTGCCTCTGCTTGTGAAATTTGGCATCGACAACGCTATTGGAAAAGACGATTCAAATCTTCTGGGCATTATTGCCATTTCGATGGTCGTGGTCGCCGCTGTTTACTGGTTCACGAACTACTTGCAGAGCGTGTTGATTACGAGAGTCGCTCTCACGGTGCTTTACGACATTCGAGCCGACATGTTCCTTCAACTTCAGCGTCTGGCGTTGTCGTTTTCGGATAAAACTCCAATTGGCGCCCTGATGGCGAGAATGTTCGGTGATGTGGGCGCACTTCAAGAAATGCTCGAATCATCGATCGAAATCATTGGTGATCTGTTGACTCTAGTCGGCATCGTCGTGATTTTAATGTTGCTTGATTTCCAACTCGCACTATTCACTCTCGCACTTGTCCCAGCGTTATTCCTTATCCGCGTGATCTGGCAACCGTTCGCCAGACGAGCCTTTTTGAGAATGCGTCGAAATTCATCAATAGTAGGTGTGTATCTCGACCAAAATGTGAGCGGTATTCGTGTTGTACAGGCCCTCAACAGGCAGCAAGAAAATACCGGAATAATGGGCGGGAAAGTAAGCACATACTTCTGGTCGGCGGTACGTGCGTCACGACTCGGTGGTGTGCTGATGCCGACGGTCGAACTGATGACGGGTAGCGCTTTGGCGATCGTTCTGATCGTTGGAGGCGGACGAGTACTTAGCGAATCGATAGAAATCGGTACGATGGTCGCCTTCTTGCTTTACGTCCAAAGATTCTTCGAACCGATTCGCACTTTGACGATGCACTACGCTGCACTTCAACGAGCTGTTGCTTCAGGACATCGTATTTTTGAACTATTGGATATTCCACTCGATATCGCCGATAAGCCAGATGCCAAACCAATCGGTGAAGTGCACGGCAGGGTCGAGTTCAAAAATGTCACGTTTGGCTATCGACCTGAACGCCCAATTTTGCGCAATATTAGTTTCGTAGCTGAACCTGGCCAAACAATCGCTTTAGTCGGACCCACCGGATCGGGCAAAACTTCGATCACTGCGCTCGCTCATCGGTTCTACGACGTGCAAGAAGGTTCTATTTCAATCGACGGGCAGGACATCCGAGACGTAACTCAGGAGTCGATCGGACGCGTGATGGGCATGGTTTTGCAGGAGCCATTCCTGTTCTCGAAATCTGTCTTGGAGAACGTCCTCTACAACACAGTGAATGCGACTCGTGAAGACGCAGTAGCGGCTTGTAAGGTCATTGGTGCCCACGACTTTGTTATGCAACTCGACGATGGCTACGATACAACTCTTGAACAGCGTGGATCGAACTTGTCTGTAGGGCAGCGTCAATTACTGAGCTTTGCTCGGGCGTTGGTCGCTGATCCCAAAATACTTGTGTTGGACGAAGCCACTGCGAACATCGATAGTTACACGGAGCGGATTATTCAGGATGCGCTAAAGAAGCTTCTTGAAGGCCGTACCGCACTGGTGATCGCTCACCGATTATCGACAATTCGAAACTCGAACCAGATTATCGTCGTGCGAGATGGTGAGATCGTCGAAAACGGTACTCACGATGAGCTAGTTTCCGCAACAGGGCTCTATGCTCAACTATGGCAGACGAACTACACGTCGTTCGATGACATAGCGGGGAACGCTGATGATGTAACCGGCGCGCCGGTTAGCAGCACATAGCTCGTAGTCTGGGCATCGGCTTCCACCGATCTATTTCTTCGAAACTAATGGCATTAGAATTCGAGAAGGCATTTCCGAATTGTGGAACACCGTCTGCTTGGCCACTTTCAATTCTGCGTCGGACCAAAAATCTTTACCTGTGTTGTGATTTCTATCGAAGTTAGGGAAGTCTGAACTCGACACATCAAGTCGTAGACTTTGTCCCGGTTGTAGTTCGATTCCCACCGGGTTTAACTTGATTTTGTATTTGTATGGAGTGCCTGGCTCCAACAATATTTCCTCATCGAACCCATCTCGGTATCGAGCTCTCATGATTCCGTAAGTCAGATTTACGGCGAGTCCGCTTTTTTCTACGACAACGAGCTTGGCTGTCCAATCGGTATCAAGAGCGTCTGAAGTTGCCCATAGTTCCAGTTGGACAGGACCTATAAATCTCGTGCGCGATTCAAATGGTTCAGTTTGGTACACCAATACATCGTGTCGACCGTCCAACGGCTTTTGATCACGGGGCATCGCCTGAGCATCGATGTCCATGACGCTCATCACCGGATCGTGTGGGTCATATGAATATGTATCGGGGTTTTCCGAGGATGGCTGGTCGTTAGACAGCGAGCCGTCGCCGCGAGGTGTGTTTGCCGAGCCATCACTGTGCAGGTAGTACGAGACTGTCTCTGCTCGATTTAGTGGCCACTCGTTTTCGAACGTCCACTCGTTCGCCCCAAGGATGAACAGCTTCACTCCTGGTTCAGTCCCGATTCCGTCATCAATGCCTTTGAACTGATAGTCGTACCACCGCAATATCAGGTTCTCCCATGTTTCTTCGGCCTGAGCGCCGTAATCGACCGGACCCAGATCGCGATTGAGCGTTGTCATCATGTGAGACCAAGGTCCAACGACCATTCTGTGCTTGCCACGTAGATGTTCGGGTCCGTTGGTTTCTAAGCCTGTGTACTGGTGAACCGTGCCGATTACGCGATCCCACCAGCCGGTAAACATGCCTGCAGGAACATTTACCTTTGGGTGTACGGCGTCGAAGTTCCACATCTCGATATTCTGTTCTTTGTAGTACGCCCTGAGTTGAGGAGTTAAACCTGAGAATGGCTCGTCGGGGATTTCACTGAACGGTAGGTACCAAATCCACTTACCACGCTCAATGGAGCGCCATTGATTCACGGCATCGACGGGAGAATGTGGACCGTGATATACGCCTGATCGACGACGCATGTCGGCGGCCATCATGTAAGTCCATTCAAGCCTGCGACCGGTTTCGAAAATCCCGAAGTTCATGTCGAGCGATTTCGTGCCCATACCGCTGGCGTGAATCGCTTTGAGGGAAGGTGGTTGCAGTTCTGCCATTCGCCAGGATGTCCAACCATCGTAGGAGTGACCCCAAGTGCCGATCTGGCCGTCGGAATGCTTTAGGTTTGCGGCCCACTCAACTGTGTCGTAGCCGTCTTCGGCATCTCCCGTGAGGGAATTGTCCATGAACTGCCATTTGAAGTCGCCTTCGGAGTCGTATCGTCCTCGCATGTCCTGACAAATCACCGTATAGCCGCGTTCAGCAAGGTTGCGGGCAGTTTTGATGTATCGAGGGTTGAGCTTCCAGTAGGGCGTTCTAAGGAGCAATGTGGGGTGCTTCCCGCCATCATCTGGACGATAGATATCTGCTTTGAGCACGCTGCCGTCTCTCATCCCGGCCGAAACGTTTTCCTGAGTAATTAGAGAGGTCAATATGAATATGCTCGTTGTTCGCAAAAATAGAGTGAGGGAATGGCTGCGAAGCGTATAGAACACTTGGTGTAATGTCACTCCGAGCCGAGTTCAATTGTTCGTTTTCGACTCAGACCGTCCTCTTAAACAGCAAAATCCCTTCTCGCCGGGCGAGAAGGGATTTTGAATCTTCGGGC
>ERZ890510.885-NODE-885-length-21676-cov-4.611581_pt1 | contig 21676 bp, 24 predicted proteins | sample MGYA00521265_ERZ890510 | MGnify/ENA primary metagenome ERZ890510 (study PRJEB32303, sample SAMEA104408624) | aquatic metagenome | biome: Brackish water; feature: Chemocline; material: water | place: Baltic Sea | collected 2014-10-26T21:54:00 | depth 110 m ...
ACTTTATTTTAATGACAAGAATAAAGCAAAAGTAATGCTTGGTCTTGCCCGCGGTAAAAAACTACATGATAAACGCGCCTCCGATAAAGAAAAAGACTGGAACCGTCAAAAAGAACGGCTGTTAAAGCAATCGGATTAGCAATGTTCAATAGCTTTTTTTGCTTTGCCTAAAAAAATACCCGCCATTGGCAGGTATTTCTTATATTAGTTGGACAATTATTTTAAAAATTCGGGACAGGGATCGCTTCGCCAAATTTCCAACTGCCATCTGGTTGTAGGCACGCTTGGCCATAAGCCGGAACAGTTTGGCCACCAATATTTATCTCTGATGTATATTCCCTGGTTTGCAAGCAGCTATTATCATTGGCCTGCTGTTGAGTTTGCGCAGGATATGCAGGAGCTTGTGGTTGGGCAACATAAACAGGAACTTGTTGAACTACAGGTCTATCTACATAAACAACATTTGTATTTGGTCTATAAGAACGGTAATTAGTGCCGTAGCCATAATTAGAATAGCTGTAGTTAGGATAACCATAATTGGAATATCCGTAATTATAATTATAATTATTATTGTTGTTAAATGCGGAATATAAAATGGCACCACCGACTAATCCTGTGAAGAATGAGCTGCTGTTATTGCCACCATATCTGTAATGAGATCTGTTGTTTGAATTGCGATAAGAGGGGGCGTTATAACGACCACTAATGTTATAAGAAGATCGGTTGTGGCGTCCACTATCATAGTTATAAGATGCGTTGTGGTTGCCTCTATTATAGCCATAAGATCCGTTGTGGCTGCCTCTGTTATTATTAACGATAACTTGAAGGGCGCCACTATGATTTTGTTTAGATTTGGCGTTTTGTTTAGATTGGGCGCGGTTGCTTCTATTTTTAAAGCTACCGTTTGAACCATTTTTAAAAACCTTATCTTTGCCACGGCCATCGTTGGCCTCTGCCACAGGGATGGTTATTAAGCTAAGGGCAACCAATCCAGTGATCGTTGCGGTGCTTTTTAAGAACTTGTTCAAAATACTCATAATCTATTCCTTTTTTAAAATTAATAGACCCACTCACCTGTAAACCATTATAGGGATGCTAGCTGAACTCAAACTGAATAGGGCTTTAAGCTAATAGAAATGTATATTTTTTGCCGTTTTTATTTATCCAAATTATCAAAAATATCCATATAAACGATAGAGATAAAGGTATCAGGATCCATAAAACCTTGGCCGTAATCATCATCATATTTATTAAGGGGTTTTAATTTTTTAGCAGCTTCAAGGGATAGACCTTGCTTGGCAATTGGCGTTAAAATATTTTGGATATCCATTAAGACATCATAATAAATTTGCAATCCAGCTTTATTTGTCAGCGGGCCGTGACCCGGAATAACCTGTGTTTCATCATCAATGCGTCCCAATGTGTCTTTTACAGCCGCAAGAACCCCTTTGAATGATCCACCACCAGGCACATCTACGTAAGGATAGGCTTCGTTAAAAACTATATCCCCCATATGAATGACATTTTTACCTTTAAAATAAACAACGCTATCACCGTCGGTATGGGCACTATGATAATGTTCTGTTTTAATCTCGATACCATTCATGTGAAAGGTTAGTTTATCATTAAAAGTAATGATCGGCATGCCAGTTTTCATTTTACCATCATCAAGGCGCGTATAAACATTATCATGGGCAATAATATTAATGCCTTTATCACCAAGATTTTCATTACCACCCGTATGATCGCCGTGATAATGGGTGTTAAATAGAAAATGAATATCATCGGTTGATAGTTTTTCAATAGCGGCAAGAATTTTTGTGGTCAAAGGTGCATATTGGTCATCAATAAGAAAAACACCATCCTCACCAATCGATAGTCCAAGGTTTCCCCCTGCGCCCATCATCATATAAATATCATCGGTAACTTTTATTGTAGTGATTTCTACTTTATCAAAATCTTGGGCAAATACACCAGTTGAATAGAGAAGTGCAAAAGCGGAAGTGAGAAGTGTCTTTTTCATAATATGTCCCTTTGATATGTTTCTATTGATTATTAACTTTATTTAAAATGCTAGCATAGGCTATTTTTAGAAATGTTTGTGGTCTTATATCCCCATGTCCCCAGCGTTCATTATATTTTTCTAGAAGATTAAGTTTGACAACTTCCTCTATAGAAATTTTATTTTTAGCTAGTGGTAATAAAAGGTTATAAATTTCTTTTAATGTATCACTATAAGTTTTAAGATCATCTTTATTGGCTATTAAGCCATGTCCGGGGATTATAATAGTCGTATTATCAATATTTTTCAATATATCCTCTAGCGCGTTTATTATGCCGATAAATGAGCCACTCGCCTCAAGGTCAATATAGGGATAGCCGCTATTTTCAAAAAGATCGCCCATATGGATAACATTCTTATTATCAAAATAAATAACGCTGTCGCTATCTGTGTGGCCGTGGGCATAAAATTTACTGCGGATATTTAAACCGTTCATATGAAAGCTAAGCTGATCATTAAACGTTATGATCGGAAGTCCTTCTTTTTGTAGTTTATGGCTTAATCTTTTATAAACGTCCTCATGGGCGACTATATCGATGTTCATTTTCCCAAGGTTTTCATTTCCGCCCGTATGATCATCGTGATAGTGAGTGTTGAATATGAAATGTATTTTTTTATCAGTAAGTTTAGCAATCGCTTCAATAATTTTAGGGCTCAACGGGGCATATTGATCATCAATAAGAAAAACACCGTCTTGGCCTATGGATAAGCCCATATTGCCGCCGTCGCCCATCATCACATATAAACCATCAGCCACTTTAATCGTTTTGATCTCTACCTTGTCAAAACGGCTTTGGCCGAATGTTAAATTTGAACAGGTGAGCCATACAATAAACACACAAAAGAATATTTTCATGAAGACGGCCTCTTTAAAAAATCATTTATATTTTCAAATATATCCTCAAACATCTGCACACTCAATCGTTTGGTATTGGTATTGTAGCGTGAACAATGATAGCTATCAATCAGCATCAGTTCATTGGGAAGTTTGTGTCTTTTATTATGAGCGAATTTAAAAGCTGATTTTTTAATATCAAAGGTCGATAAAACAGCATTGTGAGCGACATGTCCCAGAGCCAGTAAAATGCGAATGGTCGGCAATTTATTAATTTGCTCAATTAAATAAGGTCGACAATTAGCATCTTCTGAGCCGATGGTTTTGTTTTGAGGGGGTACACAGCGGACCGCATTGGTGATAATGGCATTATTAAGTGTAAGTCCATCATCAATATTTGCGCCGTAATTGCCAAGCGCGAAATTAAACTTTATCAAAGTAGGATAGAGAAGATCCCCTGCGTAATCCCCCGTAAAAGGCCGCCCTGTACGGTTAGCACCTTTTAACCCAGGCGCTAAGCCGATGATCAAAAGTTCAGCCTTTTTATCGCCAAAGGCGGGAACGGGGCCATTAAAAAAATCAGGATATTGTTGCTGGTTTGTTTTTCTAAAATCAACAAGCCGTGGACATAATGCGCAATTAAGGGGAGCATTACCGGGAAGGGCCACTAGATTTTTTTTAATCATAGTATTAATCATAGTCATAGTCTTAATCTTAGTCTTCATCATAGGTATGGGATTTTTAAGTCTTATTCATCTTGTTTATGATTAGGAAACTGGTTTTCTTCTGGATTGGAACCTGCTTGCCTGCCAAAGGCGTCATGCATTTGTGATAGTTCAATAAAACTATCCGCTTGACGTCTTAGTTCGTCTGCGACCATGGGGGGATTTGTTTTTGTGCTGCTGACCACGGAGACGCGAACACCTTTTCTTTGCACCGCTTCGACGAGGCGTCGAAAGTCACCGTCTCCTGAAAAAAGCACCATATGATCCACATGTTCAGCCATGCCCATCATATCAATAGCCAGTTCCATATCCATATTTCCCTTTATTTTTCGTTCCCCTTTGCTGTCTGTGAATTCTTTGGTCGGCTTGGTTATCATAGTGTAACCGTTATAATCGAGCCAATCGACTAAGGGGCGAAGAGGCGAATATTCCGCATCCTCGATAAGTGCTGTGTAATAATTGGCGCGTAATAACCTGCTTCTCTTGGCAAAGAAATTGCGTAAATTACTATAATCTATATCGAAATTTAAGGTTTTTGCGGTGGCAAAAAGGTTGGAGCCGTCAATAAAAATAGCCAATGTTTCATCGGGGTAAAAGAGCATTATAAATTCCTAAAATATAAATTAAAATATGGGATTGATAATAACATATTTTTAGGAAAATGAAAATAATACTGGATTATTTTATAAAATTCAGGATATTCACTTGGCTGAGAGTTAAAAAATATAAAGATGGTTAGTATGATTTTAATTGGATTAGGTAGCAATTTGACGACGCCGCAATATAACAGCTCTAAAAAAATTTTAGAAGCGGCAATTGAGCAATTAGCAAACTATCAAGTTGAAATTATTGCAGTTTCCAATTTTTATCAGACAGAGCCCGTGCCTAAGTCAGACCAACCATGGTTCGTCAATGCTGTTATTTCTGTAAAAACCAATCACGAAGCACTGGAATTACTTAAAATATTACATGAAATAGAATTGAATTTAGGCCGCACCCGGCGCCAACGCTGGGAAGCTCGTATTATTGATCTTGATCTTTTAAGTTATAATGACGAAATATTTCCAGATCAGGAAACATGGTTAAAAAAATCAAAGGAAATAATGTCAGACCAGCCTGTAATTCCCCATGGGCGCATGCATGAAAGGGATTTTGTACTGATTCCTCTTTGCGACATTCATAAAGAATGGCAACACCCAGTATTGCATAAAACAGCGCAAAATTTGTTAAATGAGCATTCAGGGAATGCAATAGTTAGGCTTTTGTGAGAAAAAGGCTGAAATATAGTATATATCGCCTTTACATAAAGCTTTAAGAATTGTATAAGCCCACACTTATTTTATATTAATTTTTTTTATTAATCTGGAGATAGTGCAGATGGCACGCGTTACCGTTGAAGATTGTGGAGATAAAGTCTCAAACCGTTTTGACCTTGTGTTATTGGCCGCGCGACGTGCGCGTCAGATTTCTGCGGGTGCGCCGATCACTGTTGAGCGCGATAATGATAAAAACCCTGTGGTCGCTCTTCGTGAGATCGCAGAGGCTACAATCGCGGTTGATAGTCTTAAGGAAGCTGTTCTTTATGGCCTTCAAAAACATGTAGAAGTTGATGAACCGGAAGATGATGATATTTCACTGTTGCTTGCTGAACAAAAACTTTCAGAAAATAATCAAGACATGACCGCTGATAACCTTGCTAAAGTAGCAATGTCCGTAAAAGCGGACGTGGCTAAGGCCGAAGCTTTAAAGGCGGATGATGGCGAAAAAAACACTCTAGATGATACAGGGTCATCTGAAGAGTAAGAGGCTTCATATTTTTTTTAAAAAAGGCTTGTTTGAGGTATCCTCTGCAAGCCTTTTTTTGTACAGTGTTAATAATATAATTAAATTGATAGCGCTAAGATGGAATAAAGTTTGTGATACGCCAATACGAACTCATTGAAATGGTTAAATCTTATGACCCCGATCTAGATGAAATGCGTCTAAATCGAGCTTATGTTTTTTCTATGAAGGCGCACGGTACACAAACTAGAGCCAGTGGGGACCCTTATTTTTCTCATCCTTTGGAAGTGGCCGGTATTTTAACGGCCATGCAACTTGATTGTGATACTATTGTGACCGCGTTACTTCATGATACTATCGAAGATACGGTTGCTACTTATGAGCAAATAGAAGAATTGTTCGGAGCTGACATCGCTAAAATGGTTGATGGTGTCACAAAACTATCTGAACTTGAATATACCTCTGAAACATCAAAGCAGGCGGAAAATTTTCGCAAATTTTTTCTGGCTATGTCCGATGACATTCGTGTTCTTCTGGTTAAACTTGCAGACAGACTTCATAATATGCGCACTCTACACCATATTAAAAACTCGGAAAAAAGAGCGCGAATTTCAAGGGAAACACTAGATATCTATGCCCCTCTTGCCGAACGGATCGGAATGCAGGAATTGATGAATGAACTTGAGGATTTAGCCTTCCCTCATGTTTACCCGCAAGCCTATGAAAGTATTATGAAGAGGCTTGATTATCTATATTTAAATACGGACAATGTCCGTGATAAAGTGATCCACGATCTTGAAAGTATATTCTCTAAAAATTTTCTTGAAGCCGAAGTCGTTGGACGACGCAAACAGCCTTATTCCATATGGAAAAAAATAACATTCCGCAATGTGAGTTTGGAAAATCAAGCAGATTTATTTGCTTTTCGGGTTATTGTTGATGATGTGGAGCAATGTTATAAGGCTTTAGGGCTCATTCATACGGTATGGCCTGCGGTGCCGGGATTGCTTAAAGATTATATTTCCATGCCCAAACCCAATGGATACCAGTCTATTCATACTGTTGTTATCGGCCCACAGCGCAAAAGAATTGAAATTCAAATTCGTTCTACAGAAATGGATATCATTGCTGAAAAAGGGGTGGCGGCTCATTGGCGATATAAAAATGACGCTTCGAAAAAAGACGGGGTTCATTATCGCTGGCTACAAGATATATTAGAGATATTAGAACATACTGCCGATCCTGAAGAATTTTTGGAACATACAAAAATTGCCATGTATCAAAATCAGGTATTCTGCTTTACGCCAAAAGGAGAGCTTATTAATCTTCCTATTGGTGCTACAGTTGTTGATTTTGCCTATGCGGTTCACACTATAGTTGGCGAAACATGTGTGGGTGGTAAAGTAAATGGTGCGCCTGCGCAATTAAAAAGGATTCTTGCTAATGGTGACCAAGTGGAAATATTACGATCAGAGGCGCAAAAACCCCATGCCAGTTGGGAGAATTTTGTCGTAACAGGCAAAGCAAAGGCTGCGATTCGCCGTTATACGCGTCAACAACAAAAAGCTGAATATATTGCACTTGGCCTAGAAATTTTAAAACATTCTTTTAAACAAGAAGAACGTGAATTTAATCTTAAGGCCATTAATTCTGCGGTAAAAAAACTAAACCTTAAAGAGGCAGACGATGTTTTTGAAATGGTTGGTTCTGGTGAAATGTCTGATAGGGCAGTGCTTGAAATTATCTTCCCAGCTATAAAGAATAAAGAAACAACCGCTTCCATAAATACCATAGTTATTGATAAAAAACGTGCCCATAAAGCAGGTGATAACCAATTGCCCATTAAAGGACTTAGCCCGGGTCTTCCTGTTTATATATCAAAATGTTGTCATCCACTTCCTGGCGATAGAATTATTGGCATTGTCGCCTCCGGTAAAGGCATAATGGTCCATACAATTGATTGTGAAGCATTGGATGTTTATACAGACGCGCCTGAAGTGTGGCTTGATTTGTCTTGGATTAGTCCTGAAAAAAACCAGGAAATTTTTGTCGCTCGAATTGATATTTCTCTTAAACATGAAACAGGATCTTTGGTCAATATATTGTCACTTATTGCCCAAGATCAAGGAAATGTCAGCAATATTAAGTTAAACGAAAGATCGCCAGATAATTTTCGAATTGAGCTTGATCTTGAGGTGAGAGATGTTAAACATCTGACTAGTATCATTGCCGCTTTACGAGCCAGCAATTATGTTAATTCAGTTGAACGGGCCTTTAGTTGAATAGTCTAAGAAAAACATGAGAGATGATGATGAATAAACAAGACGTTTTAAATGAGTTTAAAGAAGCAAAAGCACTATTAGAGGGGCATTTTTTATTGTCATCTGGGCTTCATAGCGAAATGTATCTTCAATGTGCGCGCGTGATGATGGACCCTGCGCGCGGGGCACGGTTATGTGCGGCACTTGCAGAAAAAATCACCCTCAATATCGAAGATAAAATTGATATGGTTATTTCGCCCGCTATGGGCGGTGTGGTTGTTGGTTATGAAATGGGTCGCCAGCTTGGGGTTGTTTCTATTTTTACCGAACGTGTGGATGGTCAATTTGAAGTGAGACGCGGATTTGAAATCCCCAAAGGTGCCAATGTGTTGATGGCAGAAGATATTGTGACCACGGGCCTGTCCTCAAGGGAATGTATAGAAACCATAAAATCATATGGCGCAAATGTAGTGGCCGCTAGTTGTTTAATAGACCGCAGTAATGGCAAGGTTGATGTGGGTGTGCCGTTAATCTCCCTTATCGGCTTAGAAATAGCAGCTTACGACGTTGATAATTTACCTGAGCGTTTAAAAACAATCGAAGCGGTGAAGCCGGGAAGTCGGAATTTGAAGAAATAATAGATTTTAATTTTTATAGTATGAGGTATTAAACTGTTTAAGCGTAGACATAAAAGATCATTATTAGCTAGGCTACGCGAGTTTCTTTGGCCTTCGGCAGGCTGGAGGCGGGCGGCGAGTTATATGCATCATCGCATCGCGAGAATTGACGGAACACCCTATGCGATTGCCTCTGGCTTTGCCTGTGGGGCGGCGGTATCATTTACACCATTCATTGGTTTTCATTTTTTACTAGCGGCCATTGTGGCATGGATTATGCGCGGCAATATTTTTACATCAGTCATGGGAACGGCGATTGGCAACCCGTGGACATTCCCAATCATTTGGCCGATCACATATAATTTAGGTGTTTGGCTTTTGGGCTGGGATGGTAGCGAGAACGTCATTGATGAAATGAATTTGGTGTTTAATAAATTTACTATTGTTGATATTGTTAACGCGCCGCTTGAAGTCCTTGGGCCGTTTCTTCATAGCATATTCTTGCCTATGCTCTTAGGAGGGTTTATTGTCGGTTGTTCGGTTTGGATTTTATTTTATTGGCCTGTTTATAAACTGGTGGCAGAATATAAAATTAATCGTTTGAAAAGAAGACAGAGAAAACACAATGTCAAATAAAATGCCGTTACATAAAATACGCCTTGGCGTTAATATTGATCATGTGGCCACAGTGCGCAATGCCCGTGGTGGGGTTGAACCTGACCCATTAAGAGCAGCATTGTTGGCACAAGAGGCCGGTGCTGATGGTATTACGGCCCATTTAAGAGAAGATAGGCGCCATATTAAAGATGAAGATATAGCCCGTCTGATGGCACACATTAATATACCCCTTAATTTTGAAATGGCCGCAACTGATGAAATGTTAGCCATTGCCATAAGTCATAAGCCAGCGTCGGCCTGTATTGTCCCTGAAAAACGTCAAGAATTAACCACCGAAGGTGGGCTTGATATCATTGGCGGTTATGATCATTTAAAACCTTATATAGTCGCCTTACAGGAGGCGGGCATTAGCGTGAGTTTATTTATAGATGCAGATGTGCGACAAATTAAAGCCTCTAAAGAAATTGGCGCTGATAAGGTTGAGCTCCATACGGGGGCTTATGTTGATGCTTTGGGCGAAAAGAGGGTCAACCAATTGGAACGATTGCGCAGTGGCGCGGCCTATTGTGCGAGCCTTGATTTAGAAGTTCACGCGGGTCATGGCCTTAATTATCAAACCGTGGAAGCCGTTGCTGAGATTCCTGAATTTTGTGAATTTAACATTGGTCACTTTTTAATCGGAGAGGCCATTTTTGTCGGATTAGATCAGGCAATAGCAGAAATGCGTAGATTAATGGATAAAGGTCGCGCCGCTATATGATAATGCCATACTTAAGCCATAAAAGGATTATCATATGCGAATTATAGGATTAGGCAATGATATGGTCGATATTCGCCGTATTGAAAAATCCATTTCGCGCTTTGAAGGACGCTTTGTAGATCGGGTTTTTACGGATATTGAAAAAAAATATTGTTGGTCCAAGGGAAATAAAGCCGCCAATTTTGCCAAACGATTTGCCGCAAAAGAAGCCTGTGCCAAAGCATTAGGAACCGGCTTTGCAAAAGGTGTATATTGGAAAGATATGGGCGTAGAAAATAACTCACTAGGCGCACCAGTTATGATGTTGACAGGCGGTGCCCTTGATAGAATGAAAGAAATTACCCCAAAGGGTATGACGGCACAAATTGATCTATCTATAACCGATGAATATCCAATGGCTCAAGCGATTGTAATGATTACAGCGTTAGGCCCAAGTGAATGAAGGGGCAAATGACTAGGAATTTTTCAATAATGTTTGAGCTTTGATGTTCCATAGGCTATTGCTATGACAAAAATAACCATAGAATTTATATTTTAATAATGTGATTAATAAATTATGACTGATACAAGTAAAAGTAATTTAAGCAAAAAAGCCACAAAAAAAGCTGCTAAACATGAAGAAACATGGGGTGAGTTTTTTAAAACAGTTTTCTTTGCCTTTCTGATCGCAATTTCTTTTAGAACACTAGTCCTGCAACCCTTTTCAATCCCCTCAGAATCTATGTTGAAAAACCTTATGGTTGGGGACTTTTTGCTTGTTTCAAAATTTTCATATGGTTTTACGAAACACTCATTGCCTTTTAGCCTGCCGCTGATTTCAGGGAGAATTTTTGCCAGTGATATAGAACGTGGCGATGTGGTAGTTTTTCGTCTGCCTAGGGATCCTGATACCTATTATATTAAACGAATTATAGGAAGGCCGGGCGATAAAATTCAAACCATGAATGGCGAATTATATTTGAATGATGTTAAAGTACCGCGTAAACGCCTTGATGATTATGTGCGCCTTGATGGATATGGTTACGAGGAAAGATTTCAGCGTTATCAGGAAACTTTGCCCAATGGTAAAAGCTATGTCACTTTGGATAAAGGTGTTTTTCAAAATAGAGCCGATAACAGTGATGTTTTTATTGTACCACAGGGGCATTATTTTGCCATGGGTGATAATCGCGATAACTCAATGGACAGCCGCTGGCCGAAAAATATCGGTGTTGGTTACGTGCCGGATATAAATATTATTGGTAAAGCTAAATGGATTACCGCATCCTTCGATAATAATAGCGCTCTCTGGCAATTTTGGAAATGGTTTCCTGCAGAACGTAGAGAGAGATTTTTCTCTTCAATCAATTAGAGCTATTGGTACCAAGCTCATGGTAATTAGAATAATGGATTTTCTGTGTCAAAAATGAATGGGCAATATTCTCATCTCTATAAAATTCTTGGATACAAATTCAAGGATGAAGGATTGTTACGTAAAGCGTTGACCCACCCAAGCCTAGAAGGATACCCAAATTATCAACGGCTTGAATTTGTTGGTGACCGGGTGCTTGGACTTGCTATTGCCACATGGTTGTTTGAGCGTCATCCTAATGTGGATGAAGGGGGGCTTGCAAACCGCTTTAGCAATCTTGTGCGCAAGGAAGCGTGTGCGACGGTTGCTCAAAATCTTGACTTAGGCCAATATATCCATATGGCAAAAAGTAGTGAAGATACGGGCGGGCGAACACGGGAAACTATTATTGCTGATGTGTGCGAGTCTATTATTGGGGCAATATATATGGACGGCGGTTACAAAGTAGCAGAAAAATTTATCCGCACTAATTGGTTAGAGATGGCTAATATTAATATAGTAGCGACCCGGGATTCTAAGACGAAGTTACAGGAATTTGTTCAGGCGCAGGGAAAGTTAACTCCTGTCTATACAACCATAGACAGGTCTGGTCCAGATCATGAACCTACTTTTACTATTGCCGTTAAAATTTCTGGTGAAAATCAAGAAGTCGCCAAAGGCTTATCAAAAAGAGAAGCGGAGCAACAAGCAGCAGCATTGATGTTAAAGCGTCTTGAAAAAAAATAAACAATTGAAAGTATCTAAATGACAGTTAAAAAAACATCAGCAGAAAATATGGAGACGAGTTGTGGTTTTGTCGCCCTTCTTGGTGCGCCTAATGCTGGTAAATCAACATTATTAAATGCTCTTATTGGCAGTAAAATTGCCATTGTTACCCATAAGGTACAAACCACAAGATCACGGCTCGTTGGTGTCGCTGTTCACGGTAAGGATCAAATGGTTTTTGTTGATACGCCCGGCATATTTGCTCCGAAAAAACGCCTAGAGAGGGCCATGGTTGCCGCCGCTTGGAGTGGGGCAACAGACGCGGACGCGGTGGTGTTGGTGGTTGATGCCACTACAAAAATTAGTGATGCAACCCGCATTATCGCTGAAGGATTGAAAGCGAGTGGTAAAAAAACGCTTTTAGCCCTAAATAAAATTGATCTTATTAAGCGTGATACTTTGCTAGCTTTGTCTGCAGATTTAAATGAGCTGTGCTCATTTGAAGAAACATTTATGATTTCGGCAAAAACGGGCAATGGCTTAGATAAATTAAAGGATAAAATCAGTGATTATTTACCAAATGGCCCTTGGTTATATCCTGAGGATCATTTAACAGATATTTCAGAACGAATGCTCGCCGCAGAAATCACCCGCGAGAAATTCTTTCTGCGTTTTCATGAAGAACTTCCTTATGCGGCTACAATTGAAACGGAAAGGTGGCGCGAATTAAAAGATGGTAGTGTGCGCATTGAACAGGTTATTTATGTGGAAAGAGACTCGCAAAAAGCCATCGTTATCGGTCATGGGGGCCAAAGTTTAAAAGCCATCGGCAAACTGGCCCGTGAAGAATTGCAAGAATTGCTCGATCGTAAAGTTCATCTGTTTATATTTGTTAAGGTACGCAAAGGATGGAGCGATGATAAGGAAAGATATCGTAATATGGGCTTAGATTGGGTTCAATGATTTTGAGCATAGGGTAACTTCAAATTATGGACAAATGTGATCTATCGAGTTTGAGCAAACGAATTTCTGGCCCCTCTTCACTGGCGTGGGATGTGGGTGATGTTGCCTCAAAAAGAATGTTGGCAGGGGAAGATATTATTCATTTAGGGATCGGTGATCCAGATTTAGATACACCACTACCCATTCAAGAGGCCTTATTTGAAGCCATAAAAAGCGGTAAAACTCATTATGCGCCGCTCGCTGGGGAAATGACATTACGCAGCGCGATTGCGGATCATGCGTCACTTCTTTACGGGTCTGCTGTTCAAGCGGAAAGTGTGATTGTATGCAATGGTGCTCAGGGGGCGCTCTTCACTACATTTTTGTGCCTAACCGAGCAGGGGGACGAAATTATAGTTCTAGAGCCGTGTTATGCGACTTATCCTGCTGTGGTGACGGCGGGTGGCGGCAAAATGGTCACTGTTATTTTGGAAAAATCCGATGATTATCAATTGAATTTGGCTAAAATCAAAGCGAGTGTGACCGAAAGAACTAAAGCAATCCTCATTAACTCACCTAGTAATCCATCCGGGACTGTGTTTGATCAACAAACCCTTGTTGAACTCGCTTGTTTCTGTAACGAGCGCTCAATCTGGTTGGTTTCTGATGAAGTATATTGGGCCCTTTGTTTTGATGGCCCACATACTTCTGCCTATAGGGTTGAGCAATGCAGAAATAGCACCATTGTGATTAACAGCCTTTCAAAATCCCACGCCATGACCGGGTGGAGGCTTGGTTGGGCCATTGGACCGCCTCATTTTATTGAGGCCATGACTGATCTTGCTCAAGCGTCACAATTTGGCGTTAATCAATTTGTCCAAACTGCCGCCATTACTGCCCTTAAAGATCAGCAAACCATTGAAAAATCTAAGAATTTATTCATTTCAAGGCGGGACGCACTTTGCGACGGATTACGCTTAAGCAATCATTTGGGTTTTTCAACACCGCGCGGGGGAATGTTTGTTTTACTTGATATATCATGTACGGGATTAAGTGGTAAAGAATTTGCCGAACAGCTATTGGAGACGGAAAACGTGGCGGTCGTTCCGGGGTTTGGCTTTGGTCAATCGGTGAAAAATACAGTGCGTATTGGATTTTTATGTGATGAAGAACGTTTGAAAATTGCCAGCCAAAGGATCGTAAGATTTGCAGAATCTAAGGTCAATAAAATCACTGAATGATAATTATTTTAACCAAAAAATCCAAGCTATTTCAAGCCTTCTAGAGCAGTAATATTTCTATATTATTTTCGTTATTGATGCCTTTATTCATTGGCCAAGTATCAATCTAGACTAAAATCTTAAAAAACCTCTAACTATCCGAAAATAAACAAAAAACAATGATGATAATAAGTTGCTTCAAGCAATAAAATGTCATTTGGATTGCTATAATATTTCAGCATTAAATTGATCGATGTCAAGGTTCAGGGGAATATATTCCTATAATGTGATGACACATTATAAAATAAAAATAATTTAAATATATTATCTGATTAATTTTGAACAAAGATAACCAATAGAAATATTAATTTTAGGGAATATCAATAGTATGGAAAAACAATATTATAATAGCTATTCAGTTTGGGATTTGCCAACAAGACTTTTTCACTGGATAAATGTTCTTTGTGTGATTGCAATGATCTGCCTTGGCACGATCATTTTATGGGGTAGTGCGCTTGGTCTTAACAGCGACGGAAAGCTGTTGATCAAAACTATTCACGTATATGTGGGTTATGTCTTTGCCATAAATTTGATAATTCGCTTAATGTGGGCATTTATGGGCAACCGTTTTGCTCGTTGGAACAGTTTTCTTCCTTTTGGTAGGAATTATTTAAAAAAATTAAAAGGTTATTTAACGGCAGAAAAAGAAGGAAAAACCCAATTTTACCTTGGTCACAATCCTCTAGGAAAATTAGCGGTCAGTGCTATTTTACTGTCGCTTGTAATTATGGCTACCACCGGCTTGGTTCTGGCTGGTACTGATATTTACTTTCCTCCATTTGGCACAATTTTCCAACAATGGATCGCAGCATCTGGGGTTAATCCAGCAGATGTGGTTAGCGGTGTTAAAGATAATGTGGACGTTGCAGCTTATGCAGAAATGAGGTCTTTTCGTAAACCATTCATTTCACTCCACAACTGGTTTTTTTATGTCATAATTGGTCTAATCTTTATCCATATTGGCGCTGTAATATTTACAGAGATCAAGTCAGGCGCTAATCTTATATCTGCAATGTTTACGGGCAAAAAAATCTTAACGGGTGAACCTGAAGATAAAGAGGAGTAAACTATTAATCTTTTAGAACGAGGGCGATTTGCTCTACCATCCAGTCGATATTTTCTTTTTCAATAATCAACGGTGGTGCGAGGCGGATCACGTAATCGTGAGTTTCTTTGCAGAGCATACCGCGTTTCATGAGAGCTTCGCAGTAAGGGCGGGCCATGCCAACTGATTTTTGCAGCTCAATACCAATGAAGAGGCCTTTGCCACGGATTTCAGAGATTTTATTGGTTTTAATAGCTTGTAGTTTTTTTATGAAATAATCACCAAGAAGCTGCGATCTTTCCACTAATTTTTCATCTTCGATCACTTCAAGCGCCGCTAAGCCCACAGCCGCGCCAAGGGGATTGCCACCATATGTACTGCCGTGAATACCGGGAGTAAAGACGTTCATAACCTCAGCCGATGAGACAATAGCCGACACGGGATAAACACCGCCGCTTAAGGCTTTCCCAACAATTAACATGTCTGGTTTTACATTTTTTTCATATTGGTAGGCGAACATTTTTCCAGTACGGCCAAGGCCCGTTTGGATTTCATCAAGGACAAAAAGAATATTTTCGTTGGTACATATTTTTCTGACTTGGCTAAGATATCCGTCGCTAGGGATGATAATACCCGCTTCGCCTTGGATCGGCTCCATTATCACAGCAACTGTGTTTGGGCTGATGGCTTTTTTAATGGCTTCAACGTCGTTATAATCAATGATTTTAAAGCCTGGTAAAAAGGGGCCAAAATTTTTGCGGTAATCAGGCTCTGATGACATGCTAACCGTCGACATGGTACGGCCATGAAAATTATCACGAAAGACTATTATTTCTGCTTTGTTATCTTCGACGCCCTTTACTTCATAACCCCATTTACGCACGGCTTTAATGGCGGTTTCCACAGCCTCGGCCCCTGTGTTCATAGGTAGAGCCATTTCCATTTCGGTGATTTTACATAATTTTTCGAGAAAAATACCCATTTGATCATTATGAAAAGCCCGTGATGTAAGGGTCAATTTATGGGCTTGGTCGGTCAAAGCTTTAATGATTTTAGGGTGACAGTGTCCTTGGTTAACGGCCGAATAAGCACTAAGGCAATCAATATATTTATTACCATCTGTGTCCCAAACCCAAATGCCTTCGCCTTTTGATAATACTAAAGGAAGAGGATTATAATTAGGAGCGCTGCGTTTTTCTGTTTGTTCAATAATCTCAGATTGTATGGACATATCACTCCCCCTGATATAGCGAATGAGTAGGAAAAATCTGACGACCAAAAAGACTTGCTGTTAAATCAACAGCTATTTTTGCCGTGCTGTTTTTAGTATCAAGTGCCGGATTAATCTCGGCTATATCAAGAGACCCCATCAGGCCGCTATCATGGATCATTTCCATACAAAGCTGGGCTTCGCGGTAGGTGAGGCCGCCTTGGATTGTGGTGGCAACCCCCGGGGCTATGGGCGGATCTAAACTATCCACATCAAAGCTCACATGAAGGTGGGCTTTTTTTTCAGCAACTTGATGTAGGACATCTTGCATAGTTTGACGAATACCAATTTCGTCAATGCGTCGCATGTCATAAACAGTGATGCCGCTTTTAAGAACCAGTAGTTTTTCATTTTTATCAACGGAACGAATAGCAATTTGATAAACATTTTTTGCATCAATCATTGGTATTGCGTGTCCAACCGATAACAAATCGGGATGACCATAACCCGTAGCGACTGCAACGGGCATGCCATGAATATTCCCTGACGGGCTTGTGTCGGCTGTGTTAAAGTCGGCGTGAGCATCAATCCAAAGCAGGCAAACAGGCTTATTATGATCGGCGCAGTGACGCGTAACGGCGGCGATAGAACCAATCGACATGGCATGGTCACCGCCCATCATAATGGGGAAATTTCCATCTTCTAATTCTTGATAAATTACATCCTGAATATTTTTGGCCCAAATAATATTTTCTTGTAAATGGCGGTAGCCGTCCACTGGTGGAAGTTCAGGGTTGATGGGCCCATCAACATTTCCCATGTCTTTAACGTTAAAACCTTGGTTTTGCAATGTGCGGGCGAGGCCGGCAACGCGCAATGCTTCTGGGCCCATGGCGGCCCCTCTGTCCGAAGCGCCAATATCGCTTGGTACACCAATCAGTGATACATTTTTATTCATTTTTTATCCTAAAAGTTGACCCCAAATAACATTTTTTTAATTTTTACATATTTATTTGTGAATGAAATTTTTATTTTGTATAGTTTACCAAATATTATTCGGCGAATTTGTTTTAAAGTGTATTTTGTTTTAATATTGATGTATTTTAATATTTTAGAGAAGTTTAAGACAGCAGTTTAGGGGACTAAAACCATGAAGAAAAAGGCCATTGATAAGATTGATCTGAAGATTCTTTCAATTCTTCAAAGTGATGCGAAAATTACTAATCACGAACTATCCAATCAAGTAAACCTGTCACCAAGTAGTTGCTTGCAAAGAGTGCGTCGCCTAGAAGAAGAAAAATATATAGAAAGATATATGGGCCATATCGACCTTGATAAAGTCTGTCGCACGGTAACGGTGATCTTAACCGTGAGCTTGCATGATCATTCTAATGAAAATTTTGAAACATTTAATAAAGCCGTAAAAACCTTTCCGCAAATTGTTGAATGTTATACGGTGAGTGGTAATTTTGATTATTTCTTACGCGTGGTTTGTCCAGACATGAAAAGCTACCTTGCCCTTAATGATGCCTTGATCAATTGTATGGAGGGCAGTGCCAATATCAGTAGCCACGTCGTCCTAGAATACACTAAATCATTCGAAGGTTACGCCATCGAGGAATTGGTCGATTAGGGGCTTGCGATAATCTTTCTTGAGTGTTAGTTTCCGCACATAAATCGCTATTTTATAATTATAAGCAGGACCGTTATGTCAGTTGATAAAAATACCGTTGCGAAAATCGCAAATTTGGCCCGAATTGCTGTTTCTGAGGATGAACTCGAAGCAACGGCGGGGGAACTTAATAATATATTGGATTGGGTTGAACAGCTTTCACAAGTCAACACCGATGGCGTCGAGCCTATGACCAGTGTTGTGGCTGCCGCTTTGCCCATGCGAGAAGATAAAGTGACCGACGGTAATTACCGTGATCAAATATTGAAAAATGCCCCTGCGGTTGAACAGGGCTTTTTTGCCGTTCCAAAAGTTATTGAGTAAGGGAATAGAATATGTCTGATTTAACAAAATTAACGCTATCAGCCGCCCGTGATGGTCTTCATAAAGGTGATTTTTCTGCGCGGGAAATAACCCAAGCGCACCTTAAGGCTATTGATGAGGCTAAAATCCTTAATTCATATATTGAAGTGACATCGGATCAAGCGTTGGAAATGGCCGATAACGCCGATGCGATGATTAAAGGGAATGAAGCAAAACCTATGACCGGCATTCCCATTGGTATTAAAGACTTATATTGTACCAAAGGGGTTCATAGCCAAGCGGCTAGTCATATATTGGACGGCTTTAAACCTGAATATGAAAGTACGGTGACATCAAACCTATGGAATGATGGCGCGGTGATGCTTGGTAAAACCAACATGGACGAATTTGCCATGGGCTCTTCCAATGAAAATAGCTTTTATGGTCCAGTGAAAAACCCTTGGCGGGCGACAAATTCAGATAAAGATACCGTGCCTGGTGGTTCATCTGGTGGTTCGGCGGCGGCGGTGGCGGCTGATATTTCCATTGCGGCTACAGGAACCGACACTGGCGGCTCAATCCGTCAACCGGCAAGCTTTTGCGGCCTAGTTGGGCTTAAGCCCACGTATGGTCGTTGCTCACGTTTTGGAATGATTGCTTTTGCATCATCGTTGGATCAAGCGGGACCGCTCACTAAAACAGTACGCGACGCGGCAATTATGTTGGAGAGTATGGCTGGTTATGATGCTAAAGATTCCACCTCTATTAATATTGCCGTCCCCAATTATGAAGCGGCACTAAGCGGTGATGTTCGCGGGCTTAAAGTTGGAATTCCCAAAGAATACCGGGTTGACAATATGCCGCCAGAGATTGAAAAATTATGGCAACAGGGCATTGATTGGCTTAAAAGTGCGGGTGCTGAAATTATTGATATTAGCTTGCCTCATACCAAATACGCCTTGCCGACCTATTATATTGTTGCCCCTGCTGAATGTTCATCAAATTTAGCGCGCTATGACGGTGTTAAATACGGGCTTCGGGTTGCGGGCGATAGCTTAGATAATATGTATAAAAACACCCGTGCCCAAGGGTTCGGTGATGAGGTTAAACGGCGCATATTAATAGGCACTTATGTGTTATCCGCAGGTTATTATGATGCCTATTATTTAAAAGCACAGCGAGTACGTACCTTAATTGCCGGTGATTTTAAGGCCGCTTATGAAAAATGTGATGTGATCTTAACACCGACCGCACCGAGCGCGGCCTTTGGTCTTGGTGAAAAGGTATCTGATCCGCTTGCAATGTATTTAAATGATGTCTTTACGGTGCCAGCGTCACTTTCTGGTCTGCCGGGCATTTCTGTTCCTGCGGGGTTAAGTTCTGATGGGTTGCCGCTTGGATTGCAGCTTATTGGTCAAGCATTTGGAGAAGAACAGTTGTTAAACGCCGCCGATGTCTTGGAAACAGCCGCAGGATTTAGTGATAAACCCGCAAAATGGTGGGGAGCATAAAATGAGCAGTTTATTTCAAGGAGCCACAGGCGATTGGGAAGTGGTTATCGGATTAGAAATTCACGCTCAAGTGATTTCAGAATCAAAATTATTCTCAGGCGCTTCGACAAAGTTTGGCGCAGAACCTAACACGCAAGTTAGTTTTGTCTGTGCGGCTATGCCCGGAATGTTGCCAGTGATTAATGAGGAATGCGTTAGACAGGCGGTACGTACTGGCCTTGCTATGGGTTGTCAGATTAATTTACGTAGTGTGTTTGACCGGAAAAATTATTTTTACGCTGATCTGCCCCAAGGCTATCAAATTTCACAGTTTAAAGACCCGATAGTGGGTGAAGGCATGCTGACGGTTGAGTTAGAAGATGGCTCAACAAAAGATATTGGTATTGAACGCTTACATTTAGAGCAAGATGCCGGTAAATCCATGCATGATCAGCATCCTAATATGACCTATGTGGACTTAAACCGTTCAGGGGTAGCACTGATGGAGATCGTTTCTAAGCCAGATATGAGAAGTGCCGAGGAGGCGGGGGCTTATTTTCGGAAAATTCGCTCGCTAGTGCGTTATGCGGGAACTTGTGACGGTAATATGGATCAAGGATCGATGCGGGCCGATGTTAATGTTTCTGTGCGCCGCCCTGGTCAAGAACTTGGCATTCGTACAGAAACCAAGAATGTCAATTCTATTCGTTATATGATGATGGTGATTGAAAGTGAAACCAGACGCCAAGTGGATGTTTTGGAAGCCGGTGGCACCATTAATCAGGAAACGAGACTATTTGAAGTGGCAACAGGAACAACACGGACCATGCGCTCAAAAGAAGAAGCCCATGATTACCGTTATTTTCCTGATCCAGATTTATTACCGCTAGAATTCACTCAGGAATTAGTTGATGAGTTGGCCGCACAAATGCCAGAACTGGCAGACGCCAAAAAAGCACGTTTCATTAAAGACCTGCATATTAATGCCTATAATGCTGGCGTGCTTGTGGCGGAAAAAGAAAGTGCTGATTATTTTGAAACACTTCTTAGTGCCACCGTTGAAAAATCTGGCAAGGCTGTCTCTGAGGTGGGGACGCTGGTTTCAAACTGGGTCACGGGTGATTTGTTTGGCGCTCTAAAAAAACTAGGGCTTGGCATTAATCAAAGCCCTGTTAGCATTGCCCATGCGGCAGAATTAATAACCTTGCAAATTGACGGCACTATTTCGGGACGTATTGCCAAGGAAGTTTTCGAAAATATGTTGGAAAGTGGTAAATCACCAGAAACTATTGTCGAGGAAAAAGGCCTTCGTCAAGTTTCTGATACTGGTGAGATCGAAGCGATGATTGATCAAATCTTAGCCGCCAATGCTGATAAAGTTGAAGAATACCGTGGTGGCAAAGATAAATTATATGGCTTCTTTGTTGGTCAGGTTATGAAAAATACGGGCGGTAAAGCCAATCCACAAGTGGTCAATAAATTACTGCGTCAGAAGCTAGACGGTTAAAATTAACAAACTCGTTTTTTGAAAATTGATATTAAAAAAAGCCAGAGATTAATTCTCTGGCTTTTTTTTATGGAATTTTAGAAAAATATTATGGCTAACGAACATGGTTTATATTTACTTACTTATTGTTGCAAAGTGATTCTAGTTTTGATGACGTTTCAATTAGACTCTGTGGCAAAAAGAGCTGTTTTTGCTAATATTAACCTTTGGCCGATTTATTAACCTTTAAAAGTTAACTATAATTATCTTTTAAAAACAATGCTTTATCAATTAAATTCCAGCGTTAACTAAATGTTTAAAATTCTAATTCAAATTTATTAACGATAACAACAAAAAATATCAATCGAATGGTCAATATAGTTAATATAGGAAAATGTTATGGGAAGCTTAAACAAAGAATACATAAGTAATCGTTTGAATGCAGCAGAAAGCGGAAAAGCAGAAGCTTTATATGATTTAGGGTTGCTTTATTCAATCGGACACGGTGTTGAGCAAAATAATGTAGAAGCAC
>ERZ890510.887-NODE-887-length-21610-cov-7.161772_pt1 | contig 21610 bp, 16 predicted proteins | sample MGYA00521265_ERZ890510 | MGnify/ENA primary metagenome ERZ890510 (study PRJEB32303, sample SAMEA104408624) | aquatic metagenome | biome: Brackish water; feature: Chemocline; material: water | place: Baltic Sea | collected 2014-10-26T21:54:00 | depth 110 m ...
ACGACCAGGGTTAGCGCAGGGCTAATGGTGAGCATCATAATGATAAAGCCAACTAACTGAATCACCGAGGTAATAGCTTGGGTAGCACTTTGCTGCAAGGTGGTTGAGATGGTGTCGAGATCGTTAGTCACGCGGGATAAAATATCGCCATGGGAGTGACTGTCATAATAGCTCAGCGGCAGGCGACGTAGTTTGGCGCCCACGGCATTGCGCATCGCGTGCACCGTACGCTGGGACACGCCCGCCATGATCCATTGTGTGCAGAACATAAAAAGCGAAGATAGAAGGTAAAAGCTTAGCAACCAGAGCAGCACTTGCCCAATCGCCTGATTATCGAATTCCGCAGCCTGACCAGAAAGACGAAGCATCAGGGTCTGGGTGATTATATCAATGGCATTGCCCATTAATTTCGGACTGGCGATGGTAAAACCGGTGCTGAGAATCGCCAGCACGAATACCATGAGCAGGCGCATCCTGAAAGGCTGGAACCAGGTGAGCAGGCGTTTCAGGGTTGGGCGGAAGCGTTTGGCCTTCGCCGTCGGTGCGCCCATCATTCCCATTGGGCCGCGGCCCATCATTCCAGCAGCGGGGCGTTGGTTCTGTTGGCTTTTAATCTGGCTCACGCGGCATCCTCCGCACGGAGTTGGGAGGCGACAATTTCTTGATAGGTTGGGCACTCTTGCAATAATTGCGCGTGGCTGCCGCGGCCAACTATTTCACCTTCGTCCATGACCAGTATCTGGTCTGCATCCATCACCGTGCCAATGCGCTGGGCGACGATGATTACTGTGGCATCCCGCACATCTCTCTTGAGGGCGGCGCGCAGTTTGGCATCGGTTTTGAAATCCAGTGCCGAGAAGCAATCGTCGAACAGATACACATCAGCCTTGCGCAGCAAAGCTCTTGCGATCGCCAGACGCTGCTTTTGTCCGCCGGATAAGTTGCTGCCCCCTTGCTGTAATTCGTGATCCCAAACACCGTCCAGTTCGCCGATAAAGGACATGGCCTGAGCGGTGGTGGCGGCCAATGTTAGCTGCGCTTCATCGGCATTCTGGTCAGCGATACGTAAATTATTTTTTAGTGAGCCACTGAACAGTGTTGTTTGTTGTGGGACATAGGCAATACGTTGACGCAAGGCTTGCTGTGCGTAGTCACGAATATCCAGATCGGCCAATAGAATTTGGCCGGCTTCGACATCGTAGAAACGGGGGATCATTCGAGTAAGCGTCGATTTTCCGGCACCGGTGGAACCGATAATGGCGGTTACCTGCCCCGGTTCTGCGCGAAAGCTGATGCCTTTTAATGCCAGCACTTCTGCCCCGGGATAGCGAAAATCAACGGCTTTAAATTCGATGGCGGCTGCGGCGGTAGATGTTTGTGGATTTGCCGGATCAACAATGCTCGGGTTCAGTTGTAATATCTCATCGATACGCACGGCGGCCGCCTGCGCACGCGGCAAGATGTTGAACATCATCGACATCATCATGAAGCCGAATAATATTTGCATCGCATATTGAGTGAAGGCGATCAGGCTACCCAACTGCAAGGTGCCCGCCTCAATACGATCAAATCCAAACCAGAGTATGGACAGGGTAGTCAAATTCATAATCAACATCAGTCCGGGCATCATAAAGGCCATCAGACGATTAACGGAAATATAGGTGTCGGCCAGACCGTCGTTGGCATTCTCGAAGCGTTTCTGCTCATGGTCGACACGATTGAATGCGCGAATTACCCGCACGCCACTGAGTGCTTCGCGCAGTGTCACATTGAGCCGATCAATTTTTATTTGTATCGATGAAAACAGGGGAATGGCCTTGCGCGCAATCATCAGCACCAGCGCAATCAGCGCCGGTACCGCCACTGCCAATATCCAGGTCAACTGGGGATCTTTCAGGTAGGCCATGATGATGCCACCAAGGGCCAGCATCGGCGCCATCAGCAACATGCGGGCGATCATAATGCTCACCATCTGCACCTGAGTGATGTCATTGGTGGCACGGGTAATTAAAGTTGATGCACCGAATTGATCGAATTCATGCAGTGAAAACAGCGAAACCTTGGTGAACACCGCAGAGCGTAAGCTCTGGCCAAAACCGGCGGCAACGTTGGCAGATATCCAACTCGATGCTACGGCACAGCTAATGCTGAACACCGTAATCAGTAACATGAAGCCGCCGATACGCAATATATAATCGGTGTCGCCGCGCATCACGCCCTTGTCGATGATGTCTGCCATCAGGGTGGGTAAAAACAAATCCGACAATACCTGGGAAAATACCAGGCCCAATAAAACAGTGATGGACCAACGCCAGGGTTTTAAGAAGCGAAATATTTTTAACATGAATCAAGTTCCGTCTATTGCAGAGAGTCTGCTGTGCTCATCAGATAAGCGAGTCAGGCGAACCCTTGCGGGGACGCGGCGAGCAATCCAACTTAAGGGTGCTGCAGAATGCGCTATGGATTTCGCGATTTTTCTAAATTGTTCTGCTCTGTATGGCGGCCAAATCGGCCAATACGCTTAATTATTTTGCTAATTCGATTGCGGGCAGTAGTGGGTAATAACAAGCGACCAAGCCTGTATTGCGCCTCAATTTTTAGGCTCTGCCTTTAAACAGCGGCAAAAGCAATATACAGTAAGAGATGCTGTAAGCAAGTTTCGGCTGTAATATTGTTATTCGTCTGATTATTTGCGCCAAATCAACCGCTTAGGCATAGGATAATTTAGTCTTGTGCTGCACCTGTAGGTCAATTTATCGAGGAGTTTTGTTAATGCAAAGCAAACAGATTGTTTCCGTGACAGTGGCTCTGTTTGTAGTGACGGTGTTGTCCATGGCCGTGGGACTCTTGGTGTCTATCGAGCCAAGCATGGCACAAACTCAGGACACACAGGATCAGCAATTTGCAGTACGCGGAGCCGACACCTGTCTGGTCTGCCACAATAACCCCACCGTGACCTCGGTATTAACCACCAAGCATGGCAATAGCTCGATTCCCGGTTCTCCCTTTGCTACCCATGATTGTGAAAGTTGTCATGGAGCCAGCCCGAATCATGTCAGTGCCCTGCAATCGCCGACGGTGGTGTTCGGGGCAGGCGGCGGTCTGTTTGCCTCGAGTAGTGTTGAGGCACAGAACCAGGCCTGCCTCAGCTGCCATCAGACAGAGGATAGAGTACTCTGGGCCGCCAGCGTCCACGAATCTGCCGACCTGGCCTGTGTCAGTTGCCATACCATTCATCCTGGCCCAAATGCCACAGGGAGTCTATTGCCCGACATTGACACCTGCATGAGCTGTCATCTGGAGAAGCGTTCACAGTTAAACCGACGCAGCCATCACCCTCTGAAAGAAGGCTTGATGACCTGCACTAACTGCCATAATCCCCATGGCTCGAATGCGGAGTCCTTGCTGGCGAAAAGCACGGTCAATGAAACCTGTACGACCTGTCACACAGAAAAGCGTGGGCCTTTTTTATGGGAGCATCAGCCGGTAAGCGAAGACTGTACTACTTGCCATAATCCTCATGGCACAACTCAGGCCTCGATGCTGTCTGTGCGCCAACCGTTTCTCTGTCAAGGCTGTCACTCCGAGGCGTATCACCCCAGCACTGTGTACAGTGGTGACGATATTCCGCCCGTGGGCGCCGCGCAGCAACTGTTAGGGAGCGCCTGTACCAATTGTCATACCGCCGTGCATGGTTCGAACCATCCCTCAGGCTCACGTCTGACCCGTTAGGAAGCCAGCCTATGTTCAATCAATTGAGTCGCGGCAGTCTGCCAACGCCGAGCGTGCTGGTGGCAGTGTTGGTATTCGCCCCGGCATGGTCGATGCCGGTGCTCGCCGAAACTTCGTCCGTAGAAATTGGTCTGGGCTATAACAGTGCCGATTCTTATCAGCTTGGACAGTACACCGGGCTTACCCGCCGCGGCGGCTTCGGCGTAGGTGGATTTTCGCTGCAGAGCCAGGCTGGCGATGGGAACGATCATTACTGGAGTGTGAGTGGCAAAAATCTGGGGTTGGAAACAGGCTCTCTGGCGGCGACCTATGGGCGCTGGGGCAGTTTTTCGCTGTCGGCTAACTATGACCAGATCCCCCATTACCGCTTTAACGATGGACGCACACCTTTCAATGGCAGTGGCTCTGCAACACAGACACTGCCCTCAGATTGGGTAGGCGCCAGTTCAACCTCAGGGTTAAGCAGCTTATCCTCCAGCCTCAAGCAAGTGAATATTGATAAACAGCGGCAACGCTTTAACGCGGGTCTTGAATGGCAACTTAATCAGTCATGGGAGCTGATGAGCGAGTACCGCCACGAGACCAAGGAGGGTAGCAACACCCTGGGTGGTATCTTCGGGAGTAGCGGCGGAAATCCGCGCGGCTCAATGCTGGCTCGACCGATTGATTTCCAAACCGACGAGCTAACCCTTGGCTTGAGTTATGGCAGTCAGGCTACTCAATATAGTGTCAGCTACAATGCCATGCTGTTCAGCAACAAAGATAAGGCGCTGCGCTTTGACAATCCTTTTAATAATTCACAGTGGGCCCCAGGCGCCAATTTCAGTGATGGCGCCGTTGGACAAATGGCGCTTGAGCCAGATAATACATCTTCCCAGTTTTCCTTTTCCGCCGCCCATCGCTTTGGCAGCAGTACTCGCCTGAGTGGCAGTGTGGTTTCCACAAGGCTGGAGCAGGATGATAGTTTTCTGCCTTACAGCAGCGTGCTTCAAGCAACAACAGCGCTGCCGAGACAGGATCTTAATGGTCGGGTAGACAGCCTGGTAAGCAACTTGAATTTCTCTACCCGGCTTAACCGCCGCAGCACCTTGCGCCTGCGTTATAGCTATCGGGAGCGGGACAACAAGACGCCACAGGATATTTACCAGCGCATGCCTGGTGACGCGGTGACCCAGCAAGGCTTGCTTAGTAGCAATGCCAGAATCAATCGAATCTATAATCTGCAGCGGGACAAATTCAGTGCGGATGTAAGCTATCGCTTAAGTGGCAAGACCAGTCTGTCGGCGGGCTACGAGTATCAGGAAACTGATCGGAGTATGGTGGACGTGGCAACAACCGAAGAAGACACAGGGTTTATCAAGCTGAAGTTCACCCCTTCTACCATCGCCAGTGGCTGGGTAAAATTGACGCGCTCGGAACGGAACGCTTCCAACTATGATGGCACGGTGCCTTTTGCTACGGGACACAATCCCGACTATATCGCTACCCTGGTTGGCGATGCGTTGTTTGAGAACGATCCGTTTCTGCGGCGATTTCATTTGAGCGAGAGAAACCGCGATGAAGCGAGTGCCAACCTGAATATCTATCCGTCTGATGAGATTGGTCTAAGCCTGTTGGTATTGTTGGCCGACGATGAGTATCCCGATGCGAAAGTTGGTCTGCAGAAATCAAAAAAACGGAATCTTGCCGCCGATTTGTCCTACAGCCCTGATGCTAACTGGACCGCCAGTGTGTATTACAACTACGATAATTATCTCAATCGGCAAATGGGTTTTGCCCGTCGTGGCGGCGGCAGTCCCACCCCGTTCTATCCCGAGTCGGTGAGAGATCCTGCTAATAACTGGCTCATGAAAAGCGAAGATGTAATTAACACCTTCGGTACCGGAGTCGACTGGAAGTTTATGCAAGATAAGCTGGATCTATCACTGGATGCCAGTTTCAGTGATGCGAAAACCAAAACAGACCCCTTCAGTACGGGTCAGCCATTCCTGCCTTTTCCCGACAACAATACCAAGATTTCTACTGTTTCAGTAAAAAGTAATTACCAGTTGCAGCCAGGCAGAAAATTATCCATCCGCTATTTTTACGAACGTTATAAGTCCAATGATTGGGCGCTGGATGGGGCGGGGGTGGATACGCTGTCGAATATATTGTTGCTGGGGAATCAGAGCCCCGGATATTCAGCGCATATTTTTACAATTTCGATGAGCTTCGATCTGAAATGACGGGTATCGCTGTATAAGCTGAAAGCGCTCGCGTGCATTAAGTACTTGGCTTTGCCAATACCTGTTTTGCAGGATTCCTGCTTATTCAGGCCTGTGTGAGGATTCAGTATTGAATTAGAAAAGCGGCGTCAGGATTCGTTCGGCAATGCTATTGGCAGAATTAAAATTCATCCTTCATCTCGGTTTGCACCCATACCCCGCGATCGCACTGCAGAATAATACCGTTGCTTTTGATAGTGCTGCCATGTGTATAACTTTCCCCATTGAAATAGCAAATACGCTCCTCGGGTATTTCGCTTTCAATCAGTTCCCGCTCATCCTTGATATCGAGGATGAGCGGTGAGTTTTTCAGCTCCGGTATGGGTTCGCCCACATCGATAGGATGTTTGATAAAAGTCATGGATCAATACTCTCCTCTATCGCCCGATTGAATTCCGGCCATGGCAGCGACGGATCCTGCCATCACGGATAATGCTAAGTCTTACTCGACTTCCGGGGGCCGTGAGGGATACCTGATTGCGGAAATGTCGGACTTTGTTAACTGGCATGTCTTGATAGCTGACAATAATAGCGGTTCAAACTGAGCCAAGATAGCTCAATAATTCTCTATTGGAGCAGTGAACAAGATTCTTATCAATGGAGTCAATGACCAGTTTGTTGCAAGCGGCTGTTAATTCGTTTCTCAGCTCGCCAAGAAACTTGGGCGGAGCTATCAGTATCAAACCCTCATATTTATGGTTAGTGCGATCAGCTTCCAGCAAGGCACTAATCTCCCCGGCGAAAATGTGGCCTTCGTAAGTCTTGTCTTGATGATTGCTGCCCAGGCTGTGGTGAGAGCCAATGCCGCCCCCCACGGTCCTGCCCGGTTTGTCAGAATTGATTTCCGATTCTCTGCGCCGTCCCTGACTATGTTCGAGATCACAAATTTCTACCAGGTCTTGCGATCTTTTTTCGAAAGAAAATATTTTTGCTCGCGTACTTTCCTCTACGACAATATAGTGTTTAGTCACTTTGCTAAGCTCCTCTGAATAGAAGTCTGTTCAATCTTACGCTACAGATCAATATGTAAAGTTATTCGGCATCAACAACCGTATAAATATAGTCGGTAACGCGGGAATCCTCAGGCAAAACACCGGCCTCAACTGCATTTTGCCAGGCCATCGCATTGGCATCTTCCATGCCGGGAGTGTAATGCAAACCTTCTAAATCGATAGAAGCCGAATAAATCGCGTCTAAATCAATACTTTCACGTATTTCAATAATCATAAAATTACCCTTCAGCCTGGATGCCGGTTATTGAACACACAATCTACATCCCTCACGAACAAGCATTCAAGGATGCAGGATGTTTATAGTAAGAACTAATGCCCAAATGAAGTTGATTTAGGTCAAGCTATAGAATTAATTTCCCGGTTCAGTAAAGCCGGGGAACAGATAGTTTCTCGGAAAAGAAGCATTCCAGTAAAGTATCAATGGCTCCAATTTGGACTGAGGCCAAAGTAGAAATCAACACTGATCCCCTAAAGAAAAAACAAGATGACCGAGCCCATATTTATAGGTTTGTGTTAAAACAGGGAAATTAAAATGCGCTACAAGTTGTAGAAATAGCGCCCATGCTTGGTTAGTATTGGAACTTAATATCTCCGAGTCAATGTTCTGCTGCAAGGATTTGCGAATGAAAGCATTCACCCTCACTGAGTCGAACGGTAATACCATAGAGTACATCGACCGCAAGCGATACCTTTGGCTCAGTTCCTTATTCTATCCCCTGATGCCACTCACCGGAGTTTGCCTAATGGCTTGGACCGGGCTTGAGGTGAGCTTGTTGTTGCCCCTGGTGTTGACCTATGTCGGCGGGCCGCTCAGCGACTGGATTTTCGGGGAGGATAAAAACAATCCGCCGGAAGCGGTGGTTCCTCAATTGGACGAGGATAACTACTATCGGATACTCACCTATTTAACCGTTCCCTTGCACTTCGTCGCCCTGATCGGAGCCGCCTGGTGGGCGGGCACGCAAGATCTCAGTTGGTGGGGGTTCATTATTCTTGCCGTTTCGGTTGGTGTTGGTAGCGGCTTGGGTATCAATACTGGTCACGAGTTGGGTCATAAAAAATCCAGCTTGGAGCGAAATCTGGCGAAAATAGTATTGGCCGTACCCGCCTATGGCCATTTTTGTATAGAACATAATCGGGGTCATCATCGTGACGTCTCTACGCCGGCAGATCCCGCCAGCGCGCGTATGGGGGAAACCATCTATCAGTTTGTTTTGCGCGAAATTCCCGGCGCAATTAAACGCGGCTGGGAGGTTGAGCGACAACGGTTGGAGCGCCAGGGGCTTGGCGTCTGGCATTGGCAAAATGCCATTCTTCAATCCCACGCTATTGCGTTGCTTATTCAACTAAGCCTGTTATTCGCTTTCGGCTGGATCATGCTTCCCTTTTTAGTGATTCACAATGTGATCGCGTGGTGGCAGCTGACCAGTGTCAATTATATCGAACATTATGGCCTGCTTCGGGAGAAGAAAGAGGATGGCCGGTTTGAACGTTGCCAGCCCTGGCATTCCTGGAACAGCAATCATATTTATTCAAATTTGCTGCTGTTCCATCTGGAGCGCCATTCAGATCATCATGCCAATCCCACGCGCCGCTATCAATCACTCAGAAATTTTGAAAATTTGCCGCAGTTGCCCAATGGATACTTCGGGATGTTTTTGCTGGCCTATATACCCTGGTTGTGGTTCAAGATCATGGATCCTCGATTGCTGGCCTTGCCCCATATACAAGGTGATATGACAAAGATAAATATTCAACCCGGCAAGCAGGAAAAACTGATGCAGCGATATGCAGGGATCGAGCAAGACCAAGCATCGAGCGAGGAAGCGCTTGAGGCTAAAATTCAATGACCAGTGAAATCTATCAGTGCCCCGGTTGCTGTTATCAGTTTAACGAGCTGCTGGGCGACGAATACGAAGGTTATCCGCCAGGGACAAAATTTGAATCGTTGCCAGATGATTACGTGTGTCCAGATTGTGCGGTGTGTAATAAACAGGACTTCATTCCTGTTGAAGGCCAATCAGTACCCCATTCATAAGTTGTCAATCTTCCGGTGGAATAGAATAGGGTAGGTAAGGTAGGGTAGGTAGGGTAAGGCAAGGCAAGGTTAATGAGCTTGGATTTGCGCTATACAGGCTGTCTTATTCCAGCAAACCATTGCACAAGTTTGACGAATGTTGATAAACCCGTTGTAGTAAATAATTAAAACCGTTTCAGATGGAGTGACCAATGCCAATAGCGAACATCAATGGACAGAGTATTGCTTACGACGATACCGGTGGAGAAGGCATGGTGCTGCTCTTCTGTCATGGATTTTTAATGGATAGAAGCATGTTCGATGCGCAGATCGAATTTTTTCGTGACGACTTTCGCTGCGTTAGCTGGGATGAACGAGGGTTCGGAGAGACGCCTGCCGAGGCATCTTTTACCTATTGGGATTCCGCAGACGATGCGGTTGCCTTAATGGATCATCTCGGCATAGACAAGGCCGTGCTGCTGGGCATGTCCCAGGGTGGATTCCTTGCTCTACGCGCGGCGCTGCGTTACCCCGAGCGAGTACAGGCCCTGGTGTTAATCGATTCGGGAGTGCACATTGACCCGGCGCAAGTAACGGCGGGTTACCAGCAGATGATCAGTCACTGGATGAGTGAGGAACCGCTTGGGGAAGTGGGTGTTCAGGTTGCCAAGCTGATTATCAATGAAGCTGAATTGTCCAGAAAATGGATCGATATATGGGAGTCTCGCGACAGATACAGTATCAAATACCCCGCCGAGGCATTGCTTACGAGGGACGATATTACGCATCGGGCGGCCGAGATCGAGTGCCCTGTGCTGATCGTGCATGGCGAGGAAGACCAATCGATAACGATCGATAGAGCAGAGCTTTTGAGTGGACAGATTTCCGATTGCAGAGGATTGCTAAGAGTGCCTGGCGCGGCACATGCGTCGAACATGACGCACCCGGAAATCGTCAACCCCGGCATCGCTGCCTTTCTGCAAGCGCTGGCTCTGGAAGAATAGGTTTAGTTTAGTGACAGAAAATATCCCTGCGCTTTTCAGGGAGGGATTAGTTAGGGGAAAGAGCAGCAAACTAGTGTGGGCTAAAGCCGATAGTCAGTGTTTCTCTGGTTGTGGAAAATATTGGGTAGCAGGGCGTAGAGCGACATTGCATATCCTTTCTCGTCCAGGTATCACTATCCCCTTTCGTCAAGAATGGATTAGATTGGTAATTGAGTTTGCATCTAAGGTTGGTCATTGGAATTGATTCCAATGAGCCCACTAGTTACATCCTCTATTTATTGTTTCGACAGACTAGTCTGGTTCTTTCGGTGTGTCCTGTTGTGACAAATCTCTTTTTGTGCGCTTTCGGCTTACACTCATCCAGTCTAGAGAGACACCCGAAATCGCATTGATTCGCGCAACCCGAAAGATAACTTCGAGAAATTTTGGTCGCTTTCGAATTTTTGGCTCTTTCAACAATGGCAGGAAATAGGCGACTACAGCGGCTCGCAGAATTGCTGTGGTTACAAATACGATATACAAATCACTGCCAGGTTCCCAAAATTCTGCTATAGATGTGGTGATCTCGGGGGCATGAGCGGCCAGATAGCCCCCAAGCAAACCACCACAGAACACCATTAATGCACCTGTGCCTGACTGGATCGCAGCATAGAGTGAAAAATTGGTTTGATGGGGACGAATATCATACAAATAATTTGCAGTGCTTAAGGTGAATCCGCTCCAGAAAATACCGGATACTACTTGAACAAATAGCAAATAAACCGGATCTGGCGATACCAGCCATAGCAGCGGGATAATCGGAATCATGCAACCCGATATCACCATTACCAGATGATTGCCAAAGCGGTCACTGAAGCGACCCCAGAAATGCAACATCAGAAACTGGGTGGCAATCGAGGCAATACTATTCAAACTGAATTGAAGATAAGTAAACTGCAGATCGCGCAGTAAATACACGGCAAAGAATGGAGCGGATAGTGCTACCGCTCCTTGCAGGCAGGCCACCAAAAAGCTGTAGTGACGAAAGGTGGGATCTTTTAGTGATTCCCTCACATGCAACCAGCTGTCACGCAGACGCATGGCATTTCGCGAAGACTCTGGCTCAGGATCATGCATGCGCCATAATAGAAAACTGGAAATAAGGCGGCCGCTGGCGGCGGCTCCGAATAACAGAGCAAAGCCAAGCCAGACGCGATTGTCAGCATCGGTGTAGGACAACACAATGCCACCACTGATAAATACCAGCAGCGAAGCGGCCATAGTCAGTCGCGAGCGAGCCGCGAAGAATACGCCTCTGCGCGAGCGCGGTACCAGGCTACCCATCCACGCGCGCCAGTGCGGTTGAATGATGTTAATACAGGAGAAGTAGCCGATGGCAAGAATGATAAGCCAATGAATCCGACTAGTTTGCAAAGCCCCCCTGCCATAGGCGACCGCGAGGAGCGCTAACAGCCCCACGATCACACTTTGCAGCAACGCTATGCCAACAACCAGTGATTTACGCTTGGCGTGATTACCCATCCAGACCGAGACGATCTGCCAGATGGCCCCAAACAGTTGAGGAATGGCAGTAAGCCAGCCCATTTGCAGAGCTGTAGCCTGCAGGGATATGGCGAAGGCATTCAGAAAATTGTCGTTGGTCCCGGTCATGGTCGCCGAGGCAACTGCTTCCTGATGTGAATAACGCAGAGTCTTGCGAAGTGTATCTTTGCGATCCCTGCGATTCTGATCCCGATGGGGAACGGAGTTTTTCATGTCAGCCTCGTGCTAGTGATTTTCCACAGATCGTTACTCTGAATTGATTATTATCCGCCCCTATTAATCCTTTATCGATCTTTTTGTCTTCGTCCATTGAGTTGACCTTTTTACTATCGGTCAAACTTCTGTTAAAAAGCCTGATTGAAAGTGCTATTGGGTTTGGAGGACTTGACTATCAACTGGGTTCTAACTTGTATTCTGGGCTATGTGCTGTTGCAACTGCTAATTGCCTTCGTCATCATGAGTCGGCTTAAGAGTGAACAAGATTACTTGCTGGCGGGACGAAAATTGGGCGTGCCCCTGGCGGCGATGACAATTTTTGCGACATGGTTTGGCGCCGAAACTTGTATCGGTGCGGCTGGATCAATCTATGAACATGGTCTGGCCGGTGCCCGCTCCGACCCGCTCGGATACTCCCTGTGTATTTTTTTCATGGGGTTTTTCTTTGCCCGCAAACTGTGGTTGCTTAAGCTGACTACTCTGGGTGATTTTTTTCGCCTACGTTATGGCGCAGGAGTGGAGAAAGTTGCTGTATTGCTTTTGGTGCCTGCGTCGGTGATTTGGGCGGCTGCCCAAATTCTTGCCTTTGGTCAGGTGCTCTCGGCATCCTCCACTTTGGCGGTAGATATATCCATAGCCTTTGCGGCCGCAATAGTCATCGCGTATACAGTGTTGGGTGGATTACTCGCCGATGTGGTTTCAGATTTTATTCAGGGAGGAGTTTTGATTGTCGGTCTGCTGATATTGTTGGTTGTAGTGCTTCTTAACTTGCCTGATGTCGGTGTTATTTCTCAGGGATTTAGCGCCGAGAGATTACAGTTCCGGCGAGATGACGAGAACTGGTTTGCCGTTATTGATGGCTGGTCCATTCCTATCATTGGTTCGCTGTTTGCGGCAGAATTGGTTACTCGTGTGATTGCATCGAAATCGGCAGCGGTGGCTCGTAGAGCGGCGATGTTGGGTGGGGCACTCTATTTTGTTGTGGGTATGGTACCGCTGTTTCTAGGCATGATCGGTCCAGTGTTGGTGCCTGGACTCACCGATGGCGAGCAAATTTTACCTGTGCTTGCTCAGACTTATTTACCGACAGGTTTGTATATAGTATTCGCCGGTGCGCTCATGTCAGCTATTCTCTCCACTGTAGACAGTGCACTATTGGCAGCGGGGGCACTTGTCTCACATAATCTGATAATGCCGCTGCTGCGTACGGAAGGCGAACGTTACAAGATACGTGTCGCCCGTATATCGGTATGCTTCTTTGGCATAGTGGCCTACTTTATGGCGCTTGAGGCGGACAGTGTTTTAGGCCTTGTAGAGGAAGCCTCCGCATTCGGATCCGCCGGCATTTTTACCTGTGCCCTATTGGGATTGGCCCAGCAACGGGGCGGTAAATATACCGCAATCGCTTGTATGTCTGTCGGCATGCTCAGTTACGGCATTCTCGCCTATGGCTTTGCCAATGACTATGCTTACCTGCTCTCCCTGGTGTTGGCGTTCAGCACCTTTGTCGTGCTGATGTGGTTTGAATCAGCCGAGGATAGACTTTTTGAAACCAGGACAGAACAAGCTTACTAAATAAGCAGACTGCTTAGGGTGCCGCAAGATGAAAAAAGCCATTATGGAATTGACCCGAATCGTGCAGGCGGTATCGATGCTGGATACGCCACATGATCAAGTAACTTTTATCGTGGATTCCATCAGCGCAATTTTGAAAGTAGGTGCCTGTAGCCTGTACCGGGTGGATAGCAATTTCGAGGCAGAGCTGTTGGCAAGCCATGGACTCGTTTCCAAGGAGCATATCAAGTTACCCGCAGGGGTTGGCTTGGTTGGTCTGGTGGCCAAGAGTCGTCACCCGGTAAATGTTGCAGACGCCGCCAGTCATCCCAATTTCTATTTGTTAGACAATTCAAATGAGGAGAAATTTAAAAGCTTTTGTGGGGTTCCTTTGGTTCGCTCGGGGAAAGTGATTGGGGTCCTGGTAGTGCAAAGCAAGTTCCAGAGGCAGCTTAGTCGGGAACGCGAAGGCTTTCTTGTTACTCTGGCATTTCAGTTGGCCATGATAGTTGCCAATATCCCTTCTCTATCCACTCAACCTTCAGTATGGGATAAACATAGCTCCGGAATAGTGGGATCTCAAGGAATTGGGATTGGCAATTCACTCTTATGCATGGGAGCGCAACTTAAGGACGTACCGGATGCTGAATGCGAGAATACGGAAGCGGAAATTCAGAGTTGGCAAGACCTCCTGATCCGAACCCAGGCAGAAATTTCGTCAGAAAGAGAGGCTCTTGGCAGTCAGATTCCCGAGAGCGTGGCGCATATCTTTGACGCGTATTCCATGTTGCTTTCCGATCAATCCTTAATAAACAAAGTTAAAGAGGAAATTCTTTTAGGGCATTGGCTGCCAGGGGCATTGCGGCTGAGCATTAATTTCTATTGCGAAATATTCAAGGCAATGGACGATCCCTATTTGCGTGCGCGTCATGAGGATGTGCAACATCTTGGAAATAAACTGTTTAAAACCTGGATTGGAAACGATGAGTCGAGTGCAAATTTGGCCGTAAACTATGAGGCCGTTGTCTTGGTCGGAGCGCAAGTTAGCGTCTCGGACATAGCCATGATTCCTGCGCAAAAATTGGCGGGGATCGTTTGTTTCGAAGGATCGAGCCTATCCCATACGGCAGTGCTGGCAAATGCTCTGGGCATTCCTGCCGTGATGGGAGTGGGAGAACCGAAGGGGCTGCATTCGGGTGATTTGATCATCGTTGACGGTTATAACGGAGAGATCATTCTGCATCCCAGCAAACTGGTTGTCAGGGAATATCGACAATTACTGAAAAAGAACAAACTTCATCTGCAACAGTTGGAGTCATTACGCGACAAACCAGCGATAAGCATCGATCACGTTTCCATCTGCCTAATGGTCAATACTGGATTGTTGGCTGATATCTCCCCTGGGGTAAAAAGTGGCGCTGAAGGAGTTGGCCTGTACCGCACCGAGATACCTTTTATGGTCCGCGATAGCTTTCCGAATGAAAACGAACAAGTAGAAGTCTATGAACAAGTATTCGCCGCCTATGCTGGAAAGCCTGTTTACATGAGGACACTGGACATTGGGGGTGACAAGCAATTACCTTACTTTCCTATACATCACGAGGAGAACCCGGCGCTCGGTTGGCGCGGCATTCGGCTTACTCTGGACACGATACAGCTACTAATAACCCAGGTTAGGGCAATGATTCGCGCCTCCGGGAACGGTAAGAATTTAAGCATTGTACTGCCTATGATATGTTCGATTACCGAGGTTGATGCCTTCAATGAATTACTCGATGATGTTTGTGAGCAGTTGCAGAGTGATGGTTTTGAGTTTCATCGGCCGCAAGTTGGAATCATGGTTGAAGTGCCTGCGGTCATCTCACAAATACCGTTCTTGAGTAACAAAGTTGATTTTCTGTCCATTGGTTCAAACGATTTAAGTCAGTACCTCCTGGCGGTCGATAGAAACAATGCCCGTGTTGCTAATCGCTTTGATCACGTTCATCCGGCAGTTCTGCACGAAATAAACCGCACGATCTGCTCGGCAAAGAGTGCGGGGCTAGGGCTGTCGCTGTGTGGCGAGATGGCGTCCGATCCTGTGGCGGTGGTGATTCTGTTGGGGATGGGTCTTCGTCAATTGAGCATGAGCGCCGCCATGCTGCCAAGCATAAAAAGCCTGATCCGATTACTGCGGATTTCGCGAGCGGAATCTCTTTGCGAGCAGGCCTTACGCCTCGATAATGTCAGCGCAATTCGTCAGCTGATTAACATCGAGTTACGTGAAATTGGCTATCTGAATAAACCTCTCCCTGCAATTTAAATATTATAAATAGGCCGCCAGCCAACTCTGTAGGGGAGTCATGGCCGTCCAATGCCCATACTAAATGCCTTTTTTTTGTGGGGCTGGTTCATGTGATTGCCTATCTAGTCGTGTTTGCCACGAACCGCTGTTCTCTCGGAACAAGGGGATGCGCTTTTTAGGGGCCAGGATTTTGCTCTTGCCGAAGGCTAATGGATTGACTGAAGTTGATTAAAATTCGGGGGCTGTTTGATGTCTGGAATATAGCCATTTTGGCCGGGCTGTGAGGGGCTTGAATTGAGTAAATTATTTTTCTTTCGACCTATTGCTTTTTCTAAAATTAGGGATATTATCGCTTCCGCATCACAACGGGTGATGTATATTTTGGAGTTAACCAAATGACAAAATCAACAACAGCCAAATCTGTTGCTAAAAAACCAGCTGCGCAAAAACCAGCTACCAAAAAGCCGGTTGTAAAAAAGGCGGCTGCAAAAAAATCCGCTCCTAAAAAAGTCGCTAGCGCAAAGCCAGCGGCAAAACCGGCAAAAGCCGTAAAGAGTAAGTAGTAATTCGAAAGATAAGGGCCGGAATCCCAATCAGGGTTCCGGCCCTTTTTTTATCCACGCCGTTCTTCAAATTTGACCCATTGGTATTTATTCTGGCCCCAACGACAGGAGCCATTCGATAATTACTTTTCTGCGATTTCTTTCATCGTCGCCAGAGCGGCTTCAAATGAACCGCGCCGTCTTGCGACATTGGCATCTTTGGCCGCCTGGTCTTCCAGATTAGAGACATCCAGAAGCAGGGTGTAGATCAGCTTCGAACGATTGGCGCTAACGGGCCTTGCCTCGAGAAAGCCATGGTAGAGATTGTAGAAGGATCCTTCCTGAGCGGGCTGGGTATAGCCATAGGAAAGTTCGGTTTGTGCAACCAGAATTTCAAGTATCCGTCCGCCTGCCAGCGCACGTACCGTGCCCATGCCGCCATCGCCCGAGGTGAGCTCGCAGTCAAGGTTTAGCCATTCAGCGATATCACAGTATTTCCCGACTTTACTCCATACCTCGGCAGCCGGTTTGTTGACGTCGATCTCCATGTCGATGGTGACATACTCCGGTTCGGCGAATACGGCGGTCGTGGCCAATAATGTTGGTAAAGCGGCAAAAGCCAGCAGAAGGCGTTTCATAGGGTTTTCCTTTTGTGTTAAGCGCTGGCTTCAGTACCAGCTGTATAAAATGACTCTTGGTCGAAGCACTGAGAATATTACGATGCATGGGTGGTGTCAAAATCCTGGGTAACAGGAGATGGACTTATTAATGGAACCCGGCATAATTTTGCGCTGATTCAGCTTGGACGAACACCGTATTTTACTCTGCCCCCCCAATTCTTCAGGAGGGCCATAACGCTCATTATATCTGATGGGCTCGGTCAGAAAATGGAGAGGCTGACGAAATCCACGCACCGTTTAATCTGGCCAAATACCCTCAAGCTTCATGTTGCCCCCTTAATCACATTAGCCAGTGGCAAACTGTGGGCGCAGGCGACTATTCAGGCCATACGATGTAAAGCACAAAGTTTGTTGCCGTCGGGATCGCGTAAATACGCCAGGTAAATCTTGCCCGCCCTGCCTTCGCGTACGCCCGGAGGATCTTCACAGCTCGTTCCACCACTGGCTATCCCGGCTGCATGCCAGGCGTCCGCCAGTTCTGGATTTTCTGCCGAGAAACCGATGGTGCTGCCATTTCCACGGCAGGCGGGTTCGCCATTAATGGGTTTGCTTATGCAGAATATGCCGGCTTTTGTGATGTAGAAGCAACGACCCTTATCATCGATTACACCGGGTTCGTAGCCCAGGGCGCCCAATATCGCATCGTAGAAAGTTTTCGATTTCTGCACGTCGTTGGCGCCAAGCATAATATGACTGAACATTCTTATTTCCTTATTCCCAAAATCAGAAGGCGCCAGAGTAGCACATACCAATAGGGCTTAGCGTAGTTTGCTTTGCTTGCCTGATTCTAAAGTATCCCTCTACTGTGAGCCCTTTTGTTCATGATCCTCTTGTGATTCATCGAATGTAAAAAGGGGACGGAGGAATTTAGCTATTTCCTCCGTCCCCTTTTTGCGATCTCTTTTGTGTGTTCGATCGGTGTATTTCTAGCGAATCGAGTACTTGGTGAATGCACCACCCGCCTGACCCAATGAGTTTGGACCCTCTGCCGCATACACGTTACCGTCCCCATCGACCGCGATGCCTTCGCCGGCTGTGCCCTGATAGATGCGGTCTTCACGCTCGAAGGGAGGAATGAACCCGGTGACGCGATCCTCGTGGATAGAACCTATACGTACCCCGTCGCGCCAGTTCGGATGGCTGGTGGGGCTGGACTCGGAGTCGATAGTGTACAGTGTGTCGTCGGCGGTGATGAACAGGCCGCTGATGCGACTGAATTGGTAACGGGACTCGAGGTAATTGCCGTCCTGGTCATAAATCTCAATGCGGTGGTTGCCGCGGTCGGCTACCCACAGACGTCCCTGGGAGTCGAACTCCATGGCGTGGGGAGTACGGAATTCACCGTGGCGCACCCCGATCTGGCCCCACTGCTTGATGAAAGTGCCATCCGCGGTGAACTTCATGATGCGGGAGGTATCGCCGTTATCGCGGCCTGCCTGCATCGCCTGATTGCTGATCATGCCCTGGGCATTGTGACCGTCGGAAACAAAGATGCTGCCGTCGGACCCGATGATCACGTCATTGGGCTGGTTGAAATGGCTGGAGTCATTGCCTGGCTTTCCGGCGGTGCCCAGACTCATGAGTAACTCGCCGCTGGGGCTGAATTTGTGCACTTGATGGCCCTTGGTGCCAGCCGGATTTACTGCAAAATCAGTTACCCACACATTGCCTTGATCATCCACGTGGATGCCGTGGGGTGTCTGCATGATGCCGGCACCAAAGTTTGCCAGCACCGCGCCGGTGTGGCGGTCGAACTTGAAGATTGGATCCACCGGGTTGGTGTCGCAGGTGACGGGAGTGCCTGCGCCGAAGTTGCCCGCGCCGCAGCGCTCATAGGCGACGATGTTGCCATCGGTAGGATCGATATCGATGCCGGCGGTCGAACCCCAGGTCCTTCCTGCCGGGAGGTCGCCCCAGGCTTTGCTTACAATCGGGTTCGGGTTTGGAAAGCCCTCACCGGTGATGGCGTTGCCGGCGGCATTGGCCATGGAGCCCGAGTCGCTGCACCCGGTCAATAGGACAGAGGTACAGGCGGCGAGGGTGGATAACAAGATTCGTGATGATGACATGCTAGCTCCTTGTTTTAGTTTGCGTGTAGAGCGAAAGAAAGTATTGAGAGAATAAGAGCTATAGGCGCCCGTGTCTACCGGGCGTTGCTGAGTAAAGGGGAAATAGGGGCAGATCTATTTCTGCTTCGAGGAAGGGAGAGAAATAGATCTGTCGTTGATTACTTTAGAAAGACCCACTCACCTTAACCGTATAGGTAGTTCCAGGCCGTGAGCACTGATGCTCCACCTCTTTCAGAATTCCACTGGATATCTTGCCCTCGAAGCGTTTGCGGTCGCGGCACTGGGCGCCGTCGATAAGACCGCCTCCATCAAAGCGCCAGGTGAGACCGAAACTATCTACGTGCTCGACGAACAGATTAATTCGCGGGTCCCGTACGGTAGATTCGATATCGTCGATGTCAAACCTTTTCATATTGCGGTCTACCCGGTTAAACAGATCCATGCCCCAGTTCATTCGCCAGACGGGAATATCATGGCGAAACTGGATGCCAAAACGGCCACGCTGGTAATTCTGAAAACGTCGCTTGATGCCGAGAAAAGGATCGGTGACTGCTGAATCCTGTAAATTCAGGGTGGAGGACACCAACAGATTGGGTAGGCCGATCATGCTCATGCGCATGCTGACGGCGAGGTTGGTACCATATTCCCAACCGTCGCCGATGTTGCCGTTAGCCGACAGCAGCTGGGTAGGGGAAGGGGACACATCCATGCGATCGATGACATCGTGATGATCGAAGTAGAATACTTCCGCCGTCAACACGCCCACATCATTCGGTAGCCGGTACTCAGAATTGAACAGGTATCGCCACATCCATTGTTGCCGTAGTTGGGCGTTGCCTGCCTGGGTGTTTGCGTCATTGTCCTGCTCGTCATTGGCGGCAACGAAATCGGAAAAACTTAACTGGTTCACCACTTTTTCAATACTGCCACGCAGTTGCAACAGGGGTGTCACATCGAATCGATAGTCCAGCTTGGGCTTGAAGAAACTGAAATCGCGCTGGTTGCGCACGTCGCCAGTCTGGGTAATCTCCGAGCTTTCGTACAGCAGGGTTGTCTCCAGTGACATACGCGAATTGATGGACCAGTTATGGATAGCGAAGGGCTCGTAGCGGAGTTCTTCTACCGAGGAATTGGCATTCGCCACAAACTGTGGCACCAGTCCTCCCAAGGCAGCAGAGGGAGTGCCCGTGCTGCTTAACAGGCCCAGAGACAATTTCGAATCCAGCGTCGTCTGGGCGCGCTCGATACCAAATTCCACATCCTGTCCGCTAAATAGATCGAAGGTGTAAGAACTGCGGACAATGCGTTCCTCGGTTACGGCGTCAGTATGCAGGTGCAGATTTTTCTCTTCGCTGTTGTCTGTCAGCCATCTATACCGTTCCTTGGTAGTTATGTTGTTATCCTGGTTGGCGATGAGCAGCACCTTGAAGCGATTGCCATTGGCGAGATCAAGCTGGTAGTCACCACCCACTTCCCACTTGTCTTTGGCATTGGGTATATCCTCACGTTCTGTCGTTATCGGGTGGAGCGGAATCCTCAGGTCAGTGGTATACCGTATAACGTTAGTGGGGGAGTCATTGATGGCATACAGTCCGTTCATGCGCAGGCTGCTGTTGGCACTGATCTCATAGGCCAGATTCATGCTCAATTCGTTATTGCGCTGATCACGAATACGTTCCTCGTGTATCAGATCATTGGGAGAAATATCGCCGAGAATACTTTCTTCATTGCTGACGGAATGTTCGTAGCGGGTGCGACTCGTGGCGCTGATCTGATAGGTGATATCGCCGGATTGACCGCTGAGAGCCATCGACCCGCCGGGCTCTACCGTATCATCTTTGAACAGCTCGGCGCTGAGTTCGTAGGCGATGCTGCTGGAGGCGAGCTCCTCGTACAGCACAATATTCACCACCTGCCCGCTGCCGCGCACATCCAGTTCTCCGGACGTGCCACGAATGATCTGGATTTCACGCACCTGGCTGGCAGAAATACGGCGCAGCAAGTCGCTGGTCCGGTTGTTCTTGCCAGCGGTGCGTTTGCCGTTTACCAGCACTTCATTACCACCGCTGCCGGCGCCGAGGCCACGCCCCCCTGAAGAGGCGCTGCCACCGCTGCTGCTGCTCAGTCCCGAACTACTTCCGCCGCTGCCTCCTCCGCCACCGGTGTTCTGCCCCTGTCCCGGAATGCGGATCAACATGTCCTGGGCGGTGATAGGGGCATATTCGGCAAAATAGTCTGCCGGGTAGATGACGGTGGAGTCTTCCGCCGTGCTGTCCTGAGCCAGGGCGGCAGGGAAAGAAAGGCTGGCCAGTGCCAGAGTCGTCAGGGTAGAGAGTGCAAATAATCGGAAACGCTTAAGAACTGCCATTGCTGCGCCTGTCGTCGGTTTCGCCCGCGAATCGTGCAGGCCATGGAGAAGATGGGCTGGAATTGTACAGAATTAATGCACAGAAGAGGGGGCTTGTTACAAAGTGACAAACTTTGCTTACGGCGTATTTCTCTTGTCTATAGAGACAGCTTCTAGCTTGAAGGCTTCGGTGTACGTTTTGCCGGGACTTCTTATTCTGATTAGTTAGATACACCTTGAGCAACGTTGTTACTGAGTTAAAGTATCCGTTAAATCAGAGGGAGGTTCACTCCCACTGCTGTCCCACAGTTGTAAATCATAAGGCGAACCTCATCTGAGGTTCGCC
>ERZ890510.888-NODE-888-length-21602-cov-7.654569_pt1 | contig 21602 bp, 18 predicted proteins | sample MGYA00521265_ERZ890510 | MGnify/ENA primary metagenome ERZ890510 (study PRJEB32303, sample SAMEA104408624) | aquatic metagenome | biome: Brackish water; feature: Chemocline; material: water | place: Baltic Sea | collected 2014-10-26T21:54:00 | depth 110 m ...
CGCAGTTAATACAGATACGCAGTTAATACAGATAGAAGAAGTAATTGATGAAAGATTCTATACGTTCGAAGTTGGAACATCTGCAAGACCGATTCGATGAGCTCGAGGCACTGTTGAGCGATGCTGATGTTATCGGTGATCAAAATCGTTTCCGCGAATTATCCAAAGAATATTCTGAAATCGAAGAAGTGGTAAAAACTTTTGATCGATTTTTGGAGGTTTCCGAAGCGCTTCAGCAAGCAAAAGAAATGCAGAAAGATGCAGATTCTGAAATTCGGGAAATGGCCGAAGAGGAAATCGACAGCAATTCTGCTGAGCTGGAAAAACTGGAGCGGAACCTGAAAACATTGCTATTGCCCAAGGATAGCAAGGACAGTTGTAATGTGTTTCTGGAAATTCGCGCCGGCACTGGCGGCGATGAAGCGGCGATTTTTTCCGGGGATCTATTGCGTATGTATTCTCGCTATGCCGAATTACAGAATTGGAAAATAGAAGTGATTACTGAGCGGCACGGTGAACATGGTGGTTATAAAGAAGTCATTATTCGTATCGAGGGTAAAAATGTTTACGAGAAGCTGAAGTTTGAATCCGGAGCGCATCGGGTGCAACGGGTTCCGGAAACAGAAACCCAGGGACGAATACATACATCGGCCTGTACTGTAGCGGTCATGCCTGAGCTCGATGCAGTGGATGATATCGAAATCAGTAAGAGTGATTTACGCATCGATACATTTCGTGCCAGTGGTGCTGGCGGACAGCATGTGAATAAAACCGATTCGGCCATTCGACTTACTCATATCCCATCCGGCCTCGTAGTGGAGTGTCAGGATGAGCGTTCGCAACACAAGAACAAGGCGCGGGCCATGTCTCTGTTGCAGGCCAAGTTGCTGGATCAGGCGCAGCAGGCGCAGCATCAGGAAGAGTCTGATAATCGACGTAAATTAGTCGGTAGTGGAGATCGCTCAGAGAAGATTCGAACCTACAATTATCCACAGGGACGAGTGACCGATCATCGCATTAAACTCACCCTGTATAATCTGGCAGAGATCATGTCGGGGGATCTCTCTTCTATCATCCAGCCACTTATTAATGAATATCAAGCCGATCTGTTGGCAGGTCTGGCAACTGATAATTGATGTTAATATTCACCTGAAACCCCTATTTATAAAACCAAGATTTACTAAAAACTATGCTTACTATAAAGCAGGCGCTTGAAGAGGCGGGTCAATTGCAGGCTGTAAGCGAGAGTTGGCAACTGGATGCCGAGTTGCTTTTGGCCGATGCCTTGCAGTCAAGCAGAGAGCACCTTTTTACCTGGCCGTTGCAGGAACTTCATCAGCAGCCGCTCAATGTTTTTCGCAGTCACTGCCAGCGGCGTCTGCAGGGCGAGCCGATAGCCTATATTCTTGGTAGCCGGGCATTCTGGGATTTTGAATTGCAGGTGAATCATCATGTGCTAATTCCACGACCCGAGACCGAGCTTTTAGTTGAGTCCGCGATTGCGCTTTTACGCAGCGCTCAATTCCAGGTCCCCCAATTTCAAGACCGAGAATCTCAAGATCATCAATCTCCGCCCTTGCAGATTCTGGACCTGGGCACTGGCAGTGGCGCCATTGCTTTGGCGTTGGCGCGAGAAGATCAAAACTGGCAACTGACGGCAGTGGATATCAGCGCAGAGGCCTTGCAGCTGGCGAGAAAAAATGCAGACGCATTAAAGCTTTCCAATATTGAATTTCGACAGGCATCGTGGTGTGATGGTCTGCCAGCAAACGAATACGATATGATTGTTGCCAACCCGCCTTATATCGCCGCCGATGATGAGCATTTGCGAGAAGGCGATATCCGCTTCGAACCTTTAATGGCGCTGGTAGCCGAAGAAAATGGTCTGGCTGACATTCGGCAGATAGCCAGGCAGAGCAGGAATTTTTTAAAGAAAGATTCATGGCTCCTTATCGAGCATGGCTATAATCAGCAAGATGAGGTGGCGGCTATTCTGCGGGCAGCCGCTTATTCGAATATAGAGTGTAGAAAGGATCTGGCGGGTATCGCTCGTATGAGCGCGGGGCAATTTTTAGCTTAGTGACACCCCCTTGCGGCTAATCAGGCTACGAGAAAGACAATGAAAGATGAACAATTACTAAGATACAGTCGTCAAATTATGCTGCCGGAGATGGACGTGGCCGGGCAGCAGAAATTGCTGGATGCGACGGTTCTGATTGTGGGAATGGGCGGCCTCGGTTGTCCGGTGGCGATGTATCTTGCCGCTGCCGGAGTCGGACATTTAGTGATTGCTGATGATGATTCGGTGGAATTGACTAATTTGCAGCGACAGATTGCCCATTCTCAACAAGATATTGGTGTCGCCAAGGTGACTTCAGTTGAGAGAACGCTGAAGGGCTTGAATCCAGAGGTGAAGATTAGCGCACTGAATCGCCGCCTGCTGGGAGACGATCTTGAGCAAACTGTAGGCAATGTAGATGTGGTTGTTGACGCCTGCGATAACTTCAGCAGCCGCTTCGCGATCAATAGAAGTTGTATAAAGCACCGCAAGCCGCTGGTTTCCGGCGCCGCTATTCGCATGCAGGGTCAGGTCGCCGTATTCGATAGCAATAAGCCCCAGAGCCCCTGTTATCAGTGCTTGTACAGCGAGAGTGAGGGTGATGACGAAGCTGCCAGCTGTTCTCAGAACGGCGTAATGGCCCCGCTGGTGGGGATTATTGGCTGTGTGCAGGCGATGGAGACGATTAAAGTCATTACCGGTATTGGTAGTACGCTGGTTGGCCGGCTATTGCTGCTGGATGCCAGCACCCTGCAGTGGCGTGAAATGAAATTACCCCGGGACAAGAATTGTGCGGCCTGTAGTTAACTGATGGTAGTTAACTGATGATAGTTAGCAGGCAATAGCTACCAAGTGATAGTCAATGGGAGACAGTTGCAGGGCGTTGCAGGGCGTTGCAGTCGATAGCCGCGCTGAAGCCAGCGTTATTCTGCGCTGCAGGTCTGTAAATTAAACACCGGCAATGTTTGCGGTGCCCGTAGCATACGGCTATTATGCGGGCGCTCCATCAATTCCTCAGTCTTCGTGGTTACTGGAAAATTAAGATTTCTGGAAAATTAAGGCTACTGGAAAATTAAGGTTACTGGAAAATTAAGCTTTTATGGATTCAATAAACGAATCACAGCCCGTCTCGTTTGATCACTTTGACTTGCAAAAACCCCTGGCCGATGCCATCAAAAAAATTGGTTTTGAGTTTTGCACGCCTATTCAAGCGCAATCCCTGGAGCATACATTGCAGGGCCACGACGTAACGGGCAAGGCACAGACCGGCACCGGCAAAACAGCGGCATTCCTGATTACCATCATCAATGATGTGTTATCAAACCCGATAGAAGAAGAACGCTATCTCGCCGAGCCCAGAGCTCTGATCATTGCCCCCACGCGAGAACTGGCAATTCAGATCGCCAGCGATGCGGTGTTGCTCACCCATAATTGCGGCCTGCACACGGTGACATTGGTTGGTGGAGAAGACTACCAGAAACAAAATAAAGCCCTGGATGCCAGGCCGGTTGATATTGTGGTTGCGACTCCTGGCCGTCTGCTGGATTTTGTGCAGAACGGCAACCTGCATTTGGGCGCTGTTGAAATACTGGTTCTGGACGAAGCTGACAGAATGTTGGATATGGGTTTTATTCCTCAGGTTCGCGCCGTTGTTTCCAGAACCCCGAAGAAAGAATGTCGACAAACCCTGTTGTTCAGTGCCACCTATACGCCAGAGATTGTTGAATTGGCGCAGCGTTGGGCAATGAACCCAATAATGGTTGAAGTCGAATCACAAAATGTGGCCGCCGACGATGTTGATCAGATCGTGTACCTGGTGACTACGGCTGACAAATATAATTTGTTGTACAACTTGATCTCGGAGGCGAAGGCCGTGAAGGTGATGGTGTTCAGTAACCGTCGAGATCAGGTAAGAAAGCTAGCCGACAATTTGCATCGAAATGGCATCGAATGCGGAATGCTGTCGGGTGAGATTGCGCAGAATCAACGCATCCGAACTCTGGATGCATTCAAGTCAGGCAAGATTCAGGTGTTGGTGGCAACAGATGTAGCAGGCCGTGGTCTGCATATCGACGATGTCACCCATGTTATTAATTACACCTTGCCCGAGGAAGCCGATGACTATGTGCATCGCATCGGTCGAACGGGGCGGGCGGGGGCGCTGGGGACATCGATTAGTTTCGCCTGTGAAGAAGATTCGTTTTTGCTGCCAGATATCGAAGAAAAGCTGGGGATGAAACTAAAATGTATCCATCCCGAGGAACACCTGCTGGAGCGAGCACCCGCCTATGTAAGGGAATCCAAATTTAAAGCCAAGGATACACGACGGGCTCCCGCTCGGCCGCAAGGCAATCGACGACCCGCGAGATAGCGTCAGGCGATTTTTTTGACGGCGCCGACATTCTCCAGAATGGAAACATATTCGGTAGCTTTTCGATGCCGGGAAACATGATCCAGAAAAGTAGTGCCATCTTCCAGGCTGACATTAATATCCTTGCCAGCTTCGACATAAAACCCGATAAAGCGTTCGAATAATTCGGCAGTCATGCCACGATAAGCTCGCAGCAGAATATTGTAATCCGCCGGCAGGCCTTCAGGCGGCAGCACCTCAAGGCACGCTTTCAGTCTGTCATCGGACCACTCTTCATTGCGAGTGGCCTGCTGTGTGCGATCCTTGCCAGCCTTCTTTTCTTCCCTCATTGCATTTTTTCTCTTAGCAGTGCGTTTACCTGAGCGGGGTTTGCCTTGCCCTTGGAGAGTTGCATCGCCTGTCCTACCAGAAAACCGATTACCTGTTGTTTGCCTTCTTTGTATTGTTGTACCTGGTCGGGATTATTATCGATGACCTGGGCTACAATTTTTTCAATTTCGCCTGAATCGGTGACTTGCTTAAGACCTTTCGCGGCAATGATTTCATCCACGCTGATCGTCTCTTCGAGCATGGCCTCGAACACGGCTTTGGCAATCTTGCCTGAAATAGTATTGTCTTTAATGCGCGCAATCAGCACGGCTAATCTTTCCGGCTGAATAGGACAATCGGCGATATCCCAGTTGTTTTTGTTCAGTAGTCCCAATAGATCCTGACTGACCCAGTTGGCAGCAAGCTTGGCGTCGCCGCTCTGCTGGGCGACGACCTCATAGTACTCCGCCATTTCTCGCGTGCTCACCAGAACGTCGGCATCATAATCGCTCAGTGCATATTGTTCGATGAAGCGAATTTTTTTGCTGTCAGGCATCTCAGGAAGTTGCGCCTTGATGGCAGCGATATAGTCATCGTCTATCACGATTGGCAGCAGGTCTGGTTCCGGGAAATAGCGATAGTCGTTAGCCACTTCCTTGCTGCGCATTGGGCGAGTCTCATCTTTGTCGGCATCATACAGGCGCGTTTCCTGCACTATTCTGCCGCCGTCTTCGATCACCTCCTGTTGCCTGCGCACTTCATGATTAATGGCTTTTTCGACGAAACGGAAGGAGTTGATGTTCTTGATTTCGGTACGGGTTCCGAATTCGGTTTCTCCCTTCGGGCGGATTGATACATTGGCATCACAGCGCATGGATCCCTCCGCCATAATGGCATCGGAAATATCCAGATAACGAATTATTCTGTGTAACTTCTTAAGATAGGCCACCGCTTCCTTGGCGGTTCTCAAGTCTGGTTCGGAAACAATTTCCAGCAAGGGCGTGCCGGCGCGGTTTAGATCGATACCCGACATGCCGTGATAATCTTTGTGCAAAGATTTGCCGGCATCCTCTTCCATATGCGCGCGCGTCACGCCGATGACGCGCTCGCTGCCATCGTCCATGGTGACAGTCAGTGAGCCTTTGCCCACGGTGGGGTAGTCTAGCTGGCTTACTTGATAGCCCTTGGGCAGGTCAGGATAGAAATAGTTTTTGCGATCGAATACGGAGCGCTTGCTAATTTCCGCCCCGATCGCGACGCCAAATTTAACCGCCTTTTTTAAGGCTTCTTCATTCAGTACCGGCAGTGTGCCCGGCAGAGCCAGATCAAAAATACTGGCCTGGGTATTGGGTTCGGCACCAAATTTAGTAGAGCTGCCGGAGAACAACTTGGACTTGGTAGAGAGTTGCACATGGACTTCCAGGCCGATTACAGTTTCCCATTCCATGGTTAAGCCTCCTTGGCCATCGCAGATGGCTTGTTACGGTGCCAATCTGTGTGTTTTTGAAATTGGTGTGCCACGTTTAATACCTTGGCTTCTTCGAAATCGCCGGCCACAATATGCATGCCAATCGGCAGGCCGTTAGCAGAACCTGCGGGTATCGATATGGCGGGCAGACCGGCAAGGTTTACGGCAATGGTATAAATGTCTTCCAGATACATGGAGACAGGATCACTCTTCGAGCCTAATTTGAAAGCGGTATGCGGTGAGGTAGGACCTATGATGACATCTACTTCTTTAAACGCATTGCTGAAATCGTCTTTTATAAGGCGTCGAATTTTTTGTGCTTTTCGATAATAAGCGTCGTAAAACCCGGCCGAGAGTGCGTAGGTGCCTATCATGATGCGGAGTTTTACTTCTTCGCCAAAGCCCTCGCTTCGTGTTCTCTTGTACATGTCTTCCAGATCAACCGGGTCTTGACAGCGATAACCATAACGAACACCGTCGTAGCGCGACAAGTTTGCCGAGGCCTCGGCGGGAGCAATAACATAGTAGGCAGAAACCGATAGATGGCTATTGGGCAGATCGACTTCTTTTATAATAGCGCCCATTTTTTCATATTCGGCGAGGGCGTCGCGTACAGCCTGTTCCACTTCGCTACTCAAACCTTCGGCGAAATGTTGTTTAGGCACTCCGATTCGAAGACCCTGCAGAGAATCATTTAGCGTGGCCGTATAATCTTCCACGGGTTTGTCAATACTGGTCGAATCTTTGCTATCCAGACCCGCCATTACATTCAGCATTAGCGCGGCGTCTTCGGCGCTTTTGCAGATGGGTCCGGCTTGGTCCAGGCTTGAAGCAAAGGCGATCATGCCCCAGCGAGATACTCGCCCATAACTGGGTTTGAATCCGGTAATGCCACAGAATGCTGCCGGTTGTCGAATCGAGCCGCCGGTGTCCGTTCCGGTAGCCATCGCGCACAGATCGGCGGCGACTGCGGCGGCAGAACCGCCAGAGGAGCCGCCCGGTACACAAGCGGTATTCCAGGGATTTTTCACTGCACCAAAAAAGCTGGTTTCATTCGAAGAGCCCATAGCGAACTCATCCATATTGGTTTTGCCCAGCATGACCACACCGGCATCATTGAAGCGTTCTACCACGGTTGCATTGTAGGGTGAGACGAAATTGCCCAGCATGCGTGAACCGCAAGTCGTGGTAATACCTTCGGTGCAAAAAATATCCTTATGCGCCAGCGGAATTCCCAGCAGTGAACTGGTGTCACCCTTCGCGCGCGCGACATCCGCCGCTTTCGCCTGTTCCAGCGCAGACTCTTCACACACGGTAATAAAGGCATTGAGTTCGCCATTGTATTGGGCGATCCGATTCAGATAGGCCTGGGTGAGTTCCACGCTGGATATGTCGCCTGCAGCGAGTGCAAGGGAGAGTTCGGCGACGGTACTTTTAATCATTGGGTTCTTCCGATCATGGGGTTAATCTTGTTGGGTGAGCCGGTGGCAGCGCTCTCTTTTTCTTTCCTGCGGTAAAAAAAGCGCTGCAGTTTTTTTGCAATTGGGTGTGTCCCATTGGCGCGCTCGAATTATTCCAGCACCTTTGGCACCAGATACAGACCATCTTTGCTGTTGGGTGCCAGAGCTTGCAGTCTTTCGCGCTGATTCTCCTCGGTGACTTCGTCTACCCTGAGGCGTTGAACCACCTCTAATGGATGTGCCAAAGGCTCTATTGCTTCTGTATCCAGCGACTGCATTTGATCGATCAATGCCAGGATGTCGGTAATTCGATTACTTACTTCTTCGGCTTCCGATTCACTGATGTGAAGCCGAGCCAAATGCGCAATTTTTGCTACTTCTGACTTGTCTAAAGCCATCCAGGTTCTCCAAAAGGTCAGGGTTTGTCAGGCAATATTACGCGGGATTTGCACTGCTTCAAACAATTGACGCAAGTCCCTTGCTCTAACCACTGGCCGTTGTTAGAGTGCGTGCTATTCATTAATACAGCTGAGATTATACTTGAATTTCGCCGAGGTTCCCTAATATCAATCGACTCAAACAGGTCAATCGATGCAGGGGATTGGCGTCGGCAGACACTCACATCGATCCCGTTAAGCCGGCGGAACGACAAATTTCAGCGACTGACTAACAATAATTCGTTTCAGGCCGCAAATAAAAGCGCTAATTAGCTCAATCATTGGGCTTACTTGCCGCTGATATAACAGTGCTGCCAGAAATGGACCGTTTAACTTGAGGTATATATAAATCCATGCTCAAAAGAATTAGGGGAATGTTCTCCAATGATCTGTCTATCGATTTGGGCACGGCGAATACACTGATCTATGTGCGTGATCAGGGCATCGTGCTTAATGAGCCATCTGTGGTCGCAATCCGGACTCACAATGGACAAAAGACCGTTATCGCCGTGGGCTCGGATGCAAAACGCATGCTGGGCAGAACTCCAGGCAATATTACGGCGATCAGGCCCTTGAAGGACGGTGTCATAGCCGACTTCCAGGTCACCGAGAAGATGTTGCAACACTTCATTAACAAGGTTCATGAAAACAGCTTCTTTCCGCCGAGCCCGCGGGTGCTGGTCTGTGTGCCCTGTAAATCCACCCAGGTTGAGCGTCGGGCGATCAGGGAATCGGTAGCCAGTGCGGGTGCGCGTGATGTGCGCCTGATCGAAGAGCCAATGGCAGCCGCCATCGGTGCAGGACTGCCCGTCGAACAGGCCAGTGGTTCCATGGTGGTAGATATCGGTGGTGGAACCACCGAAATTGCCATTATTTCACTTAATGGGGTGGTGTATTCCGAGTCTGTGCGAGTGGGTGGCGATCGTTTCGACGAGGCGATTACTACGCATGTTCGGCGCAATTACGGCAGCTTGATCGGCGATGCGACTGCCGAGCGCATCAAGAAAGAAATTGGTTGTGCGTGGCGGGGCCCGGCGACCGAGTTGCGGGAAATTGACGTTCGGGGTCGTAATCTGGCAGAAGGTGTGCCGCGAAGCTTTACCCTGAATAGCGATGAAATTCTGGAAGCTCTGCAAGAATCCCTGTCGGCCATTGTACAGGCGGTGAAAAGTGCGCTGGAACAATCTCCACCCGAGCTGGCCTCCGATATCGCGGAGAGTGGTCTGGTGCTTACCGGCGGCGGTGCCTTATTGAGAGATCTGGATAAGTTGCTCTCCGAAGAGACTGGTTTGCCGGTTATTGTTGCTGATGACCCCTTGTCTTGCGTGGCGCGTGGCGGTGGCAGGGCAATGGAATTGATGGATGAGTACGATATTGACCTGCTGACACTTGAGTAACGGTCAAGTTGACCCTGGTCGTTAACGTCTGCTGGGACTGTTATACTCGGCTCTCCCAGTAGAGAGGTTCTGCAGCCATCGATAAGACTCTGTTTACAAAGGGCGTTGCTCCAGAATACCGGGCACTCGCCTTTATTCTCCTCTCGGTCTGCATTATGTTTGCGGATAACCGTTTCGGCTATCTTGAGCATATTCGTTTCGGCCTCGGTTACGCGACAACGCCAGTGTACTGGATTGCCGATATTCCCACGCGTGTCTCTTTCTGGATTGACGATGTGTTCGTGTCGCGCTCTGATCTGTTAGAAGAAAATGATCGCCTGCGTGAGGAAGTGTTAGTCGCTCAGCGAGAATTGCAACTGCTGGAAAGCCTTACCCGTGAAAACAGTCAACTGCGTGATTTGGATGTGGCCACTCAAGTTATAGGCGGCGAAGCCTTACCCGCCGATATTATTAACATCTCCCCGGACCCTTACTCAAAGCGTGTGCTTATCAACAAAGGCGCTAACGATGGGGTGTATGTCGGTCAGGCATTGCTCGATGCCAAAGGACTGATGGGACAGGTGGATGAGGTCTTGCCTTATACAAGCTGGATATTACTTATCACCGATTCACATCATGTTATCCCGGTGGAGGTAAACCGAAATGGTGAGCGCGCTTTAGCGCGCGGAAGCCGCGCCAACGCGAATGAACTGGATTTGGAATTCGTTACCCATACGCAGGATATGCAGGCCGGTGATTTATTAGTGAGCTCCGGTATGGGCCAAATTTATCCCAAGAACTATCCGGTTGCAGAAATCATCTCAGTGTTTGCCGATCCGGGTCAGGACTTCGCGACGGTGAAGGCAAAGCCACTCGCGCAATTGGTGCGCACCCGACATGCGATGCTGGTATCTGCCGACACGGAAGCGACTGCTCCGACAGCGGAGAAAGCCGCGCCTGATGCTGTTATCGATGATTCTGTGGAGACGCAGCCGCTGCCTGAGCCGATAACAGAAACCCAGCTTGAATTACTAACTACTGATCAGGTTTCGAAAATCGAAACTGAGTCCACACCTCAATAGGCATCGCAATGCAAGCAAGAGCACATGGCATCTGGGTCATCCTGCTGAGTTTTTTTATAGCTTATCTATTGGCGATCGTGCCATTCCCGGAATGGGCGATGATTTATCGACCAGAGTGGGTGCCCATGGTATTAATCTACTGGGCTATGGCGCTTCCTTACCGGGTCGGGATTGGTTTCGCCTGGGTAGTAGGCTTGTTGCTGGACGTTCTTGAAGGATCGATCCTGGGGCTCAATGCCATGTCGCTGGTCATTCTTGCCTATGTAACAATAAGCTTGCACCAACGGATGAGAATGTTTTCAACTTTACAGCAGAGTGGTCTGGTGCTGGCGTTGGTCGGCTTGAATCTGATGCTCTGTAATTGGCTGCAGATAGTTACCGCTCAAAGTGTCCCTTCGAATCTCATGTTCCTGATGGCGGCCCTAAGCAGTGCTGTCATTTGGCCTTCTCTGTTTCAACTACTACGACAAGTTCGGCGCGGTTTCAACGTACATTAATATGTCTATTCAGCAAATTATTTTGGCCTCCGCTTCACCTCGAAGACAGGAGCTGCTGACACAGATTGGTGTGAGTTTTCGTGTAGAAAGCCAGGACATCGATGAAACTCTGCGAAGCGGTGAAGCGGCACGAGACTATGTGCAGCGAATGGCCGATACGAAAGCGGAATCGGCACTACATAGTCTTGCTGAAGATAGCCAGAGAGTAGTCCTGGCCGCCGATACAATCGTTATCTGTGATGACGAAGTGATGGGAAAGCCTGCGAACCAGGCAGATGCTCTGCGGATGTTGTTGCAACTCTCCGGACGGGAGCACCATGTTCTTTCGGCGGTGATGGTGGCAACGAGAAGTGAACGTTATTCTGCAATCTCGGATTCAAGTGTGTACTTCCGCGCTATTGATCCCCAGGAAGCCGAACGTTATTGGCTTAGCGGAGAGCCCGCAGGCAAGGCCGGTGCTTATGGGATTCAAGGTCGAGCGGCGGTGTTTGTTAAACATCTGGTGGGTAGTTACAGTGGCGTCATGGGATTGCCCCTGTTTGAAACGGCTGAGCTGTTAAGTCGGTTTGATATTCACGGCTGACAAATGGCATTGTGCTAAATACTTGCGGTATTGGAGAACAGCATAAATGGGCGAAGAAATACTCATCAATGTTACCCCCATGGAGACCAGGGTAGCGCTTGTTGAGAATAGTTTGTTGCAGGAAATATTTATCGAACGGCATCATAATCGCGGCCATGTCGGTGATATTTTCTATGGCAAGGTAGTTCGGGTTATGCCCGGCATGGAAGCGGCGTTCGTGGATATTGGCTGGGATAAAGCAGCGTTCCTGCATAGTTCTGATATCGCCGCTATCGATTCCGATGGATTCGAAGTTCGGGATGAGCCCGCAAAAACCATCCAGGCCTTGCTGCGTGAAGGCCAGTTCATAATCGTGCAGGTTGTCAAGGACGCGATTAGCAGCAAGGGTGCCAGACTTACCACACACCTTACCCTGCCATCACGTAATTTAGTTTATCTGCCGCGTAGCAAGCACCGCGGAATTTCCCAAAGGCTGGAAGACGAGGCAGAACGCGATCGCCTGATGGCCCAGCTGCAAGCCTGTCTGGAAATTGAAAAATGGGATGACAGTGGTGGATTTATAATCCGTACGGCGGCTGAAGGGGTTGGCGCCGAAGAGTTTTCCGATGAAATAAGATTTCTAAGACGCCTCTGGTCGAAGGTGGAACAACGCATCACCAAGGCCGATAAGATAAGCCCAGTTTATTCGGAGGTGCCGCTTTATATACGCAGCATGAGAGATTTTATTGCTCCGCAGGTCGAGAAAATTCGTATAGACAATCAACAATCATTTCTACAGAGCAAAAAATTTCTGGATGAGTTTGTGCCGGAGGCATCCGGCATTATAGAAGAGTATGTCGATGGGAGCTCCCTGTTCGACTTGTATGGGATTGAAGATGAAATTAACAGGGCGCTGGGGCGTCAGATAAAACTAAAATCTGGTGGCGATCTGGTCATCGATCAGACCGAAGCGATGACAACAATCGATGTTAATACCGGGGGATTTATTGGCAGTAGCAATCATGCAGAAACGATTCTGAAAACCAATCTGGAGGCCGCAACGGCTATTGCACGGCAACTGCGGCTCAGAAATTTGGGGGGGATAATCATCCTCGATTTTATCGATATGCAGGACGCTGAGCACCAGCGCCAGGTTCAGCGCGCGTTGGCGAAGTCTCTGGAGAAAGATCGCGCCCGTACTTCGATCTCCGACATCTCCCCGCTGGGCTTGATTGAAATGACACGCAAGCGCACCCGTGAGAGCCTGGGGGAGATTCTCAATACTCCCTGCGCTGTTTGTGCAGGGAGCGGCAGGAAAAAATCGGCGGAAACCGTATGCTATGAAATATTTCGCGCGATACTGCGGCTGGGCCGAACCCATAAAAATGCGACTTTACGGGTTCTGGCATCTCAATTAGTCGTCGATCGGCTACTCGATGAAGAGTTGAATACTTTGGCTGAACTGCAAGAATTAGTGGCCATGACGGTCAAATATGAGGTGGATCCGATGTATACTCAGGAGCAGTTTGATGTGGTAGTTTCAGGCTGATTTCCAGACTCTCTGAAATCGTCCCGCTGATCGATTTTCAGTTCCCGTTCAGCGGACTTGCGCTATACCTTCTTAAGTGGAAGCTAGAGCTGCCCCAGATGCCGGCCTAAGTGGCGGCTGATGTTTATTCGCCATACAACGGTAACGATACCATTAGCATGTTTATTTCAATTCTCAGGAAAATTCGCCAACAGCTCATCTTGCTGTCGGCAGTGATTCTGGTGCTAATAGCCGCCTATGTAAGCCTTGGCCGTCAATTCATGCCGGCAGTGTCCCGCTATACAGATTTCTTCGAACAACAGATATTCAAACAAACCGGGATCTCGGTTGCATTGGAGTCACTGGTCGGGAGCTTCCAGGATTTTAATCCAGTATTTCAACTGAACGGTTTGAGCCTGTTGCTCGATGGTGATCAGAGTACCAGCGCATTGGTTTTCGATAGTGCCTCTGTCATTGTAGATATTCCCAGAAGTATCAGGCAGAGAAGTTGGGTGCTGGAAGAATTTGTGGTTGAAAATCTTGAGCTTAATCTCGAACAAGCCGAATCGGGTAGTTGGCAATTGCGGGGATTAAATGCCAGCGGGCAAGCGGGTGTCAATCTGAATGAGTTGTACCGGTTTTTCCTGCGATTCTCTCAGCTTAGCCTGCGCAATGTGACAATAAATTTGCAAACCTATAGGGGTGATAGTGTCAGCTTTAGCAACGGCACGGCGACAATTCAAAACAGGGGTCAGAATCATTATTTGCATGCGAACGTGAGTCTGGAAGGCAATGCGCAGCAATTAGCCTTCTCTCTGGAAGTACAAGGAAACAATCTCCCCGGCATCGATGGCAGGCTTTACCTGGATGTTCCAGAGGCCGACTACTCGAAACTATTTCGTGGCCAGAATATTGCTGGCATGAGTATTCAGCAGCTTTTTGGCGGCGGTGATTTTTGGCTTACTTTCGTGGGCGGAGAAATTGGTGATTTTATTGCGCAGTCAAAAGTGGACAGCGTCACATTACTCTCGCCGGCTTTGGAGCCACTCACCCTCAGCAATCTAAGCGGAACAAGCCGCTTAACAAGAGCCGATGAGCAAAATTATTGGGAGCTGGCTCTGGCCGAGATGTCGGTTTCCTGGCAGGAGCTTGTCTGGAGCCCGTTTAACGCCTATCTGCAAGTATTCCCCGAGCAGAGTCTGTCCGCTAGAGCCGATAATATCGATATCTCCCTGATCGCACAGATAGCCAGCAACAGTGGTTTGCTGAGTACAGATGCACAACAGGAAATTGAGATGTTTGCTCCAAGAGGCTCGCTGCAGAATTTCAGTTTATCACTGCCGCTTGGGGGAAATAGCCAGCAGAATCTGCTATTGAAAACCAATCTGCGCAGCCTGGATTTGGCTTCGGTTCGGGGATCGCCCAATATGTGGGGTATAAACGGTTATGCCGAATTGGAGGTCGATAGTGCCAGCCGTCTGGCTTTTGGTGTGGTCGAAGTCGAGTCCGAGGAATTTAGAATCAATATTCCCAGTGTATTTCTCAGCACTTGGGATTATAACTATGTCAATGGCCGTCTGGATTTTCAGCGAGACCTTGATGAGCAGCAGGAGCTTAGGCTGTTTAGCAGCCTGATTGTGGCAGACTCCGATGCCATAGATGCCCGGGTTCAATTCAGCTCCCGGGTAAACCACCCTGACAGTAAAGAGCGCAAGGCGGAACTGGAATTACTGGCGGGAGCACTGCGCTTTGATGCCAAACAAAAATCTCTGTATCTGCCCGATGCGCCGGATATAAATCCTGCTCTGAAGAACAGCATGCAGTGGCTGAACCAGGCGGTGCTGAGTGGTACAGTCTCTAATAGCGCGGTTCTCTTTCGAGGTTCCACCTTGCCGGACTCGGACCCCCTGAGCAAAACCTTCCAAAGCTTTTATCTGATGCAGGATGGAGAGCTAAACTTCAGTGATGAGTGGCCTGATATGAGCGATATGTCGGCCTATGTGACAACCGATGACAATATCATCGATATCGAAGTGCTTAGTAGTAACAGTATGGATATTGCAGCGGAGTCTGTTTTTGCACATATTTCTCAGGGTGAGCAGAATCAGACGCGAGTCTCGGTGCGAGGACAAGCCTCGGGAAGCACCGCGAACGGCTTGAAATATTTGCAGAGCGCGCCGGTTGGAGAAAATCTAAAAAGCGCCTTTGCGAACTGGCAGGCGGCAGGGGATTTCAGTGCCGATATCGAAGTGATTGTGCCCATAGGGAGTCCTGAGAATGGCCCCGCTATTGAGACTGAGGTAAGGCTGGATATTGCGCTGGCGGATAATACGCTCGTCATTCCTGGTTATGAGATTGAAGTTTCAGAATTAAACGGCCCGGTTGTGTTCGATACCAGAACGGGTCTGGAGCCGAGTGAGTTGAGGGGGCGACTGTTTGGGCAATTAGCGAGCCTGAAACTCTCTTCTGAACTCGATGCGGGCGAGTTGGAAACGGTTTTCGTGGATGCAAGCGGCTCGGTAGATCCGGAGCAGCTGATAGCATGGCCGCTGCAAGGCGAATTCGTCAGAGATCTTTTGCTGAAGATGGAAGGGCAGTTGGCGTACAAGGCAAAATTGAGTATTACCCAAACCCTGGGTAGTGATGTCAATAATCGTTTGTCGATAGATTCAAGCCTGATAGGCGCCTCGCTGGATTTGCCCTATCCATTCTCCAAGTCTGTGGAAATGGAATTACCCTTACACCTGGATATGGATTTTGCCGCCAAGGGTCAGCACGTTTTTGGAACTTTAGGTCCAGTCCTGAGTTTTGATCTCGATCTTGAACAGGGTTTGATTAAGGATGGGTTAGTCTTTGCAGGCGACTCACAATCAGGTTTTCAAAGCCTGCTGGAGAATGACTCGGAGGGCTTGGTGGTACTCGGCTCGATAGACCGATTTAATTTTGAGCAGTGGAGTAGTTTTCTGGCAGAGCTCAATCAGGATGCCAGTGCCTCTTCTGAGTTTGGTCGCACGATAGAATTTGTGGATTTACAACTGGGGGTGCTCGAGTTCTACGATCAGAAGCTGGATGATGTCAATATGCGAATAGTCGGTGAGCTAATCCAGCAACAGTGGGAAGTCATGCTGCACAGTGAGTCTCTGGCGGGACTGGTGAAACTACCCTTTGCGGCAGACGGCTATGTCGATTTGGATCTGGAGTACTTGCGGCTGCCGGGCGGCGAAGCGGATAAAATTGGGCCGCAACAGGAACAGAGCCTTGAGCAGCAGCAGGCCGCCAAAGAAGATCGAGTGGATGTGTTAGCAAAGGTCGATCCTAGAGAATTGCCGAGAATGAAATTCGCAACCGATGAATTTCGCATTGGTGATCGACCCTATGGTCGTTGGGATTTTACTTTGACGCCCAATGCCTCGGGCGCCGAAATTAGTGACATGAATATTGATTTCAGAGGCTTGCGAATTGGCATGGATGGGGTCGGATCGGAAAATGTCGGAACGGAAAATGTCGGAGTGGAAAATGCCGATGCGGCGAATCCGCCAGCGCCTCGTTTCAACTGGCTGTTCGATGGCGCGGAGCACCGCAGTGAGTTAAGCGGCGTTTTAACGGCCGATAATGTGGCCGATGTGTTAACCGCAAATGGCTATGCCCCCAGTCTGGAGAGCAGCCGTGCCGTATTTACTACTGATATTGATTGGTCCGGCTCGCCTGCATTCTTTTCCGCAGAGAATCTCAGCGGAGACATCAATATTAACGTAGAAGATGGACGCTTTCTGCAAGGATCTGGCGCCGCGGGGGCGCTGAAACTGATTAGCATTCTGAATTTTGATGCCATCATGCGGCGCTTACGCTTTAGCGATGACTTACTACGCAGTGGTCTGGCTTATGACGAGATCACTGCGCAATTAAGTCTGGACAAGGGGTTGGTGACTATCGAAGATCGATTAGTCATATCGGGTCCATCCAGTCTCTATCAAATTACCGGGGAGGTGGACCTGGTCAAAGAAACAATTTTGGGCGAGATGTATCTGACCTTGCCGGTTAGTGAGAACATTCCCTGGCTGGGCCTGCTCACGGCCAATCTACCATTGGCTGTAGGTGCGTATTTATTTGATCGCATCTTCGGTGATCAGGTGAATACTTTGACCAGTGCCGTGTATACACTGGAAGGACCCTGGGAGGGTCTTGAGCCTGAATTCAAGCAAGCCTTTGGCTCGCCGGGTAGCGAGTAATACACGCTGCCGAGAGGGCTTGTCATCACACATATTTGAGGGCGTGATTTGCAAGAAAGTGAAATAGTGGCAACAGTACGGCAGTGGCTGGAATCTTTTGTTATCGGCTTGAACCTCTGTCCTTTTGCCAAGCGAGAACTGGTCAAAAACCGCATTCGCTTTAAGCTGACGGCGGCAAGTTCCCCGCCGCAGTTGCTGATGGCATTGCAGTCAGAGTTGGAATTACTTAATCGCGATCAGAGTATCGAAACAACGCTACTGATTCATCCTGAAGTACTGCAAGACTTTGATGATTACAATCAATTTTTAACGCTCGCAGACTTGTTGCTTGTGCAGTTGGGCTTGCGCGGCATTTATCAGCTAGCCAGCTTTCATCCAGCCTATCAGTTTGAAGGCACGGCAGTAGATGATGTAGAGAACTATACCAATCGATCACCTTATCCTATGCTGCATGTGATTCGAGAACAGAGCCTTGACAGAGCCATTGACGATTTTCCAGATGTTGATCAAATACCCGTTCGCAATATCGAACTGATGCGACGTCTGGGAAAGGAAAAACTAATGGCAATGAAGTAGCAGCAGAAAATCGATCGATTTACTGTGCCTCTGTGAAGGCTGGTACTGAGAATTTTGAGCAATAGGATATTTGCTATGCGTCGTATTTTAACCATTGGACTTGTTGCGGCTGCTTTAGCGGCAATATTCGCCATCAGTATTATTCCAGGGATTGCACAACAACTCGACATCCCCGATTTTGAATCTCTCGAAATTGCCGTATTGAAGGCCGAAGAAATTGCCCGTTACGATGCGCCGGAAGCCGTGCAAGGGGCGGCAGTTGACGGCAATTATTTTTATGCCATTGTTAATTTGGCAATTGGCAAATATGAAAAAGCATCCGGTGAACTAGTTAGGCGCTGGATCGGATCGCGCGGTGGTCCTATTCAACACATTAACAGCTGTTATGTAGAGGGCACTGAATTACTCTGTGCCAACTCCAATTACCCGCAAGTGCCGATGGCAAGCTCCATCGAAATATTTGACACCGAGGCGATGCAGCACGCCAGGACTTTCAGTCTCGGCATGATGGAGGAAGGCTCTCTGACCTGGTTTGACCGTCTGGGTTCGGGATGGGTTGCTGGATTTGCTCAGTATGACGGGCGTGGGGGTCTCAAGTATAAAGACCATAGTTTTTCCACTATCGTGCGTTATGACAGCAGTTGGCGGCGAGAAGGGGGTTGGATGATAGCGCCGAGTGTAATTCAAAGGATGAAGCCGATGGCGGCGTCCGGTGGCAGTATTGGTCCAGATGGTCTGCTCTATCTTAGCGGTCACGACAGAGCTGAAATCTATGTGCTGGCGGCGCCGGCAATGGGGCCGACACTTATTCATATCGCGACTATCGAGATAGATGCCCAGGGGCAGGCCTTTGCCTGGGATAAATCCGCCAATGACAGGATTGTGTATGCTATTAGTCGATCTAATCGACAAGTTCGTTCCTTCAGACTGCCCCCGGTAGAACTACCTGAGGGGGTTTATCGTCTCAATAGTGCGACGGTGTTAGAGGCAAAACTTTAGCCGGTCAGGGATAACAGATAACAGATAACAGGCAGGCACTTGGTCTACCTGGCAGAGCTTAGCCATTGTGAGAATTAAATTATGAGTACCCGAGTCGCCGTCATACAGATGGTCAGTAGCGCCAGTGTAGAAGCCAATCTTGATGCGGCGGCCAGGCTTATCGGCGCCGCGGCGGCTGACGGTGCAGAGCTGGTTTTATTGCCGGAAGTGTTTGCCGTGCTGGAAGGTGGGCCGATGCGTCAATACGGCGAGATCGAGGGCGAAGCCGGTGAAAACTCGATACAGGGATTTCTTTCGACCCAGGCGCGTCAACACCAATTGATTCTTGTGGGAGGGACAATTCCGCTGATCTCGAGACCGGCCAGGTTAGCTTCTGCTGACGATCTTCTCATACAGGACGGCCGGGTTCGAGCTTCCTGCCTGGTGTACGACAGCCAGGGCGATCAGATTGCGCGTTACGACAAGATTCATCTGTTTGATGTCATGGTCAATGATCAGCAGTCGCAATATTCAGAATCAAGAAGTTACGAGGCGGGAGATGAAATTGTCAGTGTCGATACCCCGGCTGGGCATCTGGGTCTAAGTGTTTGTTACGACATGCGTTTTCCTGAACTGTATCGAGAATTGTTTCGCCGTGGTGCGGAAATAGTTACGGTTCCTGCGGCCTTCACCAAAGTTACCGGGGAAGCGCATTGGGAGGTTATTCTGAGAGCGCGAGCCATAGAGAACCAATGTTATGTGATCGCGGCAGGTCAAGGTGGCAAGCATTCCGCCAGCAGAGAAACCTGGGGGCAGTCCATGATCATCGATCCCTGGGGAAAAGTGCTTTCCCAGATTGCAACAGGCGAAGGCATGGCTATCGCCGAAATTGACCTTAACTACCTCCGTGAGATACGTGAACGCATGCCTATCAAAGAGCATCTCAAGCTATAAGTCCACTTGCCTGTTTCGATGGGCATCAGATAAGATGCGCCGTCGTTAAGGGTCTTAATACCGAGGAATCCACTATTAACAAGAGTCTGGTCAGTAATATTGTAGCCGCCGCCGTGGTATTGCTTGGTTTGATGATATCCGGGCCCTACAGAGTCTATGTTTTGAATACGGGCCTGTATGCGCTGTCGGGTGGGATAACCAACTGGCTGGCCGTACACATGCTATTCGAGCGAATACCGGGTTTTTATGGTTCCGGCGTCATTCCGCTGCGGTTCGAAGAATTCAAACTGGGTATTCGAGCGCTGATTATGGAACAATTTTTTCATCAGGCCGACCTGGAGGCCTTTTTCCATGGCAGCGGCGCGACTTCCGAAAAGATGGCGGAGCAACTTAGGCAAGCTATGGATAAACTGGATATTGAATCTGCTTTTGAATCTTTGCTGGATGTGATCATGACATCTTCTCTGGGGGGTATGCTCGGCATGTTCGGGGGACGCAGCGCGCTTGATCCTCTGAGATTGCCCTTCATAGACAAGATGCGTGACTATTTCAAAGATCAATTTACCGATGCTGGATTTCAACAACAGATCCAGGATGCGCTTAAATCAGCGCTGGATGACGAGACCATTCGAGCCAAGCTGGAAGAAATGATTGATGAACGTTTGAATCAAATGACCCCGAAGATGGTTAAGGAAATTATTCAGCAGATGATTCGCAAACATCTCGGTTGGTTGGTGGTATGGGGCTGTGTATTTGGCGGGATCATTGGTCTGGTAGTCACGATCGCGAGTGCCTATTAATTAATGTCGGCATAAATTATTTTTCACCGCATCCCATTTTAATTGTGGGGGTATTGTCTGTAGTTTAACCCCGCAATTTGACCCCGCAATTTAATACTACAAGTCCATGCTAATTTCTCATGCAAGTTTTACTTGACCCTCCATTCTATTTATGAATACTTCATTTTAAAATGAGGCGTCATGAATGCTTCTCCCTGTTTGTTCCCCGAATACCCGTGATGTGGATCACAGTTTTCTTGGGTTTGACCCGTGAGAATATTGATCTCGGCTAGTATTAACGGTGTTTTTTCTGGAAAGTGAAAATTTATCTAACTCAGTTGATGTAAATTTAATTTCACTGTACTACAATGGCGCGCTTTCAAATTACGGGTAGGGAAATGCACCGCGTTGCAGTGATTTTTTTGCATTTATTTTAAATACAGCTTGTTGAGTAACTAAATATGGCACGTCCAGTTGAATTCGATGAAAACAAAGTTTTAACCAACGCGATGGAGCAATTCTGGAAAGAAGGCTACGAAGCAAGTTCGGTGCAGAAGCTTCTCGATTGCACAGGTATTAACCGTGGGACACTCTATAATTCCTTCGGTGACAAGGATACATTTTTCAAATCATGTATCGATCAATACAATAAGATTGTCGGAAAGCAAATTGCCGCCTCCTTAAAAAATGACAAATTAAATGCGTGGGACGCCATCGAAGGTTATTTCGATGAGGCTGTCACCAATATTTCCAACAAGCACCGAAGCATGGGGTGTTTATTGGTGAATTCAGTTTGCGAAAGCATCAACTATGACAAAGAAATTAGAAAAGTTGTGCGTGCTTCTTTGGCCACAATTCGCAAAGCGATAGTGGGCAGATTGAAGGAAGCGCATAAGAGTCGCAAAATGAAGAAAGGGGTTAGTGTGGAATTTGCCGC